>Ga0315284_10017663_pt1 | contig 10121 bp, 8 predicted proteins | sample YL17G09_16_MG_FD_203696 | JGI IMG/M metagenome (GOLD analysis project Ga0315284, IMG submission 203696) | Sediment microbial communities from Yellowstone Lake, YNP, Wyoming, USA - YL17G09_16 | ecosystem: Environmental > Aquatic > Freshwater > Lake > Sediment | place: USA: Wyoming | collected...
GACCGCGATTACTTTCGCCCCCGCCCTCGGGGCCGGCAACTACAGCACGAACGCGGACATCACGCTGTTGCCGCAGCAACTCGAAGTGAAGATCGGTGAAGGGAACATCACCTACACCGAGCACAGCGATTATGCCTACCTGCTTGACCGTGATAATCTGGACACGGTGAAGCAGGGCAAGGAAGTCCCGATGGACGTGAAGTGGGACAGTGTGTATGAACACATTACCACGGGCACCAGCGAGAACATCAGTCCGATGGATGCGCTGAAAGGGATCGGGGCCGCAGCCGAGTGGATCAGTTACTCGGCGGACGACTGCGAACCCTACGCGGTGGCTCTTGAAGTCGAGCACGTTTCGCCTTGTGGCACGAGCCAGGCCGAAATCACGACTTTCCCTGACTTCCGATCGGAGCAGCGGGAGGTCAACTTCAAGGATGCTACGATTTCTGTGACCGGAAAGTGCAACGTCACGGAACCGATCGTGGTCCGTTCGTAAGACGATTCCCCGGCCTTTGAGGTTGGGTTTCTCTGGCTTAGATGACCAGATACGCGGTGCCGGCATTGGTGCCGGCACCGCCTCTTTTTCTTTTTCAGCAAGGGAAGAAACATGAAGATCGGTGGCGTCGATCCGACGACTCTGTGTAACGAAGTGATTCTCGTTTTGCCGCGCGGCAAGACTGAGATTGTCTTTCGCGCCAAAGGCTTGCCCAACATGGACGCTTTTGACGCCCTTTGTCCGGCCCCCAAGCCGCCGGGCAAGTTTACCAAAGATGGCTGGATTCCCAATTTCACCGACCCGACGTATCAGCAGATTATGACTGAGTGGGCGAAGAAGCGACTCGGCTACACGGTCATCAAGTCGCTAGCTCCGTCCGAGATCGAGTGGGACACGACCGATGAGAATAATCCCACTACTTGGACGAACTGGGAAGGCGACTTGAAAAACGGCGGCTTAACTCAGGTCGAGTGCAATCGAGTGTTGGGCTTGGTTCTGGAGGCGAATTCCTTGGATGAGGCCAAGGTGCAAAAGGCCCGCGAGGTTTTTCTACTTGGTCAGGAGCCGATGCCCGCCGAATTCTTTTCGCTCCCGAGCGAACCGTCGAGTACGCCGTCTGGCGAGCCTGCGAACGGCTAGGTATTCGTCCACCGGGCGTCAAGCCGTCCTGGGATGAATGCGGAGTAGAAGCCCAGGCTTTGATCGTCGCTTTCGAGCAATTGAGAAGTTACGACGAGGCTCAGCATGAGGCTCAATTGGCGGGGGTACGGATGCCTTTCGGGGCAACTCGGCCTTCCTCGGAATAGGGTTCCTGACCATGAAGTTCACGGCGCGATTCTCTGTTCCACGTATCGACGTGTCGGCGTATCGGAGTGCGTTGGACCGGCACATGAAGGAAATGATCGGCCAGGCTCTTCTTACCTGGTTGGAAGCGGTCTTGGCTGAGATTCCGGTGTGGAGCGGGGCGTCTCGGGCGACGTTCCAAAAACTCGCTCGCGCAGTTGGCTACTCTCTGCCGGTTTCACCGGTAGCGGTCAATGCGGCTCATGGTTTGTTTACCAGTCGCATTGATCGCACGGGAATGGGTCAGTCGGCGAGTGCTGGCGAGATGGTGACGGATAAGGAGACTGGTGAATATACCTTCACCTACAGCACGACGTTGCCTTGGTTGATTTGGAATGAATATCACAATGCCAACGTCGATCCTGACCCGAGCCTTTTCTATCGTGTGATTAAGGAAGGCCCCTACAACTTCCAAGCCATAGGCGCTAGGGCTTTTCTGCGATTTGCGGATGACGTGGACCTGTTGCCGGTCAAACCGTTTGTGCGCGGCGAGAGTGTCAAGTTCTAGCGAGTTCTAGCAAGGTGCTTCAATGGCTGACGAATCCATTGTCAATAAACTTGGCTTTAGTGTCGAAGATGCCTTGCGCGAGCTTCAGCGCTTAGATAGTGCGCTGCAAACCTCTGGCACCGCCTTCCAGACGTTTGGCACGACTATCAACGCTTGGAATACCCAGGCGGCAGGTGCTTTGCAGACAATGCGGAGCATGGCTACGGCCGCTACGAATCTGGCGGCGGCGATGTCGAAGACGGGCGGCATGGCGGCACCGGCAGCGCAGCCGGCGGCAACCTCGGCGTCGGCCTCTTCGCAACTCTGGTTGCCTCCCGGTGTGCAGGCGTCGGCTCAACAAGCCGCCACGGCTATGACTAACGTAGGGGCGGCCGCGCAACAGGCGGGTCAACAGGCGGCCCAGGCTATGAACCAGGCGGGGGTCGCCACGCAAAGGGTGGCCGGACACGCTCGCGGCTTAACTATTAGTTGGGAAACCTTGGCACGGGTCGTGGTGACGCAGGCCATCGTCCGCGCGATGTCCCAGGTTCGGGACGCACTGCACGAGGCGGTTGAATCGAGTGTTGAGTTTCAGCGGAGGATCGCGGAAATACAGACGATCGCGCCGCGTGTCGGCAGCGATCTGAAGAATGGCATTCTGGGCGGGGCCGCGAGCTTCGAGTCGTTGACGCGAGAGACGACGGAGTTCGCCAAGGCGTTCAACCTTCCGCTTCCCCAGGTGACGGAGGGATTGTATCAAACTCTCTCTGACCAGTTTACCGATGTAATCGACCGAACCAATGTGATGACGGCTGCCATGTCGTTGGCCAAGGTTGGCGTCATGGATTTTCAGACTGCGGTGACTCTGATTACGGGCACCTTGAATGCCTATGGCATGGAGAGCGGCCAGGCAAACTCTGTGGCGATGAAATTCTTCGAGACGATTCGCTTGGGCCACGTGCGCGGGAAGGAACTGGCTGATACGATTGGCCAGGTGATTCCGATTGCCAGTGAATTAGGTGTCAGTCTGAATGAAGTCAACGCCGCGATGGTCGCTTTGACCATCGGCGGGATGAATGCGCACAAGTCGGTGACGGCTATGCGCGGCGTAATGACGGCGTTTCTCAAGCCTTCGGAGGATATGAAGAAGGTTGTGCGGTCGATGGGCTTCGGCGACCCGGAACAGATGATCGCGGCAAAGGGTTTCCAAGGGGCGTTGCAGGCGATAGCCGATCAGGCCGATCACATGGGGTCGCAGATCGCCAAGTCGGTCCGCAACGTGCGGGCGTTGACGGCCGAGTTGCGCTTGACGACCGAAGAAGGGGCCAAGAAGTATAATGAGGCGTTGCAGGCGATGGGCCAGTCTACGCCGAAGATGTTGGATCAGATTCTCAAGGAATTTCGTTCGACGGATTCGGAACGGCTGACCGCACAGATTAACGCGCTCAAGACCAACTTGACTCAAGACTTTGGTGCGGCCTTGACTGGGGCGCTGGGTAAACTCATGGAGTTTGCCGGCGGGTCTGACAAACTGGCAGCCGCCTTAACGGCGATGGCTGCGGCGGCTGTGCCGGTGGTTGCCGTTTTGGGCCTGTTGACTATCGGGTTCATGGCGGTACACGCCGCGATGGGGCCGCTTGGAATCGCGTTGCTTGGGTTGACGGCTTTAATGGCGATAACCGCCGGCACCATAACCTATCAAATGACGGCAGCAGTTGCCAATATCCGCAAGGAAGCGGATGCGCGGCGGCAGGCTACGTTGAAACAGATTCAGGACATGGAGGAAATAGATCGTAAGATAAAGGAATCGGCCGAGATTGCGGCACGCGCTGATTTCGGCGATTGGGAGAATAGGGCGGCCTCGCTGCGGAAGGGTTATTTTTCCGCTCTTGATGAGTTGAAGGCCAAAAATCAGGAGATCGTCGAGAGTAGCCGTCAAACGATGAACGCGCTGGTGGCGGCCCAGGATCGGGTGGTATCGGCTTACCGCAACGCTGCCAATGCGTCGGTGCGCGCTGTGCAAGAATCCCAACAGCGTCAACTCTCGCTGACTGCCCAGTACGCGGATCAAGTTTTCAAGTACCAGACGGAACGCTATGAGCCGGCGCGCCAAGTCGCGCCCAACATGAATCGGGCCGATCAATTAGCGAGACAAGCCGCTAGGGATTTGGCGAATGCTCGGACGCCGGAACAAATCCAGGCGGCCCAGGCCGAATTTCAACGGGCTGATGCTTTTGCCAAAGAGGCAGAGTCGATTGCGAAGTCAACGGGTGATATGCGCTTACAGCGTTTTGCGCAGAGTGCCATCTTGGACGTGATGAAGCAGAAAATTGAAGCCGAGAAGAGGTTGCAGCAGGTGCAAGCGGACCAGGCGGAGAAACTTGCCCAGAAGGCGGCGGTTGAGCAGGCTCGGGTCAACGACATGAAGGCGTCGATGAAGTCGATCCTCGCGGACTTGGAGGCATTTGACAAGAAAGGCGCGAAAGACCCACGGCAGTTGCAAGAACAAGGGACACGGTTGCAGGCGAGTCTGGCTAAGTTTCGTGAGTTGGCTACGCAAGGAGACAAGGTTGATGTCAGCACCTTGTTAGGTTTTGACCAGCTTCAGCGACGAGTCCAGATGGCCTTGGAAGGCGGTGTGTCCCAGGTTGAGATTCAGAAGTTGTACTCCGCCCCTGAGACGTTTGCGGCCTACCGCGAGCAGATTGAAAAAGGCATCGGTCCTATTCGTAAGGTGATTGAAATTGCCGGCCGGATGGACCCTGCCCTGAAAAAGGAAGTTGAAGGGATGTCGGCGGAGGAGGCTGTTAATCATTTCGGACGGGTTTTTCAGCAGTCGCAGAAAAGGAAGATTGATTTCGAGAGTATGGTTCGGGCCGAGGATACGGCGGCGAGTGCCGTCAACAAATTTGCCAAGGACGCCCAAGTTGGTTTCGACAAGGCGGCGGCATTGACCAGGACTCTGGACACGAGCATTGAGGGCGCTATGGCTTGGACCGACATGAGCAAGCAACCGCTGAAGCCCCAGGCTCAGCGTTTCCGCGAGGCAGCGGGGAAATTCTTCTCGCAGCCTAACCTGATCTCGGACAAGGATTTCCAGGAGTTGCAGGCGGCTTACAAGGCGTACATTGAGACGATCAAGCCGGGGTTGCAGGCTAAGGAAGCGCTGGAACAGTTTATGCGTGACGCCGAGGCGATTCGCTCAGGGGCTAACAAAGTACAGACTCTACAGACAGGTGTGGATGCCAGTGCCTTGAAGGCGATTGAGGCGGAGCAACGTATCCCGGACTTGCAGCAGGCGTTGAAGGCTGCCGAGGAGGCGGCGAAGGGTGCAAGTGACAGTACGGAGTCGGCTCGTAACGCAATGGGTCAAGTCAGCCAGATTGATATGTCCGGTCTGGCGGGAGGTATTCGGAACGCCGCGACGGCGATGTGGGACTTGGCTAGGGCGTCGGCGGCTGCATCCAGTGCCGGTAGTGTCAGTGCGGGCGGCGGTGGCGGCGGTAATGATGAATTGGCATCGCTGATTCAGCAGGAGTTTGCTGCGTCGGGCGGTTTGATCCAGTATTTTGATCGCGGCGGTCGTGCGCGAGGTACGGACACGATTTCTGCCATGCTTTCTCCCGGCGAGTTTGTGGTGAATCCTCGTTCGACGAGGCGCTTTTACAGCCAACTACTGGCGATGAATGCTGGGATTACGCCGGCTTTTCGTCCGCACGGCGATTCGTCTACTGTCACCGTAGGCGACATCAACATCAATGGGGCGTCTCAACCGCGTGAGACGGCCCGCGAAGTTATCCAGGCCATCAGGCGCGAGTTCCGGCGCGGGACGAGTGCTTTGTAGTTTACTTTGGCGGGGAGAATCCTATGAGAGCGCAAAATGACTTCCGGCCAGTAGGGCACTTCAAGGTCGAACATATCCGCGATGGCAAGGTCATCGCGGAATACGAGATTCCTAACGGCATCGTCGATGCCGGGTTGAATCATATCCTTGAGACCGAATTTCATGGCGGCACTCAGGTCACGACTTGGTACTTTGGTTTGGTGGATAATGCTGGGTTCCTGGCGTTTGCGGCCGGGGACACGGTGTTGAGGCATGTGGGCTGGGTGGAATGTGTATCGTATGATGAGGTCAATCGTCCCGCCTGGACTGCGGGTGCGGCAACCTCTCGTCAGATCACCAATGCTTCGTCCGTGATTTTCACGATCAGCGCTACGAAGACCATCAAAGGTCTATTTGTCGCCAGTAATAACTCCAAAGGCGGCACGGCCGGTACACTTTGGTCCACGGCTACGTTTGGTTCGCCTGTTCCTTTCCTTGACAATGACTTGCTGAGGGTGACGTACACAATCAACGGCTAAGGCTTCTCCCTTGCCAACCGTCCGGGCGGGTGCGGACTTCCGTGCCCGCTCGGGCGTTCTTTCCTTTTGAGGTGGCATCATGGCTCTGTTGTGGATTGACGGCTTCGATAGCTACGGGACATCTACAGGCAGCGCTCCGTCTCCGACCGGTGTGGTGGGTCGGAAGTATTCGACGATTTTTGCAGAAAGTTCAATGAAGATTCGCGCGGGCCGCTTGGGCGGCTATTCGCTCGATATTTATTGGAATGGTTATATTATTCCGGAGAATCTAACCACCGACGCCACAATAGTTCTCGGCGCTGCGATCATGTTTCGCAATCTGATCGAGAACAATGTCTCATTTCTCAGGTTCATGGATGGCGCACTCAACGGCTTCGGTGTTCGCATCATGTCCGACGGGGAATTAGCTGTTTGCGACGGAGCTGGGACGCAGAAGAAGATTACCACTGGTCTCGGCCTAGTTGCCAATGTTTGGTACTACATCGAGTTCAAGGTGGTGGTGAATAACACCACGGGCAGTTACAATTTGCGTGTCGCTGAGACCAGCGTATTGAGTGATTCTGGCCTCAATACGCGGGCGGATGGTGGAACCCATAACTATTACACCACCTTTAAGGTGTATATGCCCCTTCCCTCCACCATCACAACTGGGGTGGACGATCTCTACTGTCTTGACGGCAGCGGCTCTGTGAATAACGACTTCCTCGGCAATATGCGAGTAGTCACGCTTCGCCCGGACGAAGCCGGAGACTCGGCCCAGTTCACGCCTGACACCGGCAGCAACTTCGCCCGAGTCAATGAAGAGGTTTGTGGGAATGACAGTAACTACGTGGAAGACGCCACAACGGGTCACGAAGACTTGTACAACTACGGTGCGTTGACCGGCATATCAGATAATATAAAGGGCATCATGGTTTGTACTGACTGCCGCGAGACGGACGCCACTTCATTTATCATTAAGACCGTGTGCAAGCCGAGCACAACGGACCGTCCCGATGCCGGGCAATCGGTGGGATCAACAAGTTATGTTACCAAGCGACGGATTCTTGAAACGAATCCTGATGGAACCGATCCTTGGGATGTAACCAGTATCAATGCCGCTCAGTTTGGTGTACAGGTAGGTTAATCGCGTGGCTGGCGCTACGCCTCACAGGGAAAGGGATCGTTATGAGTACAGCTATGAAAACGAAAGTGTCGCGTGGTGCGCAGCGTCCCAGGCTTCGGGGCACGGTTGTAGTCGAGCATATTCGTGCTGGCAAAGTCATTGGTAAGCAAGAGTTCTCCAACGGTATCACGGACCAGGGGATGCTCTACTTGCTCGATGCCGCTTTCCACGGGGATGCTCAAGTCACGACTTGGTACATTGGCCTGATCAACAGTCTCAGCTATACGGGGCTATCTGCCGCCGACACAATGGCTAGTCATGGCGGTTGGATCGAGTGTACGACCTACGGTGAAGGTATGCATCCGCAATGGACCTGCGGGGGTGCGGCGACTCGGGCAATTACCAACGCTGCTACGGTGGATTTCTCGTTAAATGCGACGAAGACTCTGAAGGGAGTCTATTTCACCAGCAACGCGACCAAAGGTGCTTCATCGGGGACGCTGTGGTCTACTGCGTTGTTCGTCGCGCCGATTGCCGTCAACGATGGCGACACGTTGAAAGTGACCTATACGGTGACTGGTACGTAGTTCTCTTTCGTCCATCGTCCAGGCGGCGTTTCTCGGGACGCCGCCTGGATGCGAACTATAAGGTGCGGCTATGCCTCCTACACCGGGTAATCTCTGTGTTACTCGTCAATATGTCGAAGTGCTCGGCCCCGGTGACGGGAAGGTGCGGGTCACTCGGCAGTACGTCGAAGTGCTCGGCCCCGGTGACGGGAAGGTGCGGGTCACTCGGCAGTACGTCGAGGTGCTTGCACCTTATGCGGCGGTTGCCGTCGATGATGAATTGACTCTCACCGACGAGTTTACTTTCAACATGGTGCGTGTGGTCAATCTCACGGATGATTTGGGCCTTGTGGAGGATATGGTAGTCTGCGGACCGCAATACGTGGAGATGCGGTCTTCTTTCCAACTTGAGGAGCAGCTTGACGTACAGTTGCTCAGGGTGATCCAGGTTGATCTTGAGGATACGTTAGCGCTTACGCAGCACTTGGGCAAGACTTGGGAAGTGGACATCCATGACACGCTGACGCTGAGCCAGGGTGTTACGACGAGACGCTGGGAAGATGGTATCCCTGATGAGGTGTTGACATTCAGCGAGGAACTTACCGTCAGTCTTGTTCGTAATCGAGCGCATGTTTTGACGTTCGAGGAGACCTTGGTTTACAACTTAGACGCGGTTCGGGTCGTAACCCAAGATTTGTCCTTGCGGCAATCTCTTGTCTACGAACTTGATGCCCGTAGGTCTACGCAACGCTACACGCCCTTCATCGGCAGCAGCGACGACCCTGCATTTACGCCGCCTTCGGCGACTTGTCCGATGCCGGCGGCCGGGATCGGCGAGTGTCGATTGGTTTATCCGGCTACCGCGAGGCCAATCACCGATAGTCTTGTATTGCGCAACCCGGAATTTGACAACAAGGATCGTTTGCAATTCAATCGGATCAACCGCGAAACGAGAGGTGGCACGCTGGTGGTCTTTGCCGATTCGGATTGGCCGAAGATGCAGACGCTTGTTTTGACGTTCCACGGCCTCACTCAAACACAGGCTGATGCCTACTTGGTTTTTCTGTCCGATCATTTGGGCCAGGAAGTTGGACTGGTGGATTGGGAGGGGCGTTATTGGAAGGGAATTATCGTGAATCCTACCGATCCGGTCGTCAACGACAGCCGAGAGGTTTACACTGTGACGTTTGAGTTCGAGGCTGAAAGTGCAACGTGGGAGCCGTAGTCATGTTTAGGTTGGAAGCCCCATACCCCAGGTTGCAGACCTTGACCTTGCTGCCTAATCCGCAGTTTAGTGATGCCGAGGCGCTGCCGGATACGGTGACGCGAAAGTACGCGATGGATGGTACGCGGTACACGTATGTGAAGCGGCGGTGGGGGCGGCATAAGTTGAAGTGGACCTTCAAGTTGATGCGCAACAAAGGATTGGAATTGCGGGCCTTCTTTCTCGCTTACTTTGCGGCGAGGATTCGTGTGACCGATCACCGGGGACGGGTTTGGATTGGAAACTTTACAAACAACCCGTTCGAGTTTAGCACGGCTCAACGTGCGGCCCCGGCCATCACGCCCGTACTGCGTGGCGAACTTCAGACCATCGACATCGAATTTGAGGGGGTAGCACAATAATGGTCCGCTCGATCGTCTTCAATTCGCTTGCCAAGCTAGCCGAACATTACGGTACGGAGCCGGTCAACATCATCGAAATCCAATGGGCGGCTGACGGGAATAAATTTTCCTATGCCGATCGCACGATCGGCACCGTGCGGGGGCGCGTATTGGAGATCAGTGGATTGGATAATGTGGTCCAGGTCAGCGACCGATCTTCGCAGTCGGCGCAAATTCACGTCACTCTGGATGACACCGACGGGTCCATCAAGGCCATTCTTGATACGCACGACATTCACAAACGGCCGTGTTGGGTTTATCAGTGGTTCAGTGGTTTGGAATTGAGTGAGAAATTCCTGATCTTCAAGGGCCAGATCAATACGCCGCTACAATGGAAAGAAGGGGACCGAACGGTCAGCTTCGATGTGATTCTCAAGATCGAGGACGTGGAGGTTGGTTTCTCGATGGACGAGGGCGAGTTCTTCAATATCCCTCGTGAACTTGTCGGCAAACCCTGGCCGCTGTGTTTTGGCACGGTGGTAAATGTTCCTGCCTTTCGTGGCCGATCTATTTTGCAGGGCACCCTGGCGACGGGCATCGGGATACATGATTTCACGATTGAGCAACGGTTGGAGTACAAACTTGTTTGTCCGCTAG
>Ga0315284_10017664_pt1 | contig 10120 bp, 19 predicted proteins | sample YL17G09_16_MG_FD_203696 | JGI IMG/M metagenome (GOLD analysis project Ga0315284, IMG submission 203696) | Sediment microbial communities from Yellowstone Lake, YNP, Wyoming, USA - YL17G09_16 | ecosystem: Environmental > Aquatic > Freshwater > Lake > Sediment | place: USA: Wyoming | collected...
AGAATCAGAACAATCCAATTCTCCCCTGTGATTTCTAATCATTTACGACGACACGGACGCCTTGGTATCAAACACTTTGGCGGGCGTTGTGCAATCCCTGCACACCTGTATAAGTGGCAGGCATCGCATCGATCATACAATATGTAGCCATCCGATCAGGAACGCCTGTTCGATGCCCATCAACTCCGGCATATCACACGCCGGGCATGTGTATCCCTCGGCGTCAGGTTCAACCCCGCCGTCCTCCGTTATGTCGTCACACTGACGACAATACCCTGCGTTCTCGTTGCACGCTTCGACGTACCGCTCTTCGCTTAGCTTCATTGCAGACTCCTTAAAAAAAAGGGCCCCGAAGGGCCTGTTGTTAACGAATGATCACTGCCTTCCTGACGTCTAGGTCGTCCTGCCTTTCGTCGCTGTCTTCCACCTGGTCCATCTGGTGATACTCCGAATACGACACCAAGCCTTCATCGACCTCCGACACCTTGGCCGCGACAAGCGTCCGCCAATGATCGCCAAAACTGTATGCAAACCGAACGTCAAGGTCTTGATCCATGTCTTTTAATGCTGCGATCAATTGATGTACTTTCATGCTGCCACCTCGTCTGAGCGCATTGCATCACGCCATGCGACGTCTAATGCTACGTTGATTGCGATGAGTGCCTTCGGGGTCCATGCGTACTCGCGATCGAACCGCCACTCCCTGATGCCCGGCGTCTTCTCTGCCTTGACGATGCCGTACCCGATGATCCGCGCGTGAATTGAACGCTCGCCTTTGTTGCTAACCGCTGCACTGAACACTCTGACTTTGACGATGCTTTTCATAGGGGCCTCCGATTGTTTGTTGAACCCTCTAAGGGGGCCTGTGCCCCCGCGCACTGATTACTTGTTCGCCAGTTGATTCAGTTCACGCCTTGCGTTCTGACGATCCACTGCGTCCTGATGTTCTTTCTTGAATATGCCCTTGAGTGACTTCAACGTTAACTCGATGTCTTTGATTGCAATGAGCATGTCCAACGCATTGCGCTCGACGTCCATCAATGTAGTGCCTAGCGCCGTTGTCAGCTCTTCTGTGTACTGCGTGTCCAGCTTGATGTAGTGCACCAACTCCAACGCCTTGCCCATGTCTTCCCGTGCTGTGTGAATGTTGAACTTTGGCATGTTGATCCCTTCCGTTTGTTTGTTTGCGAAGCGCCCTATTTATAAGTAACGATGGTGATAGTTTCGATTGCGACCTTTGTTATTTTGCCTTTTGCGATCACATCAACGGTGCCGTCAAAATTGATTGAACAAACATGCCCCAATGCCCCATCGGCCATCTCAACTCTTGTTGCGTAAAGCTCTGCCACAGTGAACTGTCCGATCTTCGTTGCCCCTGTGACGCCAGCTTCTTTCCAAACTTTCGTTGCTGCCTTCAACATGATTGACCTCGTTTGTTTGTTTCACGTCCTGCTTATATTTGCTTATCGACACTTTGCAAAATAACATTAGCACAATCAGGTACTTACGTGGTTTTACACAGGAATAAAGGCGGTAAAGAACGCAGGTGTCAGGTTCTTTGACACCCTCGTTCCAATAGGTTACGCGCTTGTTTTAAAGGCCCCCGTGAATCCACGAGGTTACTGAGGACGCACTAGGACGGTCCCTGCTGCGTTTAAAGGGATTTGGCGGGTCTAACGTCACGTTCGCGGGAAATTCAACTCAGGCACTGCGCTAGTGCGGCGTCGCTCATTTCCCGGATAATAAGCGCAATGCACTCAATCGGGCGGATCTCATCGATGCACGGGCGTTTAGTCACGCGAGTGATAGAGGCGCGAGTTTTTGCGATTGCTTCCTCCAACAGAACTTTAACTTCTGCGGGCAGTCGCACCTTGAACGTCTCAAACTCTTCGTCGCCTGTTGGCTCTTTGCCTTCGCCCGATGACCCGCCGTAACTGTCCCAAGAGAAGTTCGGCAGCTCGGTCATCAGTTCAATTGTTTTCTCGTTGTAAGGCATCGTGGTCGAAAGATCTTCTAAGCCGTACTCGCCGACGAGTTGCTGCATCAAGGTGCCCAACTTCACGTTGTCGGTCGGGAACTTTGTCTCGTTAGTTTCAATGGCAATACGGATCGCCTCTTCCGTCGAAACCTTCCCGAGATTGAAGGCGACGATCTTGTCTTGGTCCAGCGACTTCATAGCGAAGTAACGATGGTTTCCGTTGACGACTTCATAGGCCCCGGTGTCGAGTTCGCGAACAATGATGTTCTCGATCTGACCGTTGCGCTTAAGGTTGTTGCCTAGCTTTTCGCCGATCTCCTCGTCTTCGCCTTTGTAGTTCCAGTCGGCTGGGACAAGTTTTGCCATCTCGACGACTTGATACTTGTCGAAGTTCACTAGGTCCATACAACGCCTCTTCCCGTCCAAAGTTTAGTAATCCAATCCTGCATCTTCGAGAACTCCCTGGCGCAGTGCATGATTCTTTCTGCGTGGTCGTTCCACTCCCCGCGTTGCCTTGCTGCGACAACTCCGTGCTTTCTGATTCCTTGGCTCAGGTTAACGGCAGGGATCGTCTTCAAGTTCCCGTGCCCGTCGAAGGCATACATGGCGCCGTACCGCGACGGGTTGATCCACGTCGAAGAATCGACGCTGAAGAACGGATACTTTTTCATCACCGGCAACTTCGTCAAACCAAGCGCGTGGGTTTTCACATGGGTCTGGTTCGTCTTGTAAAGGTACTCGAACAACTTGTCCAAGTACGTCAGGTAGGTTGAACTTCCCGACGACTCGCCCATGACCGAGTACGAGATCCCGATGTAAGGATAAATGTCGATGAACTTCTGAATGGTCTCAAAAGTCATCAAGTTCGAGACGATCCCGATAGTCGGACAGCCGCAGGCGACCAGCGCCTTGAAGTTCTTGATCTGGACATCGTGCGGACCCATATCGAGGTTGAAAAAGTATTCCACGTCCTGCTTGAACTTCATGCAGTACGCCAGGTACTCAGGCAAAGGAATATTCGTCCCGCTCTTACGCGCAGTGAAGACGCCGGAGTCGAGGACCAATTTCTTCCCGAACTTCCGACACAGGCCGAGGATAAACTGAAACTTGGCGTCGTTCTTGGTCGAGTACCAGTAGGAGATCAGAACATCATTCTTGACCTCAGGGTCCGAGATCGTCGGCATGTGATGATCCGTTGGAGTCATCGCAAGGATTACTTTCACGAGGCGCCCCACTCCGTTAGAACGTCCGCAGGAAGGTCCTTCGACCGCAGGCGCTCTTCCAGCAGTTTACGTTGGGTGGCGTAAGGGTTGAAGGGAGATCCCGACGGCTTGTCCAAATGGATCGCCTGAGCGTTGGGAGCAAACCCCGTCTTGAGCTTCGCCTTCTGCATCTTTGCCGCCCACACCCAGTCTTCACCGAACGAAGTCGCGGACGATTCTTCGTCGATCTTGAACTTGATACCAGCATCCTTGATCGGGCGGACGTGCATCAAGGTGTTCCCCAGATCAAGATGAATCCTTGTGACTGCCTTGGGTGCAGTCAAACCAAGTTTATAAAAGGCGTAAGGAGGATCTCCGTCCTTAACTGACGTTCTGTAGTCCCTTGACCAGTCGGCATACTGTCGCTGGTTTACAATGTCTGGCTTTGACCCACACACAGCAACTAGACCATGCGATTCCGAGGCATCATCCAACGCCTCAAGGCACCACGGGTCATAAAGAACATCATCATTGCAAAGCCACATCCGGTGTACTGATTCTTCAAGCATCAAGTCATACATCTCGTCTAGAGGCACCTTACCTAAGCTGATTACCTCGACCCGAATGCCTATCAAGACTGCGCACTGGATGAGTTGCTGGATGTAGAAGTCCTTGCCTATGCCCGTTTGCGAACAGTCGTAGATCGCAATAGATCCAGGAACCATCGACTGGCTTATCACCGACTGAAGCGTCAAGGACAGCCCGTGCGCGTTGCCTATTGTTCCGATGCAGCAACGGACGTCGTGAAATTTTTGAAGACGGTACATATTCTGTCTAGTGTCCCGTGGTGAACGCTTGATGGGTAATTAACCTGATAGTCGTCTGTTATGTTCATAAGTTTGTGCCAGGCATCGCCAACATTCAAAGGAACGTAAAGGCACGCCTCATCGTAGAACAACGCCTCTGGAAACGACCTATAGCATGGAGCCACGGTTGGAGTTCCGTAGGCAGATGCCTCAAGCATGGTGTACGAGACGAAGTCCTGATAGGCGCAGTTGAACTGAACCTCCGATGTGGCGACGAGCGCATAGTAGTCTGCTTTTGACAGACCTTCGTAGATCTTAATGAGTCCCTTTTCAGCGGCTTCACGAGCCAACCTAACCAACCATGGGTCGTTCGAGGTTAGTTCTTTCTTGCCCGTCGCAACAGCGAACTCATAGTCATTACCTTGCTCTCTGGCGTGAGCCGCAACCCTGATGAAGAACCCTGGGTCTTTTTCCTTGTCCCACCTTGAGGCGAACAAGATACGTTTGTCCCGCTCTGCGTAAGGAACTATCGGGTGATACGACAGAACTTCATCCCTATCGAAGGGAAGGCCGACAACTTCGACGTTATCTATGCCTTGGACGCTCATCAGCTCTTTGTGGATGGGAGAGGCGCAGAACACGGTGTGACAGGCCCGAGACACCATCTTCTCGTAGTGTCTCATCCACCTTTTTGACGGGTATACATAGTCGTAGACATCGCACGACCCGGCGTGGTTGCGCGTGAAGATCCCGACCTTAGCTCCAAGACCAACTCGATCTAGATAGTACGGGATCGCCTCGAAGCCTGGAGTAAACATGTCGTCGAAGTATATGACGTCTCCGGCTTTGACCTTGTGGGCATTGTCCATGAACATGGCTATCTGACAGGCCGAGAACCAAGGGCGCAAGGCAAAGTCCAAGGGACCCGCGTTTCTAATCTGCCTGTCCCCAGGTTGAGGCGGGCACATGGTCTCAACATCTAGTAGTCCATTCCTGTTGAACGCTTCAATGGTCCACTTTAGAAGTTGAGACGTATACCTCTCTGTGTACGACTCGATCGGGAAGTACCAGACTGTCATGGCTTTAGGTTCCTCCAGACGTTCGCACCGTTCTCGCCGTCTTCAAGAACCGAGCAGGAGACTAGGTCAAAGTGCATAAGAAGATCGGTTGCAATGTCTTCGCAAGACATGCGCCCGAAGTCCTTGCCAAAAGAATCATCAATGTATGCCCGGATACGTCTCTTGAGCATGATGATCTCAACGTCTCTATCGGTGTGAGTCACAGCCTTAGACGCAACGATATGGAACTCGTGCCGATGCTTGTCGCGCAGGAACTTGACGTCTTCAATCGGGCACTCGGGCCAATGGTGAACGGCTTCGTGTCGAAGGCTCACCACCACCACGGTCGTCAAAGACGCCCTCAACTTCAGATCGCAGGATTTCTCGAACTCTTCTAGTTGGCTGGTCATCTTCTCACCAGCCCAAGGAACTCATCCTTTACGCGAGGCTCCATGAAGGACCCCCGCAGGGCGCTGGTCATCATAACTGAGTTCTGTTTGTTGACGCCTCGCGCAACCATACACATATGCTTGGCCTCAATCATGACTCCGGCACCTGTTGCGCCTGTGTGCTGCATGATTGCATCTGCGATCTGTTGCGTCAGGCGCTCTTGGATCTGTAGCCGGCGAGAGAAGCACTCGACCAATCGGGCGAGCTTAGATAGGCCGACTACATGCCCGTTGGGCAGATACGCGATATGCGCCTTACCATAAAACATTAACATATGGTGTTCACAAGTTGAGAACATCTCAATGTCTTTTAAAACTATCATCTGGTCATACTTGCCTGATGAGAATCGGCGCTCCAAGATATCCTTAGGGTCCATCTTGTAGCCGCCGAACAGCGTGTCCCACGACTTCACAACTCGCGCAGGCGTATCAACCAAGCCCTCGCGCCTCGGGTCTTCGCCAATGGCGTGAACGATACCTAGAACCAGAGACTTTCCGGCCTCAGTGTGTGCGTCTTCCCTCATGGGATACCTACTATCTTGTGGGTTTGAAGAGACAGTCTCCACATTGGATTCTCTTGAATGTAGTCAATGATCCGCGCCACGCTTTCTTCAAACGTTCCATACTCCGGTGACAAGCTGTGAGCAACCGAGGCGGGATCATCGTCGTGCCTCTTAAGGACCGAGAAGTCGAACCCGTCGTCTACCACATATTTGAACTCAGAAACGCGAGCATACAGCTTCGCATTGATCTCATACTTTGCATCGCGCTTAGGCGAACAGGTGATCCAGTCAAACGAAGCATTAGGCGCAAACGTGCCGTTGGTTTCACAGGCGACGTAGAACCCGTTCTTTTGCAGCAAGCCTACGACCGCAGGGGTATGTTTGTGCATCAAAGGCTCACCGCCAGTGACGACTGCAAACCTTGTCTCCTCTTGCAAGGCGAACACCTCGAACTCTTCAAAGGACCACTTCTCGTGAGTGTCGTAGGTGGTATCGCACCAACTGCACGCAAGATTGCAGTGCGGCATACGGACAAAGAGAGCTCGCCTACCCCAGTGCTGACCTTCTCCCTGCAAAGTAAAAAATAGATCGTTGATAAACAAGCTAGCCAAGGACGGCCTCCGCATAACAATTAGGAGTCTCGTGAACCACTACCTTAGTTACCGTGACGCCGCACCCTGCTAGTACGCCCGGGCAAACCGTTCGTAGGAGGTACGCGGCCATGTTCTCTGCCGTTGGGTTGAACGGAGCAACCCAAGGGCACTTGCGCCCGTTGTTCAGCGCAGATACCCACGAACTATCTTCTTCAAACAAAATGAAATTATGGTCCCAGTTCTCATCAATCCAACCCCCGACCTTCTCCTTCAAAACGGAGAAATCAATCACTCGTCCGATTGGGTCGAGGTAGGCGGCTTGCGCTGTTACCTCAACCCGGTACCGGTGGCCATGCGGGACGGCGCACTTCGACTCGTGATTATGAACTCGATGACCAGCATCGAACTCAAGTATCCGAGTGACCGTCGGTGTCTTCGTCGTCAAAGATCGTCTCCTCGTCGTCGTCAATTAGGACGAAGTTCGACGGGAACGACGACTTAGTCATCCCTCGACGCCGGAGCCAGACAGAAATGTTGCCCCCAGCGTTCTGGCGGGCAAGACCTTCTATCCGGTCGTATTCGACCGAACTGACTTTGAAGTTGATAAGGCGCGTGCGCCTTGCGTCTGTACTCATGTGGTAAAGACGTTACTATGCCTAAACGTATAGACGCAAGAACTTTACGTTTCCACAAGTTGCCCCAGGCCATGGAGCGTATCCAGGTCGTGCGGCTCGCGGGCGAGGAAGACCAGCATGGCTAGACTGACGAGGCGAACCGGGTCGAGTCCCTTGGATGCCCAGTACGACCGCTCACCCATGCTGTGGAGCTTCGCGTGTTCGATGGGGTCCAAGGGCAGGCACATCCAGTCGGGCGGCTTCAGACCCATGCCGCCGCCGCCAAGGCATCGAACGTGATGCGCTACCACCGTCTCGCTTCCTGTGACCACGCAAGGGCGGGAACGAACATACGAAAGATACGAATCTGACCGCCAGGTCCTCTTAGACTGCTGCCTCGATCTTGCTAGCGACCGCATACCTCAACTGCTCCATCGTCATTTGAATCACGCCACCTGGATCCGACTTGCGGCCTTTGGGTAACGCGCACTCATCGTGACCGCAGATCTGAGTCCAGTCTATCCCTTTCCCGCACAGCCAGACCAAGGCATCGACCAGCGACGCCTCTTGCTCCGGCGTGGCTATGTCCCAGTATCGGTCGCCCAGTCTCTGCTCGACCTCTTTGGTTGGCACCGTCGATCCGTTCCATGCTTCGTAAGCGCCTGGGGCCAATTGCTCAACTTCCCCCCAAGAGACAATGGAAATAGCGACGTGCGTCTTGTTTGGACTAAGTAGTCCCCAAACAGCTCGGCCAGCGTGCCACATCGTCTTTGTCAGAGGAGCGCACTGATGTACCGTTCCGTCTCTAGTGATGAGGAGATGGTACCCCAGTTCCCTAGCGACCAAGGCGCGGACCGTCCTGTCTAAGTCACGATCTGCGGTATAATGGACTGTGACACCCTGGGGCAAACCATTAAGAAACGATCCACCAACCTTCATCTGTCCGTTGAACCGTTGGTCAGCCTTTGGATATGTGTCTGGAAAACTCATCGGTTCCTCATGGTGGGTCTCGGCCGCAAAAAAATTGTCCTTCTTCGTGACCGCCTTTGGGAAGAAATCCTCAAAAAGTGACGCAAAGGGATTCTTTCTTACGATACCACGAGGCTTAGGTCCAATTTCCCATGTCCACGAGATCTTAACGCTGCCACCCGGTAGGCGCCGCACAAGGTCGAACAACCACCTCATTTGGTAGTTGAGACGGTCAGCACCGCGTCCATAAGCGCCGTCGCCGCCTTCATCATGCGGCCCACTAGGATCTTGGCTTCGTCTTCGCTGAGGTCTGAAAGCTCTGGGACAATATCTTCGGAGTTGTCTAACGCGGTCCGAGCGGTTAAGATCAATCCAGCGAACTTCGGAGCATCGAGCCAGTCCACATGCCCGTCAGCTTTCGCCGCCTTCATCGCCTTTGCGATGGCGTCCATGCAGTCGAAGACTTCCAGCGAGTTGTGGATGTCCATTAAGCGACTTTCTTCTTGATGGGCGACTCAACCTCGCCTTTGATGACCTTTTGGATCATCTTGGGAGTGCCGGCAGCCGGAACCGCAGCGAAGGTGCCGAGGAGCCACAAGACCTTGCCCGCGGACTTAGCAATCGGCGACGGCATCACGGTCATGGCCAAGGCGACCTTCAGCATAGTGTTCGAGAATGGCCGGAGGAAGATTGCTGTTGCAGTGAGCATCCCGAAGACCTGTCCGAAGACAGGCCAAGTAAGTCCCGCCTGTTCAATAACCGTACAGATCGGATTCTCAAGGCCCGATGCCTTTTCCAGAATCGGTTGAACGTAAGGACCTGGAACTTCCCCCAAGGCAATCTGCGATGCCAGCAAGACCAACATTGAGATGACGAAGATCATGAGTACCCCTTTTAACCGTCGGTTGCTCTCTTTGGCGCGTCGATGAATGAAAAGATCCTATCGAGTTTTGCGTCTACTCGGCCCATGCGCTCGACGTAAGTGTCAACCCTGGACACCTGCATCCCGAGAGCGCCTTCAAGCTGGTGCAGGCCAGCCTTTATATGATCGGACTTTTGCGTCGAAAGTTGAAGCTCTGCTCGAAGACCAAGGATTGCGTCCCATAGCTTCGAGTGGTCTTTGTGGTTGGTTTCTTCGTACTTACCGACAGCTTTTGCGAGTTGCTCCAAAGCACTGGTCATCATAGCCATGCGCTTGTTGTGCAGCTTCCAGCCGTATCGAAGTAGCGCAGCAAAGGACGATACGATAAGACCCAACATAGCCCCGATGACTGACAAGATCATCGGGGCTAGCTCTGTGACGGAGTTTAAAAATTGCTCTTGGTTCACGGTCGCGTCCTTATCTTGTTTTGAGAAACAGCCAGAGCAAAAAGCAAATCAGTACCAGAGTGGGGTCTAGGATCTTTGCTAGGACATGGCGACCAATCGCCAGGCTTATCATCGCGCTGGTATAAATATTCCGTGCAGCGGTCTGCGACAGTAGGCAGGCGACCCGGAGGAAACAGAGTGTCTTCTGCCAAATCCGAGATCGCTGCCACCTGGTCGCCGTCAAGGTATAGGTGATAGGCAGCTTGAAAAAGCGCGTTTCTTGGCTGCCTTTCGGCTTGCGCTTTGAAGTCTGCAAGTTCTGCATCGGATGCTTTGCCGTTAATGTGAGCGCGAAGTAAAGAATGAAGAACAGATAAGTGCGCCTCGTATCCTTCGGGCACAAGGTCTATCTGAATTTTTTCTGGAGGTGTGCCTGCGTCTTTTCCTAGCTCCTTGGAAATCATATAGTAGGTACTTACCAAGGTCGGGCGGAGGATGGTCCGAAAGGGATCACCTTCGCCCATTTTCCATGCGTGCGCTTTGCCGTAGTCGATCACGCCGGTGACAATATCGAGGTCTTTAAAGTGCCACGCATAGAAAGCTAAGCCTAGCAGCATGTCGTTTGAAATGTCTGAAGCAC
>Ga0315284_10017665_pt1 | contig 10120 bp, 14 predicted proteins | sample YL17G09_16_MG_FD_203696 | JGI IMG/M metagenome (GOLD analysis project Ga0315284, IMG submission 203696) | Sediment microbial communities from Yellowstone Lake, YNP, Wyoming, USA - YL17G09_16 | ecosystem: Environmental > Aquatic > Freshwater > Lake > Sediment | place: USA: Wyoming | collected...
TGTTGATGGAACAGTGAGTGTATTCCATTTATCGGTTCCGCTGTTTTTCATGACATAGTAGTACATCAGGTCATTCTTTATTTTCCGAAGTTTCTTATTCTCGAGAAGATACTTTACACCCGTCAGAGACTGAAAAACCATATTCTCTGGGTAGTCATAAACTCCAGATGATGTAAACATGTCAAATATCATATCGTATCGCGTGTCAACCGTAAAAGTAGTAGGGGGTGGACTTTTGATACAAAATTCGCTTTTATTAATAGGATTTAGACATCCTATATTTCTTCCACCAATCACAGAATACCCTGCACTAGAACTAAATCCATTCGGACATGTTACCCAACAAATAAGTCCTCCGTCTGTTGTCGTGTTGAATTTCGGTGGTACATAACATTTGTCTCCAGTTTGAAAGACATGACCTTTATCTACATTTATACCATAATCACTACTTGTATTGACAGCAGGGCATTCATATCTCGTATACGTAGATCCAACTTGAACTTTTTCAACGACAAAAACAGTATCTGCAAATTCCTTACTGTACTTTTCAGGTACAACTGATTGTTCAAAAAATTGTGGCATCTCTGTTTGTCTATAAGAAGTGTCTGTCGCCTTTTTGAGGCACATTCCTGCATTTGTAAATTGAAACCCATTCGTAACATAATCGACAGGTTTTATACCCCATGTAGGTATACCACGAGATTCTTGTTTCGAGTAAAAAAGTTTCACTGCGCTACTTGAACCTGAATATGCATATTCAGGTGGATTCGGAAATCTAAAACTTACACTCGGTTTGGGGGCGTCCACTGTGCTCTCGGGATTTGGTATGACAGTGATATTACCAGAGATGATAGTTGGATTTAAAAAAACACTCGGAAGGTCATCACCGTACAAGAAAATGGTACTTGTCGTGAGCAGACCATGGGGCATGGCAGTTGTTATAGTTGTTGTCGTGCCGTTTCCAACTATGGAACTTATTTTATTCTCAGGTCCAAACTGTGAAAGAACAGAGAGCGTACCGTTCACTTTACCATCATATTGCACGAATGAAAATTGAACAGCGTTCACGGGGAAAAGAAAATTAAAACGTCCAGATAATAGGTCAGCGGGTTCACCTGTTCTATAATCTATAGTATTCGGATCATGATGTTCTGCGTGTATCATAATCATGTGGTTGGAACGGGTAATGAATATATATCTTGATTTAGTTCCTGTATATGGTGTAACTTTGTATAATCCAGTTAAAGATGATTCCGTCGTACGTGGGTTTGGGATCTTGGAATATTGTAACGCGGCAAGAGCGGCACTTGGTTGTGTATACTTTGTTGTTCTTCCAACCTCATCACGAACATAGTAATCAGATGAAACCTTGTTGACTGTTTTTACTGGACAGTATCCACATGATTCAATATCCGTGGTCGCCAACGCTGTAACACCCGGTGTATCAAAGACGTGGGCAATGTTACTGTTACATGCATCTATTTCTGAACAGTCATTTCCAGTATTTCCTAGATACGTGAGGGAATCCGGTGCATTTGGAACCAATTTCCCTTCGGATGTCGGAAAATCGTGACGCTTGAAACCAACACTGTCCGTCGTGATGTTGTTCCCCGTGATGTTTTTCAACATCTCACAATTCTGGTCTTTTACAAACGGTTTAAAATTGAAACCGATGCATGTTTGTTCTGTGTCACATAGTTGTTTGCACTGTTGGATTCCGGATACAGTTTCTGGAAACGGGGCTGGATCTTTTTTACAATACCGGGTAGTACAAGCAAGAACTGCAAGTGATGACCATCCATAGGGACTAAACCCATTTGGACATCCATAAGTCGATAAATTAACAGTACTGCAACCCATGGAAGACAAAGCGTATGCCTCTGCGGTGCAAAGTTTTCTGATCGGGTTATACGTACCTCCATTCGGACAAGACAAGTTCGTAAATGTTCTATCGCCCGTAAGCGCAGCGGGACTGTATGTATATCCCGGCGGTGCTATCATCATCGTCGGTACCGTTTGACCTTCCTTTGTAAAAACACCCTTACTCCCACCAATATATGATATATCAATATTATATGCCATATTATTTATTCTTGTTCCGGTATCTCGGTCAAAATCAAACCCTACATATTTACATGATGTTGTTCCATCACATTGTTCTAGATCTGTTTGTAGATTTGTAGAAAAGAGACTACGGTCGATCAGAATAGGTGTATCCGTCGGGCGGTCAAAAGGGAATAGAATATCATCATCTTTATCCAATATTAAAGCACAATTTGATGGGTCCTGTAGTAAATTTGCACCTTCAGGACAGCTCGATGTCATCTACATTGACCACAGACAAAAATTAAGGCATTTTTGGTTCCATCATATTTTCTGCACTGGGTAAACATGCAGCGACGTGTGTATCATCACAGACACCACGGTACTTTTCGGGGAGAGGAGGTGGCATCTGAAACCCTGGAAGTGTTTTCAAAACACAGGACATCACGTAGCCGGGTGGACATATATTGAACCGGGGGGCGCTTGGTTCCGGGACGACTGGGTCTGGAAGTGTGTACTTCTCTTTATTTCTAAAGTACAATACGAAAACCAGAATGGGAACAAGCAACAGGAAGATCCATTTCATCTTCATTCTACTATTGAGATGACAAATTAAACTCGGTTAAAAGCTCGCTCAGAGAATGATAGTATCGTTTCAAGTCTTTCTCGAACCGTTTGTCCGACGTGTGTTTCTTCTGGACGTAGAGCCACGCTAGGTTCGCCTTGGAGTATTTGGTGCGCGTCTGGTTCTCCGTCGGTTTCCGAGGTCGTGCCTTGACCTCGGCAACCGGCTCTTCAACCACTCGGTCTATAAACGATAAAGCCTGCATACATGTGTCTGCCCTGACTTAAAATCTTTATACTGTTAATAATATATGCTTCTTTCGATAGACTGTGGCATTAAAAATTTAGCAATGTGTTTGATTGATCCTGTTACAAAAAAGATACACCACTGGGATGTATCAGGAGTTCCTCCTCTTCACGCCGATGGTATATTCGTGTGTTTGGTCCGACATCTGAATGAAAGACCGTGGATATTACAATCACACACTGTCGTTATTGAGAAGCAGCCTGACCGTAACAGAAGCATGAAATCTGTTGAGAACCTTCTTCATACGTATTTCTTAGTGAAGGAAAAATCAGTTGTTATATGGGATGCTCGGCATAAAATCCCTGATGTAGCCGGTCCTGGAAAAACTATGTACGCAAAACGAAAAAAGACATCGATCGAGAGAACTCGTAAGTTTATAGACTCTGATGTAAATCAACATTGGATCGAATTCTTCAATAAACATTCAAAAAAAGATGACTTGAGTGATACTGTGATGCAGGCTATTTCATTTATAGATAAGAGACCTGAAATAGAAGTGACATCTATCGTTCCCAAAAAAGCAGTTCCCCGTAAACCTACTGAGAATCAGAAACTGACCAAGTATTCTAAAGCAAATTTAGCATACATCTTAAAATCAGGAGGTAATCAGGATGCTCGTTTCAAGAAAGACTTGGCTAGGTATTATCACAGTATAAATGAACTCAGGGGTGAGTTTAACATAGTCTAAAAATATTTTATGTACATATTACAGATGGGGTGGATATACTTGATAACCAATACGAAAAACAATAAATGTTATGTAGGTCAAACGGTTTCAAAAAGAGTTGAAAAACGATGGAGTGGTCATCGAAGACGTCCTCAGGGATTACTCAAGCTAGCATTTAACAAGTATGGTCTAGAAAGTTTCAAATTTGAAACGATTTGCGAATTAGATGATAAAGAACAACTTGATGAACGGGAAATTTTAGAGATTAAAAACAGAGACACTGTAGCCCCAAATGGGTATAATCTCGAAAAAGGTGGAACTAGAAATAAGAAGGATGTAAATCCCGAAACTCGGTTAAAAATGAGTGTATCTCATATAGGACACAAACACACTGAACTCGCCAAACAAAAAATAGGTCAAAGTTCCAAAGGAAGAACTTTTTCAGAGGAACACCGTCAAGCTATCAGTAAAGCAAGAATTGGAATGAAATTTACAGATGAAACTCGAAAGAAAATTAGTATAGCTCAGACTGCAAGAACAGATAGAAAATATGGAGTTGAGCATCATTCTTCAAAAAAAGTGAATCAGTATTCAAAAGATGGTGTGTTTATAAAAACTCATGACAGTCTTAGTCTAGCTGCTAGTGAACTTGGAGTTAAAAATCCAAGCGGTATTAGTCAGTGTTGTTTGGGAAAATTAAAGACATCTAGAGGATTTATTTGGACCTATTATTAAAGACATAGAGACTTTTAAGTTCAATGAGCAGGTCCGAAGGACCTGAAATTGCCACCCCGTGGTGTTGGTATTGTTGCCACCCCTTTGAGGGACCGGCTATTCATGCGCCGTATAAGTATGACGACAGAAGGCGCCATTTTGATACGACGGGTCAGTTTTGTTCTTGGGAATGTGCCAAAGGATACCTTTTGGACGAGCGTGGTCCACACGCCGGCGAACGCCAGATGCTTCTCGCCCTGATGAGGAAACATGCTACACAAAAGTACGTACCTACAAAGGCGCCACCGAAACGGACGGCGCTCAAGGTTTTCGGGGGGAAGCTCACGATCGAAGAGTATAGATCGGGACTATCGAACGTTCAGGCATTCATGCCGTACGAGACACACATGATGCCGACGATCATCACGTCGAACGCAGTCCCCGCACGGAAACAAGGGGATGAAAGTTCGAGCGAACTCGTGCTCAAGCGACCCAAACCGTTGGCACGGGCAAAGAGCACTTTGGAAACGTCTCTGGGAATCACGCGACGCACGAAGGCGGCATCGACGGTCCCTTGAAAATGAACAGCGTGACGAGCAGGACGAACCACCCCGGAAGTTTTACGGAAAAGTTCAAGTCTGGGATACGCCACCCCCTGTACAGGTCGACAGTGTGAACCGACGACTCTGAGTCTGACACAGACTCGACGTCGTCTGCGTTTCCGACGAGGTTTCGCACCTTGATGTCTATCGAGGAATCGCTGTGAGTTCGACGGTGGTTCATTTCTTACGTTACAGATGCGTCGTGGTTTTAAGACACTAGCAATTGGAACAGTAAGATGAACCCCGAACTCTGGGGCATGTTACCTCCAGACCTTCTGGAACGCATCGCACACTTCGCAGACATTGATTCGAGACGTGCGTTGGGTTTTTTGCCGCGTAGGTTACCACCGAACGACTTGAATCTCAAATTGGATTTCGTCCCTCACGGATGCGCCAGGAAAATTCATCTAGGTGATGCGCTTTCTTTGACGGTGCATCCACGCGGTGGCATCAGCTGGGTTTTTGGAGGCCCCAGATTGACGACACTTACAGAATATTTTTTTGAAAGAGATGGAAGATTGAGCGTTTGGACTTTGTCTAAGTATGAAACTTTTCTGCATCCAGATTTCAACGAGGATGGGTCGTTTAAAAGGTTGCGCCCATTGGACTAAAAAAACGTGTCGCGTCCCAGCCAAGGGTCGATAATCGCAGTGACATTTAACCAAAATGTCTACGGAACATGCTCTTCGTGATTACGCCCGCGGACAGTTTCAAGAGTTGTATCCTGGCAAGAGTATCAAGCCAAGGAATGCAGAGCTCGCGGTGTACAACTGGGCAGTGACACACACTGAAGGACAAATGTTTTTGAATAAAAACAGATACGAAAACGAGGAACCGTCGTGGGAAAACCGACTGTTCCGGTGGCGGTACAAGCAGCGTCTGCTCAGTGTCCTCTTCAACCTCAAGAACAACCCAGACGTGGTCAAAAAAGTGAAGCCCAAGGAGCTCGAGACGTTGACACCGGGACAGATGTGGCCTGAGGGACCCAGGGGTCAAGCGGAGCGAAAAATTCGAGAGAGGGAGACGGCGATGGACATGGCCAAGGCGAAGAATGATGAAGAGTACGAGGGTATCCTGACGTGTCCCAAGTGCAAGTCGAAGAAAACTTCATATTTTCAGCTTCAGTGCAGAAGTGCAGACGAGGTGAGTTTCCCCACTATGTTATTTGTTTCTTCAAAACGACGACTGACTATTCGACAGCCAATGACATCGTTCTGTAATTGCCTATGCGGTCACAGGTGGCGGTTCTGCTAAGAGAAGGCGGTGTGCTCGACGTTTTCCTTTCAAGTGTCCGAAATAGTCTATGAGAAATAGACGAATCGAGTTGCGGTATTCACAAGTCTTTGAAATGTCTTGACTTTGCCATGTGTCATTATTGAGTTCAACGAGTGTAGTTTGAAACATCCATTCTTTAAATTCTTCGTACTTTGTCCACGCGTCCACGAGAGTAGGGTACACCTGATAATGTAAAAACAGCATACAAAGATCAACGAGTTCATCGAGATTCACGTGTTTCAATTCGCCGCTTTGACGAATGACGATATCATCGTTCTTTATATTAATCCATGATACACACTTGTTTTGATCGAGTTCAAAGATTTGTTTTAGAATTCTCGGGGCTATCGAAGTACGCGTCTTGTAATTCATGGGAGGCTTCATGTGACCAAACTCCATCGAGTTGAAGTCGTGTGTGAATTTGTACTCGACGGGTTTCAATGGTTCACGGATGTAAGGACCTGATTGGTCACATGGATTTTTTCTATTGTCATGACGTTGCTGTGTAAGTTTCCATTTCGAACCCGTAAAAATTACATTACATCTTGGACACCTATGTTCCATTTACTCTTACTGGAGAAATTTGTTCAGGGAAATCTGTTCCAAAGTCAAGAATAAAAATCAGACATGCACGTGATCATGACATTGATCCGGTACACGGACTTTGAATTTCTGTCGTCCTGGAGAAATTTGTTCAGGGAATTCTGTTCCAAAGTCAAGAATTAAAATCAGACATGCACATGATCACGAACATTGATCCCCTCCTATGGGTTTAAAAAATATGGAGTTTATGTATACATGGAATGTACCGCCAAAGGCTGTAAGTACCCACCGTTCGGTGGAAGGGACATATGTATGAAACATCAGCGAATTGACACGGACTTGAAAATCAAGCTTCTCGCTGAAGGTAAAATCACAAAGGAGGAAATCATGAAGGATGCAACGCCTGGACCGAAAACCATGCAAGAGCATTTCGATTTGATCAAAGAATACCACGAAGAGGTGAAGCGACGAAATTTACCACCCATAAAGTGAAGATTCGCATGAAATATAATGAGCAACAGGTGTTCCGCCAACCTTCGTCCGAGTTCCGATGGAACTCATCCGTCCCGTCGTTGTCGTCTCCCGTGTACAGGTGCCCTCAAGACATGTCACGTCCACGCCCCCGAGTGTTCGATTTGTCTCGAAAAGAATGGGTTTGTTTCACGGACCCTCCCGTGTGGACACGTTTTCCACGGACAATGTATCGGCACATGGTACACGAACGATCGTCGGTGTCCCATGTGTCGCCATTACGACAAACCCAAACTCGTAAAGATTTTTTACGAAGTTGGGCTCGAACCCATAGCACACAGCGTGATGCGGCCCGTCTTGAATCATCTTGTCGAGGAGGAGGTTCTCCAGACGGATTACGTCGGTGTTTTGCATAACGGTGAACTCATTCAGAGGAACGGGAACCTCATTGGGTACTTGTGGGGAGACCATCCTCATCTGGCTTAGGCAAAAACAAGTGGGTATAGAACCCACCCATCTGCAGGGCGATGTGACCCGCAAAGAACATCCCAAAGTATGTGAAAAAGTCGATTGCAATCTTTTTCCCATCCTTCTCATCTCTGTCACGCGCAATCATGATTGTCGGCAGGGCGCCACACGTCGCCATCAGAAGCGCCTCCTTGAGCATCGTACCGACGCCGATATCGACGTCATGAACAACAAGGGCGAGTACCACCATCAACACGACGACAGCACCAATGATCCATTTCGTCGCTTTAAGCTTCGTCACCTTTTCAACAACAGCCTGTTGTTTCTGTTCTGTCTTTGTCAATTGAGTTTTGTCAATCATCGCCTGGTTCTGACCGGAAAATTCCATGACGACGTGAAACAGGAAGAAGATCAGAAACGCCGTGACACCGAGTGAAACGGCGTCACCGAGCTCTTTCCCTCTGTTCAGCGCGATGTACGTGAAGGGCACGCCTGCAGACAAGCCAACCACGACAGATTCAAAAAGAAACATACGTGGCTTTTCTTTGATGAATGAAACATCGGCGTTCACGAACGATAGGATCATGAGTAAAATGATGAGCACGATTTTGCTTCCAAAAACACCAGTTTCGAACGCCTTTCTCGATCCATGTTTGACGCTTTCGATCATCTCTGCGTTTTACTGATAAAAAAATTCTACACAGTCTCACCAGTGATGAGCCTCGTACGTGTCTGGACTGACGTCGGTGCGGATAAGAATGTTTCTCTCGTCGCACGCATCATCGAAACGAACGGCCCCATTTTCACGATTCAATTTCTGAGTCCGACAGAATCCAAGGACAAGCACGGGTGTACCATTTACAGGTATGAAGATGAGACGTATCAGATTGATGATGACAGCATCACACACTACCTCGACACGAGTGACGAGAGTGAGATTGGGTTTGTATCAGTCGGAGAGGGTGAATGGATACACACGGGTGATGAGTCAGATGAAGATTACATCCCAAGCGAAGATGAATCTGACGACGAGGAGGACGACGAAGAAGAGGACGACGACGTCGTCGACGAAGAGGAGTTTGAGGAGGACGTCGAAGATGACTACGGGGATGGGGATGAGTGAGTCGTGCCTCTTGTCCGTTGCGTTGTTGGACAACAACACGTTGTGCGTCTTGGCGACTTAGAGAAAAACATCGCCAGAAACTAAATGTCTACGAGCATCTTTATCAAGGCGTTTGATCCCAAGCAGAAGAGTCACGTCGTGTGGCTCAAGAAGATGACTGATATCGCCGAGACGCTTGGAGACCCCAAGCGCCACCAGGCGCTGGTTACCGAGATTAACTCCAACCCGATGGGAGTTAAGCTCGACAATCGTGATGCCCTTATGTGGGTCGAGATTCATTTTGGTATCGCTATGAAGTACGCGCGGGCCGTACTCAACGGTGAGGCTATCATTCCAGCGACGGGTCGTGTCGCAAACGCATCAGACCTTACTCCTGTGGCTGAGGAGTAGGATTCAGAAGCGACTCGAGCAGAGCCACCTTCTGTGCCAAGAGCTGGTCGCGGGTCTCGGTCGAGCTCAGACGCTGGCGAAGCATGAGCACATGCTGCATGGCGTTGACGTATTCGTTCACCTTGGAGTGGTCAACAGCCGCCAGGCGTGCCTCTGCGTCAGCGAGCGCCTTCTGGAGCATTGCATCCTGGGACGGATCACGGGCCATCATAATCTTCGCCTCAAGAGCATCGAGCTCGGGAGTCAGAGAGTAAGGAGGGCGGAACATTTATTAATACGCGTCATTTTCGTTTAAGAGCTCTTCAAGGTATGGAACGTGAGTCTCGACTGGAACTTCGAGATTGTACACCTCTCCACTGATGTTGAACGACTCACTGATCGAGTCGACCAAAATCAAATCGAAATACCTCGAGACACAAAACTCCTTGAGTTCATTCATATCAGACCACTCGTAAATATCGAGAATTTCGAGCGGGTTGTTGTTCAAGGGTCCTACCGTAAATGTCATATCGCGAAAATCAGGCCACGCGTGCGTAGCCGTGCGATGATATTCAATTATCGAACCCATCTTGTGAACATCCATACGATGTTTGAACGCAACCACTGCCATCTTGTCTGTGGTTTCCCACGCCATGACTGTGTTGACATATTTGTGTAGGGTGAAACACGGTCTGTTGATCTGTTTCGTCTTGATTGTAGGTGGAGGCAGGCGAACGATTGTAGCCATTACAGTTCATGTGCACGGTTCTTTTAGGACATTGATTTCTCAACGGCACGGTCTGCGACGCTGTCAGACTCGAGGACGAACCCCTTGCCGTAGTACAGGTCGCGGTTACGCGTCTCCTGTGGAAACTCATTGGTGTAGCCAGCGTACGAATACGTCAGCAGCAAGTACAGAGCGAGGAGGACAAGGACGAAGATCAGAATTGGAGTACGGTTTGCCATTACAAGTA
>Ga0315284_10017667_pt1 | contig 10120 bp, 8 predicted proteins | sample YL17G09_16_MG_FD_203696 | JGI IMG/M metagenome (GOLD analysis project Ga0315284, IMG submission 203696) | Sediment microbial communities from Yellowstone Lake, YNP, Wyoming, USA - YL17G09_16 | ecosystem: Environmental > Aquatic > Freshwater > Lake > Sediment | place: USA: Wyoming | collected...
GGTGCTGTATTCCCGGGTATCGAATATGACAACGATGTCGTCATACACTTTCCCCGTAGGTGACCGCATGGTGACCTTAAGTTTGTGTGTGGCCAGTAAGTTCTGAACTGTTGAGACATCGAAAAAAACAGTTTGCGTCTCCCCGGGACCCACTGTCCTTGCCTGTGCAGGAAATGCATTTAAAATGAACGGTGTAACGTCTGTAACCGTGACAACGTAATTCGCTCTAAAATCGCCTGCATTCCAGACAACTACTACTAACTGGCCATCATTGGACATGGATGGAAATGGCTCAATTTTAGCTGAATAAATGGAGCCTTGAGATTCGGCCTCAATAGTCTTGACCATATCCGTTTTGTTCACCGTCAGAGCAACCAGCGAGTTGTTGATTTGGTTGATATTGCGGACAAGGACTTTTGGCATCCCCGCCGTGAAATTCATTGAGCCTTTGAAAGCGTTCTTCCCGCTGACAAGGTAAGTCGTCTCTGCGTTGGGGTTAGCTATCAGCTTCGCAAGGTCTGAATTATATTTGTGGTATAACTGGTTGCCTAATCCGTCCCCTGCCTCAGATACCTTGCAGTCGCTTCCCAGCAGCCGGAAAGTGTGAAAACTTACACCCACCTTGTCCGGCTCGCCTCCGTCCTTAGATACTTCTTCTCTTGGGACCAGCAGCATATTGTGTTGATAGTCCCTTACCATTGGATGAGTGCTTGGGCTTGATGGAATATACAGGATATAGTTGTCAAGCTCCGTCGCCCCCTTGTATGCGTCCATATCGCCAACAAGTTCTGCTTTGAGTGGGAACCCCCAGCCCTCCGGGTAGCTGGTATCCACTCCAGAATAAAAACATGGCTTGTTCGGCGAAAGGGTGAACTGATAGGTATCGGTTCCTTTGTAAACCTTGACCGTAATTTCGTAGCTCTTGATGTATTCTCCAATCTCATAGCCGTCGAACTGCAGCGTTCCCATCCTTAGAGCGTGACCGGTGCTGAAGAGATTGTCCATGTTCGCTTGTCCAAAAAACTCTTCGCCTCTCCACAATGAGCATCCGCCGTGTTCCAGCTCCGCAAGACTTTTGATGCTGCAAAAACCCTGTGAGTAGGGTATTCTCGCTCCCGACGAGTCTAAAGTCCACCCGCAGGTTGGCGAATCACCGCATGCTGTGCATCCCTGACAGCCGCTGATAGGATGCGGGACCTTCCTGACTTCTTCCTGCGGGGCATAAGCGACGGTATGAAAATACCTTAATGGATAAATCAGTTGCGGTACGGATTTAGCAATCTCGACTCGAAATGCCTCCTCTAACAGCGGTTCTTCCTGTATCGTAAATACCACTTCCAAATTCTGAAGCAATCCAAAGGAAACAGGCACCGTAATAATACTCTTCTCAGAACAAGATGTCAAGCCGTCATTCACACAATCCATGACGCTATTTGTGACAGCTATCGGTGCCGCCTTTGAAATTGCCGCCATTGCGCCTATAACAAATACCGCTGTTAATAGTATGCGCAAAAGATTGCTGATTTTCAGACTTTTAGTGTTCTTCGACATTACATTTTCCTTTCTAACCGGATTTTATTTAAGCGCTTCACTTATAGACCTTCTCTAATGTGGATATTGGGACTGGGATAGATTGCCACTCTCATTTGAATTTTGCTCTCTTCCGCCTCCAATAACTGATATAGACATGAAAATTACAATATACTTTATCAGATACTATTTGTCAACAAAATTCCGGCTTTTCCCTAAATTGTAGAGCTTTGGCAGGAGAGGTAATTTTTTTCACTTTTTTCTTTTTTTTAATCCCATTATCTGGTAATGAGAAACAATTATTTTTTGTAAGCGGCCGGTTAAGCCAGATTTGACTTAAAGGGATTTGACAATGGTCAGGAAACTGGTTTTTGCAGCGTTTGTTGTCGGGTTTTGTTTTTGTCCGGCGCTGCGCGGAGAAGAGAAAATTGCCTATGATGCCGCCGCTCAAAAGATAACCAGCCTCAAACATCCAACCGACTGGCTTGAGCTTAGCGGGGATTTTCGTTTCCGGTTTATGTATGATGATGCCCGGAAGCTCGACAATAAAGCAGTCGGGCACGAGAGAAGCCAGATGCGTTTTCGCGCAATGGTGCAGGCGAAGATAAAATTAACCGACGACCTTGATTTTAATATCCGGCTTGTGTCTGAGCCGCGATATTATATCAGGGCAGAGGCAGAGCCGCACCATTGGGCATATCACGAAGCGCTGTTCGATAAGTTCAACCTGACCTGGCGAAACGCTTTTGATTTGCCGATGACGATAGTCGCCGGCAGGCAGGATTTAAAGCTCGGCAGCGGCTGGCTCATCTGCGACGGCACACCGCTGGACGGCGGACGCACCGGCTTCTTTGATGCGCTGCGATTCACATATAATCTGGACTCCAATACCACGGCTGATTTTATCTGGGTGCAGAATCACGCCGACAGCGCAAAATGGCTCAAGCCGTTCAACGAAAAGGACATCGACCTTGCAGAGCAGGATGAGCAGGGCGCTATATTTTATCTGGCGCAAAAGACAGGAAAAGATGCCGGCAGGGACCTGTACTTCATTTACAAACATGACACGCACCGCAAAATAAGCAGCGGCTCTGAAGGCGAAATTTATACAATCGGTTTCAGGAAATACGGAAGATTAAACGAACGCTGGCAGTACAATATGGAATTTGCGCCGCAGTTTGGCCACAAAAACGGCAAAAGCCTCGGCGCCTTTGCGACGAATAATCAATTGATTTACAATTTCAACGACGAGAAGGAAAATAAAATCTATCTCGGTTATGAATACCTTTCCGGCAATGACGACCCTGACAAGTATTTCGACAAACTCTGGGGACGAGTGGACACATGGAGCGTGCTGTATCAGGGCAGTATAGATGCCATCGACGGCAGGGCGTATGAAAGCTCCAATCTGCACAGGATTTATGCGGACTGGACAACCAAACTAACAGAAAAGACCGAGCTGCGGTGCGGCTATAATCTGCTTTTTGCAGATGAGAACACAAACAAAGGCGGGACAGGCGGTATGAGCAAAAGCGGCAACTTCCGCGGCCAGCTGCTCAGGACAGTGCTTTCATACAAACCGACTAAAAACATAGAGCACAGGATAGAAGGCGAATTGTTCGGCCCGGGCGATTTCTACAACGATGACAAAAACGACCCTGCCGTCTTTGCCAGATACAGCCTGATATTTACCTGGTAGCGGTTTTGGGCTTTAGACTCAAGCTGTCAGCGTCCGCGTCTGCCGCCGCCAGAACCACCGCGACCGCCGGGGCCGGGCATTGTTATGCCGCGCTGCTGCATCCTATTCCGCATAGCCGTCATAAATGCATCTCGCTGTGCCCTCTGAAGCGGCGTGCCTCTCTCAGACCTTGCACGCATACTGGAAGGATTCGCTCCTCTTCCGCCTTGAGCCTGTTGAGCGCGCTGCCTGCGCTGCTGCATGTTTGGGTCGTTCGGTTCATTTGCGTCACGACGTCTCGGCGGCATCTGCTGAAGCATCTGCTCAAAGCCGGCCCGCTGCGACTGCGTTCTGTCAATTATGCTGTCAAGATATGCGGTTTTTTGCTTCTCATCGGGCAGAGAAAAATAGGTTTCCATCTGATATTCCATCACCTGCCGGCCGCCTTCGCGCATATACATAAACTGCTCGCGGGCCGAGAGCTTCTTAAATGCCGCGCTGTCCATATAAGCCATAATCTCCTGCGGCTTCTGTTTATTTGGATTTGGAAGATTGCTGTCGTTCCATTCTCTCCTGCGCCGGCCGAAATCATCTCCGCGGTCTTCATTGCTGCTGCCCTTGAACATGTAATACAATCCGCCGGAGGCTGAAAGGCAAACAAAGGCTGAAACAACAATTATTATTATAATTTTTTTTCTGTTTGACTGAGGCGGACGAAGTGTACCACGATACATCCCGCACCTTCTTTCTGTTCAAAACTTCGTTGAACCTGTTGTAATTTTATCATTCTTACGATATTTTAAAATCCTGCACCTTTTGTTCTGTTCGAAAAATAGAAGGTGCGGGATACATTATTTATTCCTTTCTCTGTCAGCTACTAATGTGTCGGCGAAAAGATACATTACCGAACCTGCTTTGCCTGCAGTGCCGTGAAAGGCGCTGTAATCCCTTAACAGGAATACCTCATTTAGGCCGAAACGCTGGGCAAACCGGCTTTTCTCAATATTTTCGCCGGCCAATCGTGTATTGTATTCGTAACTTGAACCCTGCTCCCTGAAGTATTTTGCCTGTGGGTCGGCTGGACATTTAAGGGCTTGGGGGCCGCTGAGATATTTGCCAAGCACGGCGTAAACAGGAATTGGATTGTCGGTTACAGGCGGTTTTGCATTAGGCATATTTGTGATTATCGGCATAATACTCTTGTTGTCATCAAGGTACATCCGAAAGGCCAAAGCACAGCCGTGCAGGTTTTGTTTGCAGGCGGTTTTGTAGGCAACCCTGCGGGCAGCGGCCAGTGCCGGCATAAGTATGCCCAGCAGCATCACCATAATCGACAAAACCACCAAAAGCTCAACCAGCGTAAAAGCCTTTTCTGTATCTCTCATATCCTTTTAACCTGTATGCAGACTGTCAAATTCGTATTCTACTGTTAATCAGTGGGCAGTTTCAGGCCCAGGTAACATAAAATTTTGGACAATTTTTTGGTTTTACCTGCCGTTTACACTTTTCTGGTAATTAAAGACGTTTATGGAGGCTGAAATATTGCAGAAAAATGAGGATTTTTTTAATTTTTCAGCCAAAATGGCGAGGTTTTTTAAAGTGGACGCCGGGCTATTTTCTATGGCCGGATTCTCTCTCAGGTTGGTCTTGCTGATTTTTGGTTTTCGCTAATACTGTCAGTGCCCTTGTTGTGCGTGGGCACATGGAACCATCTTACTAAGCGACGACCTGCTATATCTAACTTACTTTCCTTTTCCTGCCTACTTAGGTTAGGATAGAAATCAGATGCCTCAAGAACACGTTGCCACCCAGCTTGATGGACGGCAGAAAACTTATTGGCGACTATTGACTGTGCACGCTTAATTATTTCTGAATCGCTATGACGTGAGAGAAATTTTTGCCCTTCAAGGTAATCATTTTTGTTTGTCTGCATTATTATATATATGTCCCATGCATGTGTTTGTGCTCGCATTACATCCTGTCTAAGCTCTTCGCTACGGTCGTCAAAAGCAAATAACTTAAGAATAAGCAGGTTTACAGGTGAAGGCACCATAACTTTGAGGCTACCGACTATTTTGTCGTCTGGCAGAATATCTGATAGAAAAATAGTTCTTAAATCTTCCTCGATGAAACAGGCTTCCTTGGTGAGGTGGCCATGGAGTTTTGAACTAACGATTTTAACTCTATAGCCTTTAGTTTCCAGCTCATTTACAGGTTGTGCCAGGATATCTAATTGTTGCCCACCTTTTCTGAAACGAAAATGTTTAGCGTCATCACAAACGACGTAATTTAGCTCATGAGTAATTATTTCAGCAATGGCACTACGGTGAGATTGTTTAAGAATCTGTGTTTTTGTAAGCATCAAATCAATGTCATTTGTTGCACGAACTACTTCTTCTATACTTTTGTGAAAGGACAAATATATACCAAGCCCGCCGCAAATAACAGGTGTCAGCCCGATTTTGGCGAAAGATTGAGATAATTCAACTAAGTGCTGGAATATTTCTCTACCCATCAATATCAGTTCGTTTCAAAATGCGCTGTTTAATTTGCCTTGCAATCTCCGGCCCTCTTGGAGTTGCTGTCATCATTTCAAGGTAAAGCTCTATATCATCCACCACAGTATTATTTATCTGCCTTGAAACGTTAAACCAAACGTCAGGTTCGTTGGTCTCAATAATGGTAAGATTGCTAAATGTAGTGTCTTCTGGCACCCCTGCTTTCCTGACTCGTTCTATGTCTTTTACAAATATAGTTATCTCATTTGTAACGGCCAGACCTTTGAGTTTTGCGGCATAGAAACCACAAGCCGCATAATCTATCCGCAAATTAGAGAAAGCAAAAAAGAGGTCTCTGGTGTTATCTGCTGCAAATTTATATGCTTTTCTTGTTTTTCGTTCTGTAGAACCAATATAACCTTCGGTTAGTCTATCAAGCAGTTTCTCCGGGTTCCTTGTAGAGATAAGTGACTTACTTTTATCGACGAGCAACTCCTGCTCAAGAGATTTCAGCACTTTTGATACCGTTGAAGGTGTTATATTTGCGTTTCGGCTGTTTATAAAATCAGTTATTTCATACAAAGAGGAAAAGCCGTCCAATTTCAGAAGCAAGGCTCTGCTTACGAGCGAGGATGTACCTTGAAAAATCTTTCTAATTGGTACTGTGTCGGGAAATTTGTTCGGTTTCCCTGTCCGTTCGATGTATAACCGATTTGAAATTTGAATCCGCATATTACCTGAGAGGTCTATCCACGAGACACCTTCATCTGCTAAAATTCCAGCCTGTCTATTGCCAATATAAGGAGCGACTACTACCGGCACCAAATCCTGTTCGTTTATTCTGTTAAGCTCATCGCGAAGCACTTTGCAGGATAGGAGAAGGGTCTTTGGATTAGCTACTGTCTTAATTTCGATGAGAGCCTTAAAAGAAAGTCCATTCTCCGTGGAAATTTCCACGATAGCATCAGCTCTTACTCTATTAGTAGTAAGCAGAAATTCTTCTTCAAACCTTTTAAAAATAAGAGGTTTGTATTGTTCTGCGGATTCCTGCAGTCGTTTTATTATGTCTTTTTCTGTAAATCTCATGTTATTTTCCTGAAACTGGCTATTTTCCTATATAGGATATATCGTCATTTTACGAAATTATCAATAGTTTATTTCTTATTTTTGGTATATTTCCTGTACAGGAAAATAACATAATTCAAGAAAACAACGTTTTTTAAGCTAAAATACGCTTTTGATATTCTAATTAGCCTCACACTCAATTTTTGAGTTTAGAAAAATTTTTAGAAAAACGAAATTGCCTATTTTAATGTTCATTTTGACTTTACATTGCTTTACAACACTTTTGTTAGAAAGACATTTAAAATTAACAGAACCTTCATTTTTACTGTAAAAACAAACATTTTGCATATCGAAGATATATGTGTATGTAAAGTGTGTAAAAAAATAATTTATGAGCACGCTCTTGTCAGGGGGCTTAGACCCGTGTTTTATCCTTTGCCAATGCAGCAAGAATTTTTGAGAGCTTATGCTTAAGAAGCCCTAAAAGGGCTCATATTAACTTGTAAAATAGCTGTCAGGATTACTCCTGCGGCGGGTTTTCTTCAGCCAGAACCGCCAGCAGTTTTGATGCGGTTGCAGGGTCAATTGTCTGCGGCGGCTGGGAATTGTCTTGCTCGGCAATCGGTTTTGCGCCCGTCTGCAAAGATAAAATATCCAGACAGGCCTTTCTGCTGGTCTCCTGATTTTCACTGCCGCAAAGCTGAACCAGCTTTGTCGCTGCGATAGAAACATATTTTGACAATATAATCTGACTCTGCCGCTTTGACGACTGGAGCCTGGCTGCAATCTCATCGGCGAAATCCTTGTCGGCAAGCCACAGCTGCCAGTCTTTGCGCGGGATGTTGTGTTTTTTCAGGGTAGCGGTTTCATCGCCGCCTGATTCAAATAAATCATCAATGACTTCTAATTGTTTTGGTGTAAGGTTATTCATCCCGCACCTTCTTTCTGTTTAATTCTTATTTGAATCTGTTTAAATTACTATTCTCGCACTATTTGCCCCGCACCTTAAAAAATACTGGATGAATATTTAGAAGGTGCGGGATTCATCTTTTTTGTATCCTAAATCGTTTTTAACCTGTGCAAAAAACACGGCAATCGGTTTTCTGCTTTTGCCGTTGCAGGAATCGGTCGCCATATTGACAATCGTTTTGAAAATCCCCGGCTCGAATTTGCCCGCCACGATGTTTTCCTTGACCCAGCCGGTAAGGTTGCGAAGGCTTGTCCTGTCTGATACGGTCAGTCCGCCGAAAACTTTGTGCAGTATGTCATAAATCCTGAATCTTAAGGTTTCCAGTTCTCCTGCCGTAATCGCAGCGGAGCGAAGCGAAGTATCAAGAGATTGAAAAGCCGAACTCGGACTCGTATTCGAATTGTTATCACTTACCTTATCTTCGCTTCGATTCACTTCGCTTCGCTTGGCTATACCTGTGCCAATGCCCGTGTCATCGGGTTTCCATCGGCGCATCGCACCCTTAATGCCTTTTTCAGACTGGGCTTGTGAGAGGCGCCTTGCCCTGTCTAATTCCCTGCAGACCCTTTTGTGAGTTATAAAGTCTTTTTTTATGACGAATTTCTGTTTGACAAATTCCCACACTTTTTCAAAATTTTCGCAGTTGCACAGATGTTTCAAGACCTCGATATCCAAAGGCATCCTGCCGTTGTTCTCGTAGAGATAGAAAATTATCGTGCAGTAAACGCCTCTTTCCTGGGCGGTCATTACCTGAAAGGCCATATCGGAAATAAACGCTCCAGCTTCGAGTGAAACATATTGTATTTTTTTCCTTTTCATCCCGCACCTTCTTTCTATTCAACCCCGCACCTTTTTTTATTCAATAATTTCTAAGGTGCGGGGTCAATTCTTATTTGAGTCTGTTTAAATTGCTATTATTGTGTTATTCATCCCGCACTTAAAAATATTGTGAATATTTAGAAGGTGCGGGATTCATATTTGCCTCCCTGCCATTTCATTCAAATATTTTTGTGAGATTATTGTTATTGCCTGGGCAAGTTTTTCAGACTTGCCGCCACTGGCAGGCATTTCCTTCTGGAGTGCGCTCTCGACAATTTTTATCTGCGCATCGTCCAGAAGGAAAACCAGCGTGTTTAAAAACAATTTTGAATTATCAGCAATCCCCGGCAGTGGTTTTGTTATGTCCTTCAGTTTTTCTATCGCTTGTTTAGTATCAGGCAGCAGTTTGGCAAGCTCTTTAATGTTGAATTTTTCGCTTAAGTTCTTGATAAGCTCTATTTTTGCCGCCAGCTCATCTTTTCCGCCGAGCCTGTTTAAGGTCGCAAGCAGCACTCTTGCCTGGTCGTCATCGACATTCCAGACAACGCAGTCTGCAAATGTTTCTCCAATTTGCCGCAGGGCATCTGCGCGATGATGGCCGTTGATAATCTCAAAGTGGTTTTCAATTTCAGGATGTTTTCGCACTATCAACGGCTCACAATTTCCAGTTTGCTTGATATGCGTTTTAAGTTTTTCAAATGTCTGTTTGCTCATCCTGTTGGGGTTTTCAGGATGCGGCAGCAGTTTCTCAAGAGGTATTCTGATAATAGATGTTTCTTTGCGCATGGTAGGTACTCCTTTGAAAATTGGGAATTTTTTGATAGAAATGTTCAAATTTGGACAGGCAGTATCTGTTTGTCGTGCAGGTCGTTGTGTAAAAGTAAAAAGCGAAAGCGGATAAATCTTAACTTTTACGCTATTTTACCGCATTTTCTATTTGCGAATCTCAAACCGAAGAGCAACAATCGAAAATCCTTACAACTCACCTGCTTTTTGCTAATGCGCTCGTCAAGGCATTTACCGCGTTACAGGTCTTTATCGAAACCAATATATATGTGATAAAATGTGCGATTCCCGCCGCGGAAATAAAAAAGAAGAGCGCCCGCGAGACAAGAGTATAATTAATAAAAGCGCCGTTTATACGCCTGGCAAATATAAATACGCAAAGCATAGGAACCGTCACGACAATCGCAGTTAGTACGGACACAAACGCATATATTATAAACAGCGTCACCGGCAGCTCCTTAATCTTTATTGAATACCGCTTAATAAAGGCGTTGTAATCTTCCGCAAATCCGATGAGCATACTCAACATCCAGTAAATATTAAAGACCGGAATGAACAAAAATCCGATTGCTTTGACACCAGAGACGGATGTCTGGCTATCTTGGATAGCGGCCCACATCCTGTAATATAATGCCAATTCAATTAAGACGCCAAGCACGAGGAAGACATCCGCCGCAGCAAAGGTTTTCATCAAAGTTGAATGTGCACCTTTTCTTATTGCCATCATTAAACCTAAAGCGCCCAATACCCCCGCGATAATCCGCACGATTGCCC
>Ga0315284_10017671_pt1 | contig 10119 bp, 10 predicted proteins | sample YL17G09_16_MG_FD_203696 | JGI IMG/M metagenome (GOLD analysis project Ga0315284, IMG submission 203696) | Sediment microbial communities from Yellowstone Lake, YNP, Wyoming, USA - YL17G09_16 | ecosystem: Environmental > Aquatic > Freshwater > Lake > Sediment | place: USA: Wyoming | collected...
CTTTGATGGCTTCACGCATGATGGCGTCTTCCCGTGTGGTATGCGCCTCAATCAGTTCACGGAGCCGGTGCATTTTCCGCCCGATTTCGGCGGTATCCCGGACCATGTCTGTTTCCGTCCCTGCCGCTTCCGCCATCCTGGTAACCAGCGCCAGGGCGGATTCCACTTCTTTCCTGATGCCCTCGTGCTCCGCCTCGATGACTTTTCTGGTGGCGGCATTCACCTGGGAAAAAACCACCGCTTCATCCCGTGTGAAGTGCCCGGTAACGCCCTCGAGGAGATAGAACAACTGCCAGCGCAGGTTCCGCAGGGCATCTTTGGGCAGGACTGCAGGTTTCGCCGGGGTAGATATACCCGTAGAAGGCCGGGGATGCGGGTTGTACCGCTCGTCGAGTTGCCTGACGGCCGCCCGGACTGCCTCGTGCTCATCGATTTGCGCCCTAAAAGGACCCTCTGTCATGGTAGGCCTCCCCTTGGGTTCGGGACTTCAACGTTACCGCCCGACCCTGATTCCTTCCACCCCGTCTACCATTATTATAGTCCTTTCCACACCCGTCTATTCGTACACGACCTGACCTCTTTGACTGCCAGCAAAGCGGGTGCTACAATTTCGCCAGTGATTGGCGCATTCATCATCACGAGAACCGACGAAGTCGGGACGCGGCAACTCCGAGTGCGGTATTCCCCGCATCCCAGAGATTGCTTCCCTCGATTTCCATCGGGTTCGCAAGGACCTGTGTTAAAGGAGCCTATGAAGCTTTTACTGATTCCCGGTTCCGGCGCCGGCGGCAACGTCTGGCATTTCCAAGAGCAGTTTTTCCCCGATTGTGAAGGCGTCTCCCTGCCCGGTCACCCGGACGGATTGCCCCTGACCAGCATCCCTGAATATGTAGAATGGCTGCACGACTACATCCATTTGAAAGACTACCGGGACGTCATCCTGGGCGGGCATTCGCTGGGAGGGGGGATTGCCCAGCTTTACGCTCTGACGTACAGGAACGAACTCAAAGGGCTGGCGCTCATCGGGACGGGCGCAAGATTGCGGGTGCGGCCGGACATCCTTGAATCCGTGCGCCGGATGATTGGCGATGATGCCGCCTGGAAACGGTACATTGAGAGCACACCCCTGTCCCCCGACCCCGCCCTGCGGGCCATCCGCGATATGCGGCTCAGGATTGGACCATCGGTGCTCCTTAGCGACTTCCTGTGCTGTGACAGGTTCGACATCATGGACAGGGTACAGGAGATAAAAGTGCCCACGCTGGTAGTTGTGGAGACGCAGGACGAAATGACGCCGGTGAAGTATGCGCAGTACCTTGCTAACAAAATCCCCGGCTCAAAGCTGGTCATCATAGAAGGCGCCACCCACAGCGTCGCCACCGAAAAACCGGATGAGGTTAATGAGGCGATAAAGGAGTGGAGGGAGCGAGTGGGAGGAAACGATAAGCATAAGAAATGAGCATTCCGTCAGAGTGGGTTATGCGCACGAACCGCGGTCAAGTGCAGGCCGATGTCAGCACCCGCACTGCCTTTGGAAAATCTCATCGTTTCAAGAAATGCGGAGGCCACCCGAATTCGGCCTTCCTGCCTTTCTTGAAACGATGGTTGCATTTCGCATGCCCTTGAGACAGCGTCATTGTCCTGCTCAACCCCATTCTGCTCTTCGGGAAATCCAGGTAGCAGTAAAAAGGGGTGAATTCATCCGCCTTCTGGGCATGGTAAAACTTCTGGGCAGCGCATTCGAGGAAATCATAGCCATAATCGAATTCTTCGCCGTCACCGGCCACAAACTCATACACGTAATCTTCCAGATAACGCCGTTCCTGAGATCTCTCTGCTAGTCTTCTGCGCCTCTCCATAAGGTTCTCAGCTGTTACCATCTCGGAAGGCACGATCGCAGCCGGCGATTCGTCGACTCGTGTCAGTGCAGTATCGTACAACACCTTCCCAGTCTCTTCCGCTGTCCTGCCGCGTTTCTGCATCACTTTGTAGAGCGCCAGATACCACACCGATTCTACCAACGAACTGGTCAGTGGGTTTTCGTTACCACCTATGTAAGGTATGTGGGGAAGCAGAGCCTCAAATTCGTCACGAGTTTCTCTCAATATGATCTGAGCAAAATCCTCTCCATATTGGACAACAATGGCCGGTTTCCAGTATTGCGATTCTTCGTCGAATGCCTTTAGCAATACAGGCTTTAGGGTTGAATAATATTTACCATCAATCCCGTCATCCATTCTCTTCTTTCCCTAATGCCTACCATGTGGGTTGACGCGCAGGCCAGCGGTAGCTCTTATCTGTATTCGACCAACAAGAATTATAACGGACTTTTTGCCAAAGCGTCTAACAATGTCACGATTAGCCAATAGTTACTCAGTAAACGGCAGCTGCCCCGTTATCCACGGCACCCCTCCAGCCCGCACTCGTTGCACACACCATCAACGCGATTCACGCTTAATGCAGCCTTCGCTCCCCCCGCTGTCGTTCCCGCGCAAGCGGGAATCCACCACAACCGTCTGCATAGTCTACCGGTCTGTTCATGCCCACACGCTAAACCCTGGCAATTTCCGGATAAAGGTCTTTCCACCCGGGATTATCTTTCATTATCAGCTCTATTTTCCATTGCCGTTTCCACTTTTTCATCTGCTTTTCGCGGGTAATGGCGGATTCGGCTTCTCCGCACTGCTCATAGTAAACGAGACGGTGGACACCATACTTTTTGGTGAACCCTTCTACGAAATCATTCTTGTGCTCCCATACCCGGCGAACAAGGTCATTCGTCACTCCGATGTAGAGCGTGCCGTACGGTTTGCTGGCGAGAATGTAGACGTAATAGTAATTCACTTCCGCCAGTATACAGCATTTTTCTGCCGTATAGGCACGAACAGACCCGATTCCAGAAGGCTTGGGGGTATTATGGATTCCTGCGTTCGCAGGAAAGACAAAGAGAAAGCGGACAATTTCGAGGAGACGCGACAAAACCGCCTCTACCTACCGCGGGCACCCCACCCCCCACCCCTCCAGCCCGCAGTTCACACACAAACCATCGGCGCAATTGGGGGTGGCTTCTGCTTTTAGCGCCTTCGCATATTCTGCCTTGAGAAAGTCAGTAGACACGCCCACATCGATGTGCGACCACGGCAGTAACTCATCCAGCGGGCTCTCTCTCTGTGCATAGAAATCGATGTCCAGCCCGCTCTCTTCAAACGCCTTCTGCCAGGCATCGTGCTTCAGTTGCTCATCCCAGGCGTCAAACACAGCGCCATTCTGCCACGCCCTGTAAATCACCTGCCCCAGCCTCCTATCGCCGCGGGACATTGCCGCCTCCAGCTTGCTTACCCGTGGGTCCTGCCATGACAGCCGCGTGCCCTTGCGCTGAAGCCCGTTGACCAGTACCTCATGCTTGGCGGCAAGCTGTGCCTCTGTATCTTGTGCCACCCATTGGAATGGGGTGTGAGGCTTGGGCACAAAGGCGGAGGCGTTGACCCGCAACTGCGGCGGCCGTCCGGCTACCTGCTTTCCCAGCGCCCTTATCTTATCCACCAGCGTCACAATCGCGTGCACATCTTCCATGGTCTCAGTGGGCAGGCCAATCATGAAGTAGAGCTTCAGACTCGTCCAACCCTTCTCGAAAACGGCCGCAAACGTGTCCATGATTTCCCGCTCGGTCAGATTCTTGTTGATGACACGGCGCAGTCGCTCACTGCCGGCTTCCGGGGCAAAGGTTAGCCCCATCTTTTTGCGCCCGGCAAACGCCTCGACCAGCTCCAGCGAAAAGCTATTGATATGCAGGCTGGGTAAAGACAGCGACACATCCGGGTAAAGCTCGGTGAGGCTTTTAACAAGTTTATCGATGCCTTTGTAGTCGCCACTGCTCAGAGACACCAACGAGACCTCGTCATAGCCGCAGTTGGCAACAATATCCTCGACGGCTTTTTCAATCTCACTCTGCAAACGCTGGCGGACGGGCCGGTAGATGATGCCCGCCTGGCAGAACCGGCACCCGCGCGTGCAGCCGCGCTGGATTTCGATACCGCAGCGGTCGTGCACCACCTCGATGTACGGCATCACGGGATGGGTAACAGGCGGCGGTAGCTCCGTGACGATTCGCCGCCTGATTGAAGGACTGGCTTCGGGCACGGTGGGCATCAGGGTTTTAAGTGTGCCATCGGTATGATATTCCGGGCGGTACAGGCGCGGCACATACACGCCGGGAACCGTCGCGGCCTGCCGCAGTAATTGCTCCCGCGTGAAACCATTGGCTTTCGCGGTGCGGTACAGGTCGATGAACTCCGGCACCGCCTCTTCCCCATCCCCTATAATAAACAGGTCGATGAAATCCACCAGCGGTTCCGGGTTTAGCACGCAGGTGCCGCCGGCGATGATGAGCGGATGGCTCTGGTTGCGTTCCGCGGCGAGCACGGGCAGGCGCGCCAGGTCGAGCATCGCCAGCACGTTGGTGAAGGTCAATTCATGCCCCAGCGAGAATCCGATGATGTCAAACTCGTTCAATGGATGCCTGGATTCCAGGCTGAAGAGAGGAATTTCCGCGCTTTTCATCTCCGCCATCATGTCTACCCAAGGCATGAAGACACGCTCCGCCAGCACATCCGGCTGGGCATTCATAAGTTCGTACAGAATGGGCAGCGCCATATTAGACATGCCGATTTCATACACATCCGGGTAGGAGAGTGCAACGCGGATGGGCGTCCGCTCCCAATCTTTGATAATGGCATTCCATTCGCCGCCAGTGTAGCGGGCCGGCTTCTGGACTTTGTGGAGTATCTTATCGAGGTCAAACATATTCAAAATGATTATTCCATGCTGAAATGTCCAACGATATCCGCTTTGTCATTCTGAACGCAGTGAAGAATCTAGCTCCCCAACGCCAGGGTCATTCTGACAGATTTCAGGATATTTCATCCCAAAACTACTGGATTCTTCAGGTACTTCGTAACTTCAGAATGACAGCCTCTTGAGGTGTCACAAGGATATTGTAACAGAAACGGCGGCTAAGCCTTATCCAGCTCGGACAGGTGAAATGTCATGCCGTCACGGGCGGCCAGCACCCGGATGCCGGTTTTCTCCGTGAGCTTTTCGGCGATTGTCCACGGATGGGCACGGTACATGCCCATCCCGAAGTGCGTCATAATGGCCACCTTCGGCCTGATGTCAGTAACCAGCCGCTCTACATCCGGCACGGAAAGGTGGTCGATGGGCATATTGCTTTCAATCGCCTGGGCGGGCGTTTTCGGATCCAGGAAGACCACGTTCAGCAACAGGAGGTCGCCGTGGTAATATCGGGCCAGCTCATCAAAATAGCGCGTGTCCGTGATGTAGGCGATGGTGTATTTGCCTGTCCGGAAGACCATCCCGTAGTTTTCGACGCCGTGAACGTGCCGCACCGGCGTGGTAAAGCTGAAACCACCCAGGGTATAGCTTCCGCCGGCCTCCAGCGTCTCAACGCCTTCCAGCCGCCTTCTCAGGTAATCCAGTATCACCGGCTCGGTTTCCAGCGCGTCACGCGGGGCGAACAGGCGGCCGTGCTTCTTGAACCCACCGCGCGTCATTGCCTCCGCCATGATATTGACATCGGCGGCATGGTCAAGATGACGGTGCGAAACGATAATTCCCTCAAGGTGCTCCGGATTCAGTTTGCGCTGAGTGGCCTGCACGATACTGCCGGGTCCCGGGTCCACGAGGAATTCGGTGCCCGCCAGGTTGAACCAGATGCCGCCCGTGGCAAGCACCTGGCTGATTATCACGAACCGCGCTCCGCCCGTTCCCAGAAAGGTAATGGAATCAACCGGCGCGCTGGACTCTTTCTCTGCCACGATTCTACTATACGGGATAAGCCTGCTTTTGACAATCGTTGACTTGCCGGCATCCGCCGACTAAAATGGGTACGGCAATCGCATAAGGAGGCGGACATGGAGCAGATTTGGGCACCGTGGCGCATCGCTTACATCCAGATGGAAAAGCCAAAAGGCTGTATTTTGTGCGATTTCCCGAAAGAAAAAAAGGACGACGCCAATCACATCCTCTACCGCGGCAAGAAGAACTACATCATCATGAACAGCTTCCCTTACAATCCCGGTCACCTCATGGTGGCGCCATACCGGCATGTAGCGGGCTTGGATGACCTCACGAAAGCCGAGCTCAAAGAGCACGGGGAAATTATCACCGTGTGTATCAAGGTACTGAAAGAGACGTTCACGCCCATGGGCTTTAACATCGGGACGAATATGGGCAAGGTAGCCGGCGCGGGAATCGCCGACCATGTCCACACTCACATCGTGCCGCGCTGGCAGGGAGACACTAACTTCATGCCTGTCATCGGCTGTGCGCGCGTTATCCCGGAAGCGGTGACTGATACGTACGAAAAACTCAAAGGTAAATTCTGACACCCCTTCGCTAGGGAAAGGACGGAACGTGACAAGCAACGCCCTGAAAATCGATAGCAGAGACAATGTTGCCGTGGCGACACAGCCAATCGCCCGAGGAAGCACTGTGATTGTTGATGGCGCTGCCATTTGCACCGCTACGGAAGACATACGCGCCGGCCATAAGGTGGCACTGGTGGCTATCCCGGCACAGGGGAAAGTAATCCGCTACGGCGAGGTCATCGTCATGGCGATTCAACCTATCGCCCGGGGCGCATGGGTGCACATCCATAATACACGGCCGGATACAGGTTGACATGCAACGCGTACCGCCATCAATACCAGGTGGAGGTGAATAGCAGTGGAATTTTACGGTTATAAACGGCAGGACGGCCGGTTTGGCGCACGCAACCACGTCCTGGTACTGTCCTCAGTGGCCTGCGCTAATGGCGTGGTGGAAGCCATCGGGCGGGTCTTTCCGGACGTGATGGCGGTCACGCACGCCTACGGCTGCGGTTACGCCACGGAGGATGTGGCAGTCAGCGCGAGGACGCTGGTTGGTCTTGCCAATAACCCCAATGTGGGGGCAGTCCTGGTCATCGGGCTGGGATGCGAAGGTTTGCAGTGCAACCGACTGGTGCAGGGCATAAAGGACAAACCGGTTGCCGCACTCGTAATCCAGCAGGACGGCGGGAGCGCGGCTACTACGGCTAAAGGTATTGAAATCGTGCGGCGGTTCCTGGAAGAACTACGGCTCCAGCCCAGGGTGCCCGCGCCCGTAAGCAGTCTGGTTATCGGCCTGGAGTGCGGTGGCTCGGATGCCTTCTCCGGGATGACAGCCAACCCCGCCGTGGGAAATGCCGCCGACCGCTTCGTGGCGGAAGGGGCGACCGTCTTGCTGAGTGAAACAACAGAGATGATCGGCACCACGCATATTCTGAAGCGCCGCGCCGCCACGCCGCAAATCGCGGAGCAGGTCGAGCAGATGATTGACAAAGAAGAGAAACTGGTGCGCGCCACGCTGGGCGACCAGGCCGGACTCGTAATTGCGCCGGGAAACATCGAGGGCGGGCTGTCTTCTATTACGGAGAAATCGCTGGGGTGCATCACCAAGGGCGGCACAACGCCAATCAACGAAGTGCTCGGCTATGCGCAATTGCCTACAAAACGAGGTCTGGTCCTGATGGATACCCCCGGCTATGACATCGATTCGATGGCGGGATTTGCCGCCGGGGGCACGCAAATTATGCTGTTTACCACTGGCCGGGGTTCGCCGGCCGGTTTCCCGTGCGTCCCCGTAATTAAGGTCGTGAGCAATTCCACCACATACAGGAATATGCCCGGCGATATGGACATCAACGCCGGCGTCATTATTGACGAAGGTAAGACTACCGAGCAGGTGGGGTTGGAGATTTTCGAACTGGCGTTAAGGGTGGCGAACGGCCAGCAGACCTGCGCGGAAATTAACCGCTCCCGGCCATTCAACTACCTGAAGCAGGGACCGACCTTTTGAGAAATGGTCTATTTCACCAGTTTTGCGGACCCCGAGTACCGATTGACAAAGGGCACGCTTCCCGCATAAACTAAAGCCCTGATATAATGCCGTCCACGGCACGGGATAAGGAAGGGAGGAACATGGCAAAGAAGCAAAAATCCGGAAAAGAGAGGGAACCAGTCAAGTGCGCGCAGTGCGACCTTGAGTTCCCCGACTCGGAACTTTCCGAGGGGCATAAACATAAGGCTTTCATCTGGAAAGGCAAGGTCATGTGCGAAGACTGCCTCTTCAAGATGGGTGTCTCGGCTGGCGAAGCACAGACCTATGAAGCGTTCATAAATAGCCAGCAACCGCAAAAACCGCCGGACTACTAGAGATTGGTCCCGGCGACGCGGAAGGAAAATCCTGTCCCGGCGTGAGTGTGTGGCACGCACAAATTGGCCGGTGCTGACCTGGACGGCTATTTATGCGTGTTTTCCGCCCTGTGGTCAAAAACCCTGGGTGCAGGAGTTTCCCCGCGAACTGTGCAGGATTGTCTAGATTTGCGGGCATTTACAGCAAAGAAACGGGGTCATATTCATGGCAAATGCGATGTTCGACGAATTGAAATCTCTGGCCGGGTGGACGGACAGGGACTGTCAGGACGTGACAATCACCGGCCGTGATCCTGTCCTGCCCACCCGCTTCCTGGTCGGGGAAATCAGCGCCGGAGTGCATGCGGCCTGTGGTCTGGCGGCCGCCAGGCTATGGCAAATGAAGACGGGACGCCGCCAGCGGGTGACCGTGGATGTGCGTGCCGCCGCGGCCACCATGCGGAGCTTTTTCTATCTACAACTCGCGGCTGGCATGGACCAGATGACCCAGGCATCCATGCTCGGCGGTTTTTACCAGACGAGGGACAATAAGTGGTTCTTTGTCCACCCCGGTTTTCCTCATCTGCGCGAGGGCGTGCTGAAATTGCTGGGTTGCGAGGACAATGCCGAATCGTGCGCCGCCGCTGTCCGCCAGCATAATGCCGATGAACTGGAAGACTCATTCGCCGAATACGGCCTGTGCGGCGCGAAAGTGAGGACCGCCGCGGAATGGGCCGGGCATCCCCAGGGGCAAATGCTGGCACGCCTGCCCGCTGTCCAGATTATCAGGATAGGCGATAGTCCGCCGGAGCCTCTGCCAAAAGGCGACCGGCCGTTGTCCGGCATCCGCTGCTGCGACCTCACCCGCGTGCTTGCCGGCCCCACCACTTCCAGAACACTCGCGGAGCACGGCGCGGACGTGCTTAAAATTAGCGCGAAAGACCTGCCCACCTCGGCGACCTTCGATGTCGATACCGGGCACGGCAAACGCGCCGCTTTCCTTGACATCCGCCGCCCTGATGATACTGAAAAGCTCTGGGAACTGACGGCGCAGGCGGATGTCTTTTGCCAGAGCTACCGGCTGGGCGCCCTCGCCGGGCATGGCTTCTCCCCTGAAGAGGTTGCCCGGAAACGGCCTGGAATTGTGTACATGTTTATGAACTGCTATGGCCCCGTTGGCCCCTGGGCGAGACGGCGTGGCTGGGAACAACTAGCGCAGACCGTTTCAGGCCTCTCCAGTGAGGAAGGAGACCTGGCTTTGCCCCAGCCGAACGCCGATGCCCTCAAAGCAATGGGCAGATACGGCCAGCGGGCTCAGATGCCTTCAGGCAAGCCGCGGCTCTTGCCGGGCGCCATCACGGATTACACCACCGGTTACCTGCTGGCATTCGGCGCGATGGTTGCCCTGTGGCGCCGCGCCGTGGAGGGCGGAAGCTACATGGTCGCCTCTTCGCTGACGCAGGCAGGCATGGCGGTGGAGCGGATGGGACGGGCGGATGCAAAAGAGGCGCAGGCGCAGGTGGAGACGCTTCTACCGGCTGAGGTGGAAAAGCTTACCGTGGAAAGTGACACAGCTTACGGCCGCATCAAATACCTCGCCCCGGTGGTGCAGATGTCCGAAACGCCCGCTCGCTGGGACCTGCCGACCGTTCCCCTGGGCACGCACCAGCCGGTCTGGCTGGAAAGACCGCGCTAGGGAAAATCGGCGTTTACGTTTGGTGCGCCCAGCGCCCCCACGATTGCGGAATACGCACGTCCACCTCTAGCCCAAGTTCCGCAGTTTCACCGCTCGAAATTATTTAACAAATATTTTTAGCCTGGGATAATTAGACCTATTCACCAGTCTCATACTTGAGTGCTGTGAAAAAAGATATGTAGTGTAAACTTT
>Ga0315284_10017672_pt1 | contig 10119 bp, 10 predicted proteins | sample YL17G09_16_MG_FD_203696 | JGI IMG/M metagenome (GOLD analysis project Ga0315284, IMG submission 203696) | Sediment microbial communities from Yellowstone Lake, YNP, Wyoming, USA - YL17G09_16 | ecosystem: Environmental > Aquatic > Freshwater > Lake > Sediment | place: USA: Wyoming | collected...
ATAAGTTCTTTTATTTTTAATTCAACAAAATTATCCATACTCATACCAGTCATTATTTCGTTTATAAAAGCACTATAGAATTTTTCAATATCTGGGTTATTTTCTTTTAATAAAATTGCAAGCCTATTTACCCATTTATCATATACATCTCCCGGAATTTTATTTCCTTTTATCCAATTCCATAAATCAACTAAATTAGAGCTTACTTTTGTTGATAAATCCCTTTTATCTGCACTCAAAGATTTAAATAAATGACTAAATTGTTGCTGAATATTTGAGGTAATTGGAAGTTTTATTGAATCCCAATATGGAGGTGGGGTTTGGTCAGAATCAGGAAAATCAATAACATCTAAATCTTCTGCAAATCTTGGGTCATTCAGTTTAATTCCACTTTTATTTAATAAATTTATCCATACATTAAAAAAGAATTTTGTTACTGGATTCTTAATTTTATTAATATTCTCAATAATTTCATTTGGAAATTTTAAATTCTTATCTACTATACCATCAATACTAAAATCAATGCTTCCAATTGCTCCGGGATATATTTGCTGGGGTGGTGCAGTTCCATCATAATAATAAAAGGGACCATTCGATTTCATTAAATATTTATCTTTTGCACCAACTAGGTTACTTGTTTCTTCTTCTTGCAATTTGTCACTTACACTAGTATCTAAGCATTCGCCATTTACAAATTTAGATAAAGATTTACTTAATGCTTCTTTTTGTTTATTCCAGTAATTTGCAATTGCATTCTCATATTTTGATATAACCCTTTTGTCTTGTCTTCCAAAATTCTTTACATCATTCTGATTAGCAACAACAAACATATAAATAATATAGCCAATTATAAATAAAGCTGCAATACTAATTCCAATAAAAGGACTAAATACTCTTATAACAACTAATAAAAGGGGTATTCCTAATAACGGAATTAAAACAAAAAATCCAATTAGTATTTTTTTATTGCGAATTTGTTTTTTAGTTAATTCATCATTTAATTCAATAACCCTGTCTTTTAATGAAATCTGATCTTGAATACTTGTTAAATCATTAAGCTGTTGATTAAGTTTTTTATTGTGGACTTCAACTAATTTTTCATTTTGTCCAATTAAATCTATTTGGTAATTATATAATTCCGCTTTTTTATTATAATCTGATGCTAAATTTGCACTTATTTCATTTTGATTTCTTGCAATATTTTTTATATTTTCTACAGATGTAAAACCTTCTCGAACAGAATTTATTGCAGTTTGCAAAATATCACGACTTTCATTAGTATTATTAAGCGTTGAGTTTACTATTTTACATTTTTTTAACTCATTAAAAATTTCTTGATTTATATAATATAAAGTTCCTTTTTTATTGCTTTTCTCTGTACACTTTTGTTCATATCCTCCTTTTGATGTTATTACTCCTACATTACTATTTTGACCAATAATATATACACCACTATCGACCATAAAGAAATAATTATCTACCAATCTTAAAGAATTTAGTGCAATTTTTGCGGCTTCAAAGGGAGAACTAGCATTTCCAATTTGAAAAATATTTCCTCTCGCAATATCTTCTTCGATTGATGTACCATATTGGCATTCCCATCTAGCAGGAATAGTAATAGTTTTCATAGGCCAGGATGCTTCACATTCTCTTTCCCAATTTTTTTTTGCATTATCATCATAACCAAAAAAAGAAGACGGAGGTTGTGTTACGTTGAAAAATTGAGTTGGTTTATAACAGGTATATCCATTTCTCCAAAAACCTGGATCATCCCAATAATTAACCCATTGACCACCTCCCATAGAACAATCAAATTGAGCACCTCCTAAACTATTTCCAGCAGCCCAACCAGCTGTGCAAAATGTGCCTTCACCTTGATTTTTCCTTCCAATATTTGTACGTTCAAAATTAACTTGTGATGCATCTGTAGGACCACTCCAACCAGAATAAAAATTTTGATTAGGTGTTTGGGATGAACGGAACTCATTTACTTGATATGGAAATATACCCCACCATTTCCAGACTTTTGTCCAATAACCAGAATTATTAAACAGTGGTTGTCTTTTTTCTGGGCAAGTTGCTGTTTTTACTTGAGATATTGTGCGTCCAGAATTACATTTTCCATTATACGATGGATTTACGCATCCTCCTCCATTTTGTGTCCAACCTTCTGGACAGGGCTGCCTATAATCTTTTTCTTGCCAAGTTTGCTCTGGAATAAATCTAGAACTTATAACCGTTATTGTATTATAATCACCAACTTTTGTAATATATTTATTAAAATTATCTCCTAACTTTGTATAAATTATTGTTAAACAGTCAGTATTCCAATTAAATCCAGAAAGGTTAATATAATCTTTTAAATAATTATCATAATTTTGAATTGTATTTGGCTTGCTAATAATTGAGTCTTTAGAAATCATTTTCTATTATTAGTAATTTAGAAAATTATTATAGTGGTTAAGAAATTTGATTGATTGTTTTATATCCAGGATAATACTCACATGGAATAGTTGTTTCAAATTCAAGTCCTTGGTTCATGTTAGTCATTTTAGAAGGATCATCTGTCCATTTACATTTATATTTTGGTGTTTGTGGGTCACCACCATAATATGGCATTGGTTCTGCTTCTTCACCAAGTGCTAAATAACCTTGCTTTGTTGCTCCAATAGTTGGAATATCTCCTTCTTCCCAAACATTCTGACTATTATCAAGTAATACTTCATTTCCTGTATTATAGTTAAATTCTACTTGAATATTTGGGTTTGTTTTAGATGGGCAAGATTTTATAAAACTCTTTGGGAATATATCTTTAATAACTGTTCTTGCAAAATCTTTTGCAGTATCTTTTGTCTTATTCATAATATTTACAACAGCACCATCTTCATTATTCTTCATTTGATAGAATACGACAACAACTGTTATAATTGCGCAAACAATTATAAAAATTATTCCCGTTATAATTGATATATAATTCATTGCCATGAAAATAATTGGTATAATCATCAAAACAAGGAACAAAATTATTTTTTTCATTATGAAAATTATACGGTCTTTCTTAGTTTGTTCATAATAATTGATTTGAATAATCTTATTTTTTGTAGAAATAACGTTATTCAATTGGTCTATTTTTTCAGTATTTTCATTGAAATCAGTTATATATATTTTTTGATTATTATCCATTAATGATCTATTTGCACTTAATACATTATATTCATCTTGATATAATCTAGCTAAATTTAAAGTTTTTTGTAATTCTACATTATCTTGTTGAGACTGAATATTTTTAATTTTTTCACGCTCAATATTTTGTTCATTTGAAACTAAATTTGCTAAAGAAAAAGATGGATAAACACTATTTACATTTGACATTAAATATTTTTGATTACTCAATATAGAATTAATTTGACTTGAAAAATCTCCCATTCTCTAAATTAATAAATATAATATTTTTAATTGCTTTTGAAAAATGATATTGCAAATAATATTACTATAATTATTGCAATAACAATTGATAATATAACATAAACAACTTTTTTGTAATATATATTTTTATCCATGGATATTTGGAGCATTCTATTTCGTCCCTCTAATATTTTCATTTTATCCTGTATAATTTGTTTATTTTTATCCAATATGCTTTGTTTTTCTTTTAATTCATCAAACATTGTTTGTGGATCTATTTTTGTTTTTTCAATATTCTCTTGTAAATTTATTGTTTGTGATTTCAGCGCAATTATATTATCATTCATTAATTCGATTCCTTTATCAATATTCATAAATTGTCCCATTGGGTCTTCAGCATTACTTCTCATATTAAAATAAAATGAGAAAATATAATTCTATAATAAAAACCATTTTTTGCTAAAAAATGGTTTTTTTTATAAATTCATTTTTTAAATTATAAATTCATTTTTTGCTAAAAAATGTTTATAATAAATTATAAATTCATTTTTTGCTAAAAAATGAATAAAAAAATATCATCGCCACTATTAATGCAATTATTACAGATAACAAACTATAAATTACCTTCTTCTTATAAATATTTTGTTCAATTGATAGCTGCAACATTTTATTCCTTGTATCCAATAATTTAATTTTATCCTCAATTTCTTGACTTTGACCATAAACTTGTTTCTGTTTTTCAGAAATTTGTTTTGATTTTTCTTCTATTGCTGATTTTTTCTTCATAATTTCTTCATTTGTATTTGTTAAATAATTTTTTAATGAATTAATATCACCCATAAAATGATATAGAAAAAAATATATTTATTATTTATAAAATCCAGCATATAAAATTAAAATCAATAAAACTAGTCCAATTCCTAAACCTATGCGTCCATTTTTATTATTATTACAAGTACTAAAACCTTCCACTAAATAAGGGTTGCTACCTCCTCCCTCCATTAATCCAGCCCCATAATTAAATATTGGCTGTCCATTTAAATATTTATGTTCATGCGGATATGAGCCATAATTTTTATTTTCCAATAATTTTTGTGATGGGTAAGGGTAAAATGGGTCTTGATTGCGAACAACTATTTTTGCATTGTTTCCTAAATAATCCACTGTTTTCCCTTTTTGTTTTACGCTTGGTGTAGCAACTATTTCCACAAATTCCTTCGATTTTTTGGTAGGATAATGATTGCTAAATTGATTTCCTCTAACCCAATTTGCATTTCCTAATATTTCTTTATAATATGGTTTTGGTGATTTATAATAGGTCTGCTTTACTGGATTATATAATTGATTCCTCGGGGCTGGCTCCAATAAAACATCATCTACTTCAGTTTTCCAATAATTTCCAGAAGCTGGTGTGCTCTCATATGTTGAAAAACCGAGAGGTGTATGTTGTTGGTTTACAGTATTATAAGCAAGAGAGGATAAGTCTTTCGGTTGATTCAATTTAAATTTTAAATATGTTTTGTCATCCATAATATTCATAATTTTTTTTTTATTTCAAAATACGGTAATAATAACTCTCACCCGTCATTGGACTCTGTCGAATTATTTTACAAACATCACCAGCCTTCATTCCATAATATTTTGCAACTGGGTCAGTTGTCAGTAATTTTGGCAACTGAGCCCGAGTAGTTTGATATTGTTTTAAAATCAAGTCTACATCTTCTTGTGAAAGAAGAATATGCTTGGGAACAATCTCATGATGTGTAATATTAAACATAAGATTCTTCATTGAAAAAATTTCGTATAATTTATACTCATCATTCTGAAGTTCTTTGGCAATTTGTGGAGTTTGTTTGTCTTGGACTATAATGACAGTCACTTCATTTGCTGGGTATTTTTCATCCATTGTCGCTTTTAAAGTGACTAAATCTTTTTTTGTAAAAGACTTAGCATCCAATATAAAAGCAACATACGTCATTTTAATTGGATTATTGCGATGCGTTGCAATCAATTGGATTGCATTTTCTTCTAAACGATTTGTAAAATCCTCGTAATTCATATTTTTATCTTCTTCACTAACTTCGTATCCACGATCTTCCAACATCTCAATTGATGTTTTGCGAACGCGAAAATAAATTTTTGTTCGAAGTAATTGCTCCATTTTCTCTAATATATACTATACTTAGTTTTAAATAAAAATAATTCATTTTTTATATTTTTTTATATAAAAATTGGTGAAATAGCTATCTAAATATTTATAAAAATTTAAGCCAATTTTTTGTTATATAAATAATTATAACAAGTCCAATATTTTCCAGCTGTTTGAATAAAAAATGGAAAAGTAGTAGTGTCTTTTATCATAAATTCATTATTGTGAGATTCCTTCTTTTCATAAAGACAACCATTTAAATTATCTTTATTACCCCATTTGTGTGCATTTGAAAATAAAACTTGGTCATAATCTAAAATTATTTTATCTAAATTATTATCTAACCAAAAATTTGTTATTTTTGTTTGGTCATCATCAGTTAAATCAATTTTTAAATTTAAATATAATTCTTTAAATGCTTTTACATATCCAATCACCATTCCGCTATTCAAATAATAATTTCCATCTACTTTTTTCATATTTGGGTGTTCTAATGCGATATTTTTCATTTTTTGTTTATTTACTTCATTAATACCTGGTGTGCAACATCCAATTTCAGATGAAAAAATTAGTTTTAAATTTTTATTTAGATCTCCGCCTCTTTTTTTATATAATTCTTTAAACACTTTTCCTATATCATTACTATTACGATTTACATAAATATCCCTTGAATCTATGATAATTAATATATCATTATCATTTAAACTTGTATTTCTAATAAAATTCTGATATGCTTGAATTTTTGTACCAAATCCCTTCCATTCATCTCCTTCACCTAAAAATTTATAATCATATCCATAATATTTTAATTTATCTTCTAAATCTTTTTTATGCTCATTATTTTTTTCATTTTCATAAGATAGCACAAAAACTTTCTTTGATTCAAAATTCTCATTAATTTTTAATTTAAAAAACAAGAAAAATATTGATATAATTAATAAACACAAAACTTGAAATATTTTCATTATAATATATTAGAATTAAAAATTAAGTTCTCGCATAGTATCCTGCAATGAATCCACACGATGTGCGATAATATCTTTATGATTAAGTAAATGATAGTCATTCCCGTCTTCTTCATACTTGTCACCAAAATAATGGATTTCTTCATATCCGAATGGTTGGATTATTTTCATAACCTGTACTTTGTCATATTCTTTTGGATAAATTCCAACGCCGACTGTACCCCCTTCTGCTATAACAATATCATTTTCAATTTTCAATTCCCAAGCTTTATTTTTTAGCAGTTTAATTAGTCTTTTCCGGTAATTGTGCATATTATTAAGTTCAATAAATTGTGCCCTTTCTTCTAATGTTGCCACCATTCCAATCAGAGAAATATAAATTATTCCATTTCGTAAATCTATAAAATGTCCCGTGATTTCATAATCTACTTTTGCGAGAAATTGGAGCGCATCTTTCACTAAAATGTTTATTTTTGGATAAAGTGGATGCTGGCGAATATTTTTCTTATAAACATTGATAATTGACCCATAAGAGTCTCTAGTGTGATATACACATCCACATTCAGTGAAATAATGCATTATTTTAAGAGGACCTAATTGAGAGGTCGCTTTTTCAAAAGTCCCCCCTCCCACAATTCCAATATCATATCCAGCCTCAATTTTTTCCGTAATTTTTGCAATCATATCTGCAGATATAGATTGGCTTGATTCTGCAATTGTTCCATCAATATCGAACAGAATTAAAAGACGTAGTCTTTTATTCTCTTGAGTTAAAATGACTTCGTCATTTGAACTATTCATAGATTTTCTTAATAAGATATTTTTTGAGATTAAACTTAAAATAATTTTTATATAGTAGCAATAATGCACATCGCTTATAAAAATCCGGGGGTCCCTTTTGGAGATATTACCAAACAAGTCGCAGATGATTCCGAAAATAAAATCTCATATATTGGCAGATTGGACCCATTAGCATCCGGAATTATTATTTATTTGGAAGGCGATGAGCTCAAAGACCGCGATAAATATATGCATTTGGATAAAACCTATAAGTTTAATCTAATCATAGGGATGACCACAGACACTGGAGATTGTTTGGGTATGATCCGGAAAATTCAGTCAGTAAATACAATTAATATGACCAGTTTGATGGAAATTTTTAGCATATTTATTGGAGGATATGAACAAAGATACCCAATTTATAGTGCATACCAAATTCATAAGAATGGGGTGAAAAAACCCTTATGGTATTTTGCAAAGAATGGAATTGAATTGGATGAGTCAGATATTCCCAAACATTTCATAAAAATCTATAATCTAGAGCAAGATGCTAAACCAATTTTTTCCATTCGGAATATGAATTATTTTATGGAACAAGTCGGGCTTATTCCAGATGGACTAGAATTGAGGAAAAAAGAAGTTATGACACAATATAAGGAGTATTCAGAACCCAGTAAAATCAAGCTAATTGGAATTCCTATGATTGCAAGGGTAAGTAGTGGAACTTATATACGCCAATTATGTATGGATATTGGAGATAAATTGGGTGTTCCTTGTATGGCGGATAAAATAGAGCGCGTGGGCTATCATTTTCTAGATTTAGAAACAAAGTAATAGTAAAACTAATGGCTGGTACAATCTTACATATAGATACAAGAGAATGCAAACTTCGTGAATTATTAGAGAAAAATGGGACGGCTTTTGTGACAAAGGCTTTGGAATTAGGAGATATTTTAATTGAACATCCTAATCGACAGGTTCTAATAGAACGCAAAACAATTGCGGATTTTCACGCAAGTATAACTGATGGACGCTATAAGAATCAGAAATTAAGACTACTAGAATGGAGGATCCAATCAGACGCTCGTAAAAATATTATTTATCTTTTTGAAGAGAAACCCGGTGATAATAAAGACAGATCTTATTGGGGCGCTTTAGTGAATATGATACTCCGTGATAATATTGGAGTTATCCAGTGCGATGGAATGGTGCGAACTGCACAGATTATCACGGATATTAAGAAGAAATTGGATGAAGATAAATTTGATGAATTGGAGGGCGGAGGGCGAAATATTAGTTTAGAGGGATATGCAAAAGGAAAATATAATACTCCCAAACATTGTTATTTAGGACAATTAAGTCTCATTCCAGGTGTAAGCCCGACTATTTCTGAAAAAATTGCGGAAAAATACCCCAATATGCGGGCTTTGTTGGATGGGATGGATGTGAAAGAATTGGGGAATATTCGGATTACTGAAAAAAGACGTTTAGGAGATAAATTGGCGGAAAAAATCCATTCTTATATTTTTCAGGAGGAAAAATAATTTTTATCTCATATTAGAATATAATGGTTCACACAAGCTGCCCTCAATCCATCTCTTTTAAAAATGTGAATTGCGTTGGTTTCAATGCCGTTCCTTGTAATGGTGTTCTTCAAACTTTCCAGACTCAGGTAAATGATGTCAGCCAGGAAAAGCGTACTGCCTGGTATATGAATCGCCGCAATTCTGATGTTAATATCACTCCTCTTTACCCATGGAGCCGCGATATTGTCGCAACAACAAATTCGGTGAGTTCCAATAAAGATTTGTGCACAGAGCCTAAGGGAGTTTATGACCCAGCTGTAACACGATTAGGTATCTATCTTTACAAGAGCCCGATTAATTCACTTCCTCCTTACAACGATGCTAAATGTTACGACTGTCGTACTTTTGGCAAAAATTGCAAGAACTGCGAAGGAACTTATGAGTAAATTATCAGTATTTACTGCTAAAAAAATTAATAATAAAATTACATAATTTTATCAATATTTTATAATCAATTATTATAAAATATTCTGTATATTATGGATAAATATATCGGAAAAGTGATTCTTGTAAATTTACCAAAAGTGGATTGTTAGAAAAAGAGATGATAGTCGATATATTATAAGAACTCCAAAGATAGGTGTTTTGATAAGAGATCTTAATCTAAAAAGAGATAAAGATTTTGGTAAAGAAACATTACTTCCAAAGAATAGTAAACCAAGAGAATAATTGGATAAATCCCGCCAATAAAACTAGCAAAATTATTAAAATATTTTTATTAGATTTATTATATATGACCACTTTTAACATAAATAATAAATTACCTCTTTTTTGTATTTTCATCTTTTTTATTTTGATATGTGCAGATGCGACATCTAGTCTATTTCCATGTCATGTAAGAAGAATTTTAGAGAGCAATTTAGTAATAAAACATTTTATGCTTTATCTAACAATTACATTTCTGGTAGTTTTACTCGAAGATTTGGACAAGAATTTAACAGAGGTATTCTTAGTTTCATTCTATTTATATTTGATATTTATACTAATTTCTAAAACAGAATATGGATTTTTTATAGCAATTATTATTCTAACAGCAGTTATTTATGTATTATATTTGAAGCGCAATGAAATTGCTAAAAGAAAAGAAGACACCACGTCTAATGAAGAATTGGAAAAATTGGAGAAAACAAAAGATTTAATTATAAAAATAAATAATGGGATAAGTATTGTCGTATTTATTTTAATTTTTATTGGATTTATGATATACATGGGTCGCAAAAAATATGAATACAAA
>Ga0315284_10017673_pt1 | contig 10119 bp, 9 predicted proteins | sample YL17G09_16_MG_FD_203696 | JGI IMG/M metagenome (GOLD analysis project Ga0315284, IMG submission 203696) | Sediment microbial communities from Yellowstone Lake, YNP, Wyoming, USA - YL17G09_16 | ecosystem: Environmental > Aquatic > Freshwater > Lake > Sediment | place: USA: Wyoming | collected...
TAATATTTTCAAAAAATGTAAAAAATATGAAATTTTTTATTTATGTAATATTTTTTTTATTTATCAATCAATATTTTCGTCATCATTTATTTAAAAACAGCCATTGAAAAGTTATCATCTGCTCCATATGGTGATGATGATGGATTAAATTGATTATATGAAACATTTGCAAAATTTTCAGTTTCCATTCTATTATAATTTTGAGGTGCTTTCGATGTACCAAAATATTTACGATTCATATGACCAGAAGCAGCATGAGTTGATCCATTATAAAATGCATTTGATTTAGAACTAGGATTACCACTTGCATCAACTTCAGATTTATCAACTGGTTGTTGTTCACCCGATTGTCCACCACCATTTTGTTTCATTTTTTTTGCAGCTGCTTCCATTTTTGCCAATGGCATGGTGAATAAAACACCAGACCATGCAGATTGAAAAACAGCTAAAATTAAAGCAATAATTGAAATTGCAAAACTATAAACTTGAGCAACAGATGTTTGATCATCTTGACCATCATTACCAAGAATACTAATATTATGTGGGGCATATGTTGATGGTCCTTCAATACATAATTTAACAATAACTGCAATTAATCCACCGACAATGTTGATGATTTGAAATGAAAAATAAACTGTAATAATAGTTTTATAAGTTCTAGCTTTCTTATATTTGGAGTTTGCATCATAATGATTACTTTTGTTTTCAACTGTACTTTTAAGATAAGTTCTATTGATAAAAACAAGAACAACTGAAAAAACAACAGTTACAATATGTAACACGTGTGGAATACTCATAAAACAAGTCCAGGCATAACTTGGTGTTACTATATTAGCCGCTGGAGGTGTTCTTTCATCAATATAATCAACAAACCAAAAAGACCACAATCCAATAAGCAATCCAAGCGTAATTGCTTCAAGGAATCCGAAAACTATGATAAGACCAGTCCACATTCTTGCAGAAGTTGAATTTGAATTGAAAACATCTGCAGCCTCTTGAGGAGTCGTTATCCTTTCATTATCACCTTCATCACTTCCCATTTTTTTATTTTTATTTAATTTGCACTAAGATTATTTGTATTTGTTTTTTTTTTGAATTTGCCAATATATTTTGCAAAGAAAGTTATATATATACAAAAAACAAAATAATAATATGATTATTTTTTTTTTTTATTTTTTTTATTCAATTCAAAAAAAAAATTTGATTCTTTCTCTCTTACTACTACAAAACAAAAAACAAAAAACTTTTTCGATTTTTTTTCTAATGTGTTTTATATATCACATTATTTCTATGATTATAAAATATACTATTGTATCCAAACGTTAGATCTATTATCCTCAGAAATAGATAGGTCACAACAGGTAATGTGACCACCAATACAAAAGTTATTTTACAACAATTAAATGTAGAGACTGTTGCTCGTTTTGTATTTGAATAACAACATGAAAAGAATCCACATTTATATAATGCATAGATAATGACACCAATCCACACTGACAGAATAAATAATATAGTCACAAGAACAACAGCCATAATATTTTTTTTTGTTTTTTTGTTTTTGTTGTTGTTGTTGTGTTTTTTTATTTATTTGAAAAAATACTTTTTTTTTAGTTTAATTTTAATATATTTTTGAATAGCATAAAAAAATAAATAATATAAATAACAAATATAAACACCAAAAAAAAAATAAAAATAGAAAAAAGATGGCGAATACACTACTGTCATTCTATCATAATCTATTCATTACATTTATATTATTATCATCTCTATTGTTTATATCTAAAACTGAATCAGTTACATCATTATGTACAAATATAAAATCATGTAATGATTGTTTATCATTGAAAGGAATTGGATGTAGATGGATACAAGCATGGTCTAATTACAATGGAACAACACTCTCACCAATTAATGAAAAATGTGATTTTCTGTCTGCATTTGGCCCATTGGATACAGATCCAACAAAAGTATATAAAGTATATGAAAATGCATGTCCATGTCAATTATATCAATATGGATTCGAAACTGATCCAATGCTTGCACCAGAATATAATTTCATTGAAAATGCTGCACCATTATCTGGATTTTCAGCATATGCATTTGAAGGTGATAGATCATTTCTCCTAAGTAATCCAGGCGTTGTATCAGATACAAAATTAACATTGACAGTATTTTTAGATCCTATTGTTATCGGTAGTAGTACAATTCAATTGAATTTCCAAAGTTTATTATATATGGAATATGGAAATAGTATCATTTGTTTTGATGGTGCATTTATAATGATAGAAGAAGATACATATTCAAATGGTACATTTTATGAAATAGATTATACAGAATATGTTGTAAGTGTACCATATACACAAACTATTAGTGAAAACTTCTTCAATCCATATGCAGGACATGTTGCTTGGTGTAGAAGTTCATCTACAACAATATTTGATAAAGTATTTATTGATTTGACTCAATTTGCAGGTAAAACAATTAAAATATCATGGGTCACTGGTTCTGATAACGCAATTGCAGCATTGGGATGGTATATAGATGATATTCATATTGTGTATGATTGTGTAATCAAAAATAGTTGTTCATTTTACAATAATGATTGTGAAACATGTTTATCGCCTGTAGATAATGTAAATTGTGTATGGTATAAATCATGGAATGTTAAATCACCAATTACAGAATCATGTGTATCATCTGTATCATCGGTTCAACCTACAAATATGACTGCTCCTGTTGTATTATATAAAACAAATACAACATATCCTGAACTCAGTTGCCCATGTGTTACATTTTCTGAAACATTTGAAAATGGAATAAATACAACATATTCAATATTGCAGATCTCTGAACCATTTTCAGGAATATCCGCAGGATATGCATCTGAAACAAATAGTTTACATTTGGGTGAAGTTCCATATCCAAGTGCTGAAAACTTTACATTGTTAAATCTGGAGATTAGTGGTCCATCTTCTAGTTCTGTGATTGAATTATGTTTTGATAGTATAATGAGATTAGAACAATCATCAAATGGATGTTTTGATGCTGCATTTATAACAATACAATATAATGAAACTTCTTATTATGAAGATGTTGAATCATTGTTGAGTAAACCATATTTAGGACCAATTAGCATGTTGTATGATAATCCATATGCAGGCAAAAGAGGATGGTGTGATGAAGAACTTACATTATTTAAAACTCCATTGGAACGTATATGTATTGATCTTAGTATGTTCAATGGTCATCAATTAAATATCACTTGGACAACTGCATCTGATTCATCAGTTTCTAGAGATGGATGGTATATTGATAATATTGAATTGAATAATAATTGTAAGAGGTCGAACACTGATAACAAAAAGAAACATCATAAAAAAAAACATCATGATGATGATGATGATGATGATGGAACTGGTCTAATTATAGGATTGATAATTGGTGGTATTGTCTTAATTGGAATAATTGTATTTATTATTTATATGACAAATAGAAGATCAAATAGAATACATAGACAACAACGAACGAGATATCAATATCAACAATATAATTATTGAAAATAAATGAAATAAAACATTTTATTTTTTAACAACACCATTGCAATCTGATGATATTACATCATATAAATGAGTTTTTGCTACATATGCTTTTGGATCTTTATTAAATTTAGTTTCTTCTTCTTTAAAATGATCCAATCTATGAAATGATTTACAACTCTTGCATTGTGTACATCCAAAATTGATAGAAGATGATTTTTCATTGAAATCATAATATCTAAAATATTCTTGTAAAAACAAAGAACCAAATTCATATCTTTTCAATTCAACTGCAGATTTACTTTTTATAATAAAATATGCTTTCCCATTTTTAGTTTTAGTTTCTGCAGATTTAATCAATTTATTTCTTCTTTCAAGTATTGTATTACCAGCTGGAATATTCCACATTATATTGCATCTTTTCTCTTTTGTTAATATGCTTACTTTGATTTCAGAATGTTCATCTGTTTCATCATTGACAAGATCAGCACCATTTGATTTATCGGATACTCTAATATTCTTTTCATGAGAATTAATTTTGTTGTTATTGTTGTCGTCATCATCATCATTGCAATTTTTATCCTTTGATGATTTCTTTGATTTTGTTCTTCTATCATCAACTTCAATGATTTCATCTATTTTCTGATGTATATTTGGAACCATCATCTTTGCAAATCTACATAATTCATATTGAATATCTTCTCTTACACCTTTAATCAATGTTTCACTATTTTTGGTATCAGATTGAATTTCAATTCTAATCTCTTTCATAAGATCATTCAATTTTTTAATTTTGGCATCCAATTGCATTTTATCTTCAATGTTATATATGTATAAAAGAATTAATCCAATAACAATAATTAGCAGGATTATATTATCAATCAAATTTGTTTTGTATAATATACAAATTGCAAGATCATAATATAATTCTAATAACATTTCTATTTTTTTTTTTATAAAATATAATTTTTTATTTTTCTAAAAAAGGAAAACAGACAAATAAGCTGATGATTATTAAATCAATTTTGATTATTTAATCTTAAAATAGATGGAGACATGAAATTATTAATAGGAGTTGATGCAACTGATGAATTATTAGATCCATTTACAATTGCAGTTGATGTTTTATTACAAGTTTCAGAAATATCTTGATATGTTTGTTTCAATAGTTGTTCATATCTAGTGACTTTCTTTTGAACAATAACAGTTTGGATATCAGTTGTCTTTTTGTAATCATTTCCATTAACAGAGACAAATTCTTCTTCTTGAACTTTATTATTTTGAAACATTAGATTTTCTTTTACATTAGTAATTGTTGGTGGTGTTTCAATAACAACATTGTTATTGTTGTTATCAGAAGAAATAAAAGAAAAGAATGATTGTTGTGGTTGTGATGGTTGTTGCATATTTTCCAACATAAAATTATTATTATTACCAATATCAATTATTTCTCCAAAGTCTTTGACTATATGTTTTATTTCTTCAGCTGTCAGACCAGATTCTTCAGTACTCAAAAAGTCAAACGATTCATTATCTTGTCGTTGGTATTGTTGATTATTGTTATTGTTTTCATCATCACCATCAAGAGATGAATCAAAATTGAAACCCACATTCAAATTATCGTTATTAGTTTCAATAAAATTTGTATTATTATTGTTGTTGTTGTTGTTGTTATCATTATCATCATTTATTTCCATAACTCTTGATGAGGAATCATTTGTTATCACTGGCGTTGTTGATAACAAAGGTAAAGTTGGTCGATATACTTGTCTTTTCTTTCTTGAAGAAGAAGAGGAAGAAGACGATTGATTAACAGTTGTTGTTATTTCTTTTCTTTTTTTATTTCCAGATAAAGTAGAAGATCTTGTAACAATAGCTTCAGTTCTAACTGCATCACTATCATCTGATTCTTCATCATCATCATCGTCATTACTACTATTGCTAGCATTCTTACGCCTATTTTTTCTTGATCCACCATTTGCAGATGATGATGATGATGATGATGATGATGATGATGTTGATCTAGTTGTAAAACATGTTGATATTTCACCATTTGCAGTTGTTGTTGTCTTTTTACTTTTATAATTAATAGTTGTTCTTCCATTTTCACGTCTAATATCTTTAATCTCTCGTTTAAATTCAGTTATCTTTGATTTATCTGTTGTTGATTTAATTTTCTCTTGTATTTGCTCAATTTTCAATTTCATTTCCTTTTCAGCTTCTTGTTCTCTTTTTACATATTCTGTATCTAACAAAGGATTATATATAAAATTGACTTTCCCATTATTTGCATCCAATGTATCAGCTATTTTGTTTAAATTGTGGAAATATTGTAATTTCAGTTTAAGATATTCTTCATATTTTTTCAAATCATTATTTGCAAATGAATTTGTCATTCTAGTAGTAAGATTCATTTCATTCATATGTACCATATTCCTCATTTGAAGTATGTAATCTATTTTCTCTTGAGATGCATTTACCTGTACAAATGCTTGTCCATTATTATCTCTAATAATGTTTGAATTGTCAACATTGCTGGAATTCCAATCTAATGCAACAAATTGATTTGGTTGTTTATTATTATTAGAATCACTATCATTATCATCACAACCACTATCATCATCATTATCATCGTTATCTGAATCATGTTCAATCTTTGCATTTAATATATTACTCAATTCTGGATCAACTACTACAGTAACATTTCCACGAACAGATGTTGTTGTTAAACCATTTACAAATTTGTTTCCAAAGTTATTTTCATAAGATTGTGAAATTGCTCCCAATTGAAGAAACTTGTTTTCAACAACATTTTCACGTTTACATATCTTTGCTCCTTCATTAAATGCAATTTTAGCATCTTCTTTTGTTATTATTTTAGCTACAGTAGTAGTAGTATTAGTAGTATTGTTATCATTATTGACGTTGTTGTTTTTATTTAGATTTACTTTCTTTGATTGACTATTCATAATAGTTTGTAGTGTATTAATGATAGGCATTTTTTTATTTATTTATATTATTATTATTATAATATTATTATTTCAAAAAAAAAACTATTTTGAATGAATATATGCTTTTTATAATTTTAAAAATAATGTATTAAAAATAAAAACAAAAATATATGTTTCAATATTGGAGTTGTGTGAGGTAGTAATTGTCTGTCTGTATTTTTATTTTTTTTTTTTTACAAAAACGAAAAAAAAAAAAATACACGGTGGGAATAGTGACCCCTCTTTTTTTACGAAAAAAAACGATTTGAAAAAAAATACATGGTGGGAATAGTGACCCCTCTTTTTTTTTTTTTTTTTATTTTTTTTTTTTTTTCATAAAAAATTAAATAAAATAACATGTCATCATCAACACCACCACCACCACCACCACCACCACCATCATCATCATCATCATCATCATCATCATCACCTTCATCAACATCTTCAAAAATGGTTGCTTTTATGGTATTATCTTCAACATCACCTGAATCGAGATCTGAATTATTTGACAGACCAACAAAAAAACAAAAAAAAGAGATATCTGATACTGATGTTTATGTCCCAACATTTACTGGTGTTTCAACTTCATTATCTACTTCGGATTATTTATTTATAAACAACCTTTTTGATAAAACACCATTGAAAAATCTTTATTTGTTTGACGCAATATACATGAATAATTACAAGAGTATTGAAGAGCAATTGAAATATAAAACAACAAATGTAAATATAATTGAAAAATATGATAGATATAATACAATTACTCCATTGCAATATGCTATCACTAAAAATGATTTAGAAGCAGTTAAATTGTTATTAACTAGAGATGATCTATTATTGAATTTAACAACACCGGATACACCAAAGACAGCATTATATATGAATAAATATGCAAAGATAAATAGTTTTCGTATTTTACCAAATATTATGACAAATCCTAATAAAAAGATGATTGCACTTGAAATTGAAAAATTATTATTGAAAGGAATAACCGTTGTTAAACCATTGAAATATGATATTATAAGATTACTGTTTATTGATCATTATAGAAACAAATTTACATCATCATCAAATGATAATAACAATAACATTGTCGTCAATAACGATATTGGATTTAATGTATTGCCTATGGATATTATAAAAATAATTGTAGAATATTGTACAATAATTGATGTTCAAATAGGACATGAATAAACAATTACTTTTTTTTTCATTATCATTTTTTAAAACGATCCATTATCATCATCATAATTATTATTATAATTATATCCAGAGCTATTATGCATATTACTGCCCAATACATTGGCATAATTATGTGTACCCATTTCATTTACATTGTGTTGCTTATGTAATTTTCTATGACCATCATGTAATGAAGGCTCATATTCGGGTTGTGGTGCAAACTGCCAAAAATTTTTCTCAATTTTAACATCATTTTCAATTTCATCCAATAATCTGAATACATTGTTATATTGTTCAATATAATATTTTGCTTGTTTTTCAAGTTTAAAGCTATCTCTAAATTCATATGCACTTCTAAAGTTATGTCTAAATTCATACAATCCATCTACAACATCCGCCCATAAATCCTTTCGTCCATTAAAATATAAATAAATATTCTCCAGAAGATTATTTACAATAATTCTAAAATCTACACTATTCAATTTGGCAAAAGTAGTTCCTTTCGTTTCATTATTTTCTCTGACCATAACATTCAAATCATTGATTTTACTAAATATATTTCGAAAATACATCAAAGTTGAATTAAAACTTTGAGCATATTTATCGGCAAGTTTCCAAATTACGGGCTCCATTTTTTTTTAATTATTGTAAAAAAAAAATAATTTAATTATATATAAAAATAATCAGCAAAAATATAAGTTTTTTTATTACCAAAAAATAAAATTTTATTTGATTTTCTTGATAATATTAATATCATTGTCATCATCGTCATGATTTCTTTTTCGTTTAATATTTGATGATGATAATAATGTTGATGATATTGTTTTCTTGATTTCATTATTATCATTTGATATTATATTACTATATTTATTTATCATTGTAAATTCAATTCCAACAACACCATATTTCTTTTCATTTTCACTATATCTAGGAATAGCTTTATATAATGAAACACCATTTGCAATTGTATCAGTATTTGGTAAATAAGCTTTTAATCCACCATCTTTAAGCATTGATTCAAATGTACTATAATCTTTAACACGATCAACATAAACTAATATTTGTTCTCTTTTGTTATCAAATGTTATAAATTCATGTGGTTTCAAGTTTTTAAACATTGGTGAATTTGTTCTGCCTTCCTTTGTTTTAGTTTTATTTTTAATCATATTGAAAACCAAATTTCTTGAAAAAGGCAACTGAATCTTCTTTATCTTTAGATACAGTGACTAATATATTATTTGCTTTCATATGATATGCATATGCAAATACTCTAAACAATAACTCTTTACCAATGCCCTTTCCAGAGTTTTTCTCTGGATCAACAACAAATAGTGTTTTAATTTCAATGGCATCACTGACATTGTATTCTGAAACTAAATCCTTTTTATATATCAAAAGACCAGATGGTGTTGATGACAATAATGGTGTTGTTTGATAATATAATTCACAATTACGATCATTATCTATTTTAGCCAATTGTTTCGATTGTTCTCCATAGATTGGTTCAATCAATTGTTTAAATTGTTCTTCTACAAATTTAAATGTAGGAATTGTTTTTGTTGTAACATGAATGAATTTAGACATTTTTGGCTTTGAGAGTTGAATTGATTTTGATTTAATTTTTTGATTTGAAAATAAAAAAAAAAAATAAAAAATTTACAAAAAAAGAAATTATTTTATTTTTTACAGTAATAATAATGAAATGAAAAAATTTTACAAATAATAATAAAAAAAATGGAAACATCAACAACAAATGACATTACATCAAATCTAAAGAGTTTATCTATAAATAATGCGCAACAGCAACAACAATCGAAAAAGATTGGAATAAATAATATAATAATAAAACCGATTGAAACTATTATTGAAAATGCACATAATGAAACTATTCATGATATAATAGAATATCCTACAAAAGATAACAAAAATCTATTCATAACAGGATCTAAAGATTGTTCATTGAAATTATGGGATTCATCTAAATTTTCATATATATCAACAATTGATAGTCTCGGTAAAACAGATTATAAATCATGGATTACATGTGTTAAAGTAATTAACAATGCAGATAATGATAATTTAATTATATATGGAACAAGAGATGGTGAATTGAATATATTTGACAATAAATTCAATTTGATTGGATCAGATAATATAGCAGAATTGAATCAAACAACAGCATCATCGTCATCATCAACAAAAACATCATATTCTAATTGCAAATTAAGAAATATAGATAGATTCAATTGTATTACAGTGTCAAAACATGATAATAATACAATATATGTTGGTTATCCTGGTAAATTTTCAACTATAAAATTGATTAAACATAAAGATGAAGATGACAACAATAATAATATTGTTAAGAAGAACAGTAACAACAACTGTAACAACAACAATAACAATAATAG
>Ga0315284_10017679_pt1 | contig 10117 bp, 6 predicted proteins | sample YL17G09_16_MG_FD_203696 | JGI IMG/M metagenome (GOLD analysis project Ga0315284, IMG submission 203696) | Sediment microbial communities from Yellowstone Lake, YNP, Wyoming, USA - YL17G09_16 | ecosystem: Environmental > Aquatic > Freshwater > Lake > Sediment | place: USA: Wyoming | collected...
CAAGGAAGCTTTTTCGCCTCTTTCCACCACCCTCAAGCCGTATCGAAACCACCGCGTGGATAGGGAAACCTTGCGGGAACGGGCGCTATTGGTGAGGTGGTTTAACGAACGGAGTACCGTTTCGATACGGCTTGAGGGTGGTGGAAAGAGGCGAAAACGCTTCCTTGCCTACTCAACCACCGAACAGGGCACGTATCACTTATCACGTATCACTACTCACTCCCTATTTCACACGCCCCAGCACCTTTCCCAGCGGGCTGTCCGGCGCCGGCGGAGCGAGCAGGCGGTCGGCCGGGCGATGCTGCAGGTAGAAGCGCAGCACCTCCGGCAGGTAAACTAATCCCTCGATGGCGGAACCGCCGCTGCTGATGGCGCCCTCGGTGTAGTCGCGCGTCGTGTCACGTTCGGCGGCCAGTTCATACTGCTTCATGGTATCCACCGCGGTTTTGCCGTCCGGGCCGGCTTCCCAGCCCCCCAGGCCATTCATGATGGCGCCGGTCTTCAGCCAGAAGTGCAGGCGCAGCCGCAGCATGCGCTCGATGGCGTCCAGGTGCGCCTCCCGCGGGCCAAGCGCCAGGTCGCCGTTGACGATCTGCATGGCGTGCTCCAGCGCCTGGTTGACGATCTGGTAGGGCGAGCGCGGGTGCGGGTAGCGCCAGGCGCCCAGCGGATCCTGCGACGCCGCCTGGAAATCGGCCATCGCCTCCACCGCCTCGCGCAGCCGCGGCTCCTCCGGGCACAGCGCCAGCAGCGCCGGCAGCCCCTCCAGCCCGTAGCCCAGGATATACGGCTTCAAATACGTCCCGTCGTAGCCCACGCCGTCGCTGGCCATGTAGTTCTCGTCGTTGGTCGCCGGCCCGCCACCCTCGGTGAACAGGTTGTTTTCCAGTAGCGCTCCGCTGTCTCGCAGCTCGCGGAACAGCCGCAGCGCCTCATCGAGATATCGCTCTTGCCCGGTGTACCGATACAGCCGAACGAAGTCGATCGCGACGCCGATGTTGCGGGTGGTGCCGGGCAGCGCGTGCACGAAGCGCTTGGCGTATTGCGTCTGCGCCCCCAGCGCCTCCAGCAGCAGCGGGTCGCCGGTCTGCTCGTAGGCGAGGAAGAAGGCGTCGAACCCCTTCGTGCAGAAGCTGGCGCCGCCCTCGTCGGAGCGCCAGCAAAAGTCCTTGCCGAAATCCGCGGGCCCTGTCGTGTAGGGGTAGCGGGTGCCGCCGTAGTTCTCCGGGCCCCACCAGATGCCCATGTCGCGGAAATTCCGGCACCACAGCACGCCGGTGTTCACCAGCCGCCGGTCGCCGCTCCGCCAGCCCTCGAAGAAGATGGCCGGGCAGTGGTTCAGGCGCAGCATGGTATGCACGGCACGGTGGGGTTGGCTCGCGTCGAACGAGGTGACGTTGCCGAAGTCGTCGCCGAAGGCCATGCTGGCGTAAATGGTATCATGGTGGTAGGCCGTCAGCTTCGCCAGCTCGGGCTGCCCCGCCAGGTCCAGCGGCTCGCCGGTCCCGTAAAGCGCATCCCACAGCTTCGGATCGGTCGTCATCAGGTGCGGGTATTCCAGCGTGGAGGTGAGCTGCGCCTGCCCCACCGGCGACACCACGAACTCCGCCCGCCGCCACGCGGTGGACTGCATGGGCACCTTCTCCGCCGCCGCGCAGCGCAGGTAGCGGTAATCCATCCGGTCACCCTCCCGCTGCACGCGCACCGACCCGCGATAAGTGAAGGGCGCGACCGGATGGTACAACTGGTAGCCCCAGTCGTCGAAGAGGAACGCGCACCCCTGCCCGCCGGTGAAGGGATGCTCCGCCTCACCTTCCACCTTCGTAATGACGGTGTTCTCCTCCAGGCCGCACTCCTGGCTCGTCGTCTGGATCTCCCAGCCGAAGTCCGGCGCGGTGGTGAAGGCGATGTCGTAGGCGCGCTTCGTCCCGTCATACGGGCTGGTCGTCACCGTCGAGCGCTGCAGCAGCGCCGTCACCGCCACCGTGCCCAGCGCGTCGATGCGCACGTCGATGATGCGCGACCACTCCGCGTCCTCCGTGCGGAAGAGCTGCCACCGGTAGTTCGCGTTGGACTCCACCGTCTGCACTTTGACCGGCCCCGACGCCTTCCCCGGCGGGGCGATGAGCCGCGCCTCCAGCCGGGGGCCGTGTTTGTAGGCAATGACCAGCCGGTCGCCGTCTACGGTCACCTTCACCGGCAATTTCGGCGCCGGGTTCTTCGCCGGGGCCGGGGTGAAGGTGAAGGTGACCGGGTTGAAGTCTTTGAACTCGTACGGGAAGGTGACCAGCGCGCGGCGGGCGGCGCCCGTCTTCGCGTAACGGCTCAGCGGGCGCACCGAGGCGCGCTGCGTCCGCGTGCCGTCGAAGGCGGCCAGCGCTTGCCCATCCCCGAGGAAACCGGGCGGCAGCGGCAGCGACAGGCGGACGAGCTGCGTTCCCATCCCCGCCGGGGTCACCGTCGCCTTGAGCGTCTCTTTCGTGCTCATCTTCGCTCCTTTTTGGGTCAGGGTGTTCGCCAGCGCCGCGTCCAGCCCGCAGGCCCGCAGCGCGGCGTGCGCCGCGTCGATCCGCGCCGTCGCCGCCGCCACCTGCTTCCGGTCCACCCGCACCCCCTCCAGCGCCCACCCCAGCGCCGGCAACAGCAGGAAGATCATCACCATCGCCCGCCCCATCGCACCCACCTCCACCCCCCATTTCGCCGTCCGCCCCGCCGGTCCCTTTCCCGATGCCCGGCGGAACCGGAACCCGGATGTCTCCAGATGTCTCCAGATGTCCCCAGATGTCCCGTTTTCGGCGGGATATTTCAAGGATAAAGTTGAATAGCTATATGTTCATTTACTATATGCCCGTTACAGTGGTCGAGTAGGCAGGAAAGCCTCCCCGCCTCTTTCCATCACACCCGCTCCGTATCGAAACGGTACTCCGTTCGTTAAACCACCTCACCAATAGCGCCCGTTCCCGCAAGGTACTCCTGTCCACGCGGTAGTTTAAAAAAAAGGTGACTGTCCCCCGTGCTTTCGATGCAGGTGACTGTTTGAATCATAATGCATTTTGAGCACATCCTCTTCCCTCCTTCCGGCAGGAATCCTTCCCCGCCCGTCGTATTACCCCTCTGATAGGGCGCGGCAGCGCCAACATTTCCGGAGGTATACCATGCGCACTACTCCCATCGGCATCGCCATGCTGAATGATGAACGCCCGCACGTGTTTGCGGTGAATAATGAAGACAATATGCAGGTCGTCCGCACGTGGGTGGACGCCATCTCGGCGAACATCAAGGCGGTGGACGGCACCGCGCCCGAGATCGTGATGGGCTCGAAGACCATCTACAGTCCGAAGGTCGCCCGCGAGGTGGGCGAGGAGCTGGTGCGCGCCGGCTGCCGCTCCCTTATCATGTGCTACAACGTGTGGGATTACCCCTACCTGGCGTGGCCGTTCGTCAACACCGTGGGCAAGGACAAGCCGATCCTCTCGCTCTCCAACAACAACGGCGAGTTCCCCGGCAACGTGGGCCTGCTCGCCACCGACGGCGCGCTGCGGCAGGCGGGCCTGGTGACCCACCGCATCGTCGGCGACGTGAACGATGCCGCCACGCTGCAGCACGTGGCCGACTGGGTGCGCGCCGCGCAGGCGATCACCTGCATGCGCAATGAAGTCTACGGCATGTACGGCGGCCACTCCATGGGCATGGAGACCGGCTACTTCCACCTGATGGAGACGCAAAAACACTTTGGCACAACGGTTTATCAGATCGACCAGTACCTGCTGGTGGTGAAGGCGGAGGATATCCAGCAGGGCGACGTGTACAGGGCGCTGAACTGGTTCAAGGAGATGATCGGCGACCGCATCCACTGGGATAACGACATGCTCACCGAGGAGACGCTGGGCCGGCAGGTTCGCATCTACCTCGCCATGAAGCAGCTAAACGAGGAATACGGCTTCGGCTTCTGCGGGCTGAAGGGCCAGCGCGAATTGACGGAGAACTACACTCTGGGCGACATCCCCGAGATGGTGATGAACGACCCCTACGACTGGGACGGGCCGAAGGAGCCGATGGTCTGCGCCACCGAAGCCGACAGCAACGCCGCCCTCACCCAGCAGATGCTCAAATACATCACCGGCGGCCTGCCCACTCTGTTCATGGACGTGCGCCTCTATCTGCCGGAGAAAGGCATCTGGGATTTCTGCAACTCCGGCAACCACGCGAGCTGGTATGCCGAGCGGAGTTTCGACCCGAAAGTGAATTTCAGCAAGGTGAGCCTGTGGCCGGCGCTCAAATACTACTTCAAGGCCGGCGGCGCCTCGGTGGAGTTCAACGCGAAGGGCGGCCTGCTGACCTTCTGCCGGCTGGGGTTCTACGACGGGAAGCCGTTCATGTATATCACCCTCGGCGAATCGCTGGAGCTGCCGGCGGAAGAGCAAAAGGCAATTAACGCGCAGACCAACCCCACCTGGCCACACGTGCACGCGAAGCTGCAGGGCTCCTTCGACGAGTTCGTCACCCTCTTCCCCGCCAACCACATCCAGGCCGCCCCCGGCGACCTGGTGCGCCCGCTGACCATAGCGTGCGAAATGGCCGGTGTCACCCCCGTTCTCATCGGCGACGCCGCCAGGGGACGGATCGCGCCGATCTGGGAGCGGGTGAGGTAATTTGGAGTGCGGCGGCTCGACGCCGCTTTCACTTAGCGTAAGGTGAATGCATAGACTTCACGAAGGAGCTATCCACCCGATTCCGACTCCAGGTAGATAGCTCCTTCGTATTTCCACTCCGTATACGGCTCTCTTAGTGAAAGTGAAAGCGGCGTCTAGCCGCCGCACTCCAAATCAAGCCCATGGCGGTCCCGGATGACACGCCGGTTCCCGCTTTTCCACCGTCGCGTTGAGAACTTCGGCCGTTTCGGCGGCGGTGCGGCGGGCGGAGAAGTAGGCCAGCGCCGCGGGAGCGCGGGGGGCGCGGACGCGGCCCGCGGTTTTCCAGGCGGTGTAGCAGTCATGCAGGAAATCGACGATGGCATCTACCGAGCCCGTCCACTGCCCGCAACCACTCCAATCAAGGGCGTCGGCCAGAATGCCGCCGGCGCCGCCGAAGGCGAGGATGGGGGCGTCGAAGGGGAGATAATCGTAAAATTTGCCGGGCAGCGGATCGTCCACCTCGTACCCGTCGCCGTTGATGATGAGCAGCACGGAGGATTCCGCCGTCATCTCCACCACCCGGCGATAGGGGATCTGGCCGAAGATCTCCACCATCTCCGCCGCCTCCGCGTAGCCGGGGATACCCTCCATGAGCGGCGCATCGCGGCCCACGAAGCGAACGCGGGCATCGGCGCTGAAGGTGGGGATCTCCGCCGCCAGCATGGCCAGCGCCCGCAGCAGCGCCTCCGGATTGCGCCGGCCTCCGTAGAGGGAGCCTGCGTGAATGAGGCGGAAGTGCGGGCAGGGTTGCGCGGGGATGCGCTCCGCCTGCCAGGCGCCACTGAGGATCAGGCTCACCGGGCGGCCGGCGCGCACCACCAGCAATTCCGGCGTCGCGCAGCAGGGCGCCACCGCGGTGACGGCATCCACCCCGCGCATCGCGCGATAGAACCAGTGATTCGCGCCGGATGGGAAATGCAGGTATTCGGGAAGGGCGTCGCGCAGGTCGATGACGCACGGCACGCCCAACGCGCGGGCGACGCGCAGCGCCGCGGGGGCCAGCGAGAAGGGATTGCACGTCGCCCACACCAGGTCCACCTTTCGCCGCCGGCCTTCCTCGATGGCGCAACCTACGACGCGGTAGCTCCAGCCGGCGTATTCATCGTGCCACGGCGGGAACAGGCGCAGGAGCCGTTTGCCCACCCGCACCAATGAACCCAGCCGGCCCGCCCCCTTGCGCATCTGCAGCAGCGGGCTGCCGGCCGGCGCTTCCTCGATCCGGCGCATCCAGGAACCGTCCGGCGTCTGGATCACTCCCGGCGGCGATCCCTCGCGCTCCGGCACGATGGCGACCGGCTCCCAGCCGAATTCCGGCAGGCGTCCATACAGCTCCGCGGGCCGGTGGGCGCCCACGGACTCGCTGGGCGGGAAAAAGTAGGAGAGCATCAGCACACGGCGGGTGACCGCCGCCGGCTGCGCGCTTTGCGGCCAGCAGAAGGGCGAGTCGGCCATCATGCGGTCACCTTTGCCGGGAAATCGACCAGCGCCCGCGCGATGCGCGCGCTCGCGTTGCCGTCGCCGTAGGGATTTTCCGCCGGCTCCGCGGGTGTCATCGGCACCCGGCGGATAAACGCCGGCAGCGCCTCCGCCGTCTCCGGCAGGAAGAGGCGGTTCCAGCCGAGAGCGATCAGATCGGTGTATTCCGTCTCCGCGCGCAGCGTCACGCACGGCACGCGATAGAAAAAGGCCTCCTTCTGGATGCCGCCGGAGTCGGTGGCGATCAGCCGCGCGCCCTGCTCCAGCCGCGCCATATCCAGGTAGCCGACGGGGTCAATGATGCGGATGCCTTGCAGCGTTTCCACCGGCATGCCCGCGGTGTTCAGCGCGGCGCGCGTGCGCGGGTGCAGCGGCACCACCACCGGCTCCTCCGCCGCCAGCAGCTCCAGCCCGCCGAAAATCGTCCGCAGGCGCGCCGGATCGTTGGTGTTCTCCGCGCGGTGCACGGTGGCGAGGAGGTAGGACTTCGTCGCGAGGCTAAGGCGCGCCAGCACGGTGCTTTCGCGCTCCGCCTTCTCGCCGAAATAGAGGGCAACGTCATACATCACGTCGCCGACCTTTTGCACGTGGTTGCCGCTGATCCCCTCGCGGCGGAGCAGCTCCACGCCGTCGTCGTTGGGCGGGAAAAGGAGATCGGACAGCCGGTCGGCCAGCACGCGGTTGATCTCTTCCGGCTGGCGCCGGTTGAAGGAGCGCAGGCCCGCCTCCACGTGGGCGATGGGGATGGCCAGTTTCGCCGCCGCCAGCGCGCCCGCGAGGGTGGAATTGGTGTCGCCGTAGATGAGCACCCAGTCCGGCCCCTCGGCGATGAGGACGTCCTCGATGCGCTCGAGCATGCGGGCCGTCTGCGTCCCGTGGCGGCCTGAACCCACCTCCAGGTGGTAATCCGGCCGCGGGATCTCCAGCTCCTGGAAGAAGACAGCGGACATCGCCTCGTCATAATGCTGGCCGGTATGCACCAGCACCTCCCGCACGCCCGGCACGGCGCGCAGGGCGCGGGAGACGACGGCGGTTTTTACGAACTGGGGGCGCGCCCCCACGATGGTGACGACTTTCATAATCCGTTCGCTATCATACCATGCGGGATGGGAAACGCCAATTTTTCATGCTCAAGTTCGTACTCTCTTTCTCTTTCTCTCCCCCACATCACTATTCCGCTTACGCCACTGCAAAGGGACGACCAACCCTTATGCTCTTTGACAATTAATCCCTCTTTGATTCCAGATCATAGCGCCCGTTCACGAAAGTTCTCCTGTCCGAGCGGTGGTTTCGATACGGCACGGGAAGTTTGGGAAGATTCGGAACGCTCTCCTGCCTACTCAACCACCGTACCGAGCGCGGTCTAGCCACCTTCCTCGTAAATCAGGTACTAATAAAATAACCGTCCACCATGTTGACGAAGGTATTTGACGGTGGCTCGCGGCATGGGGTGCTCTTTGCGATAGGCCAGCGCGTTTTGCAGCAGCCCCTCTTTGCGCAGGGCGCGCAGGCCGCGCAGGAACTCGCCCAGGCGCCGGTTGCGCAGGGCCTGCAGCAGCGCGAAACCGCCCCAGACCGTCAGATAAGTGAGCAGATACGGGAACGGCAGGTGCTTCAGCGCGACGTAGGTGCGGTTGCGCACCAGCCAGTAGCAGTTCTTCGTCAGGCCGCGACCCAGCGCGGAGACCCGGTGCAGCACCTCCACGTTGGGTCGGTAGCGGATGCGCCATCCGGCGCCGAGGAGGCGATAGGAGAATTCCAGCTCTTCGCCGTCGTAGAAGAACTTCTCGTCGAAGCCGCCCAATTCTCGGAAGACATTGGCGCGCAGGGCAAACCCGCAGCCCACGAAGTAGCCGGCGTCGCGCGGCTCCGCCCACCGCTCCGGGTGAAAGCCGGGATATTCCTTCGGCACGATCTCGCCCGTGTCGGCGTTGCGCACCAGGCAGGCCAGGCAGGCCATCTCCGCATCGCCTTGAAACGCCGCCAGCACGTTGCCGATTGCGTCGGGATGGGCGAAGCGCGCATCATCGTCGATGAACAGCAGCAGATCACCCTTCGCATAACCCGCCGCATGATTGCGCCCGGCGGCAACGCCGAGATTCTCCCCGGTGCAGAGGTAGGAGATCCTCGCATGCCCGGCCAGCGGCGCCTGTCCGCCGGAGCCGGCGGGGTCGTTATCGACCACGATGATTTCGTCGGGCGGGCGGGCTTGCGCGAGCAGATTCTCCAGCACCCCGTTCAGTTCGTCGGGACGCTGGTAGGTGATGATGAGCGCGCTCACGGTGACCGGGTCAGGCATGATACGGTACGAGTATACCCTGTTCCCGGCACCGGCAACAAGCCATCCTGGGATCCCAGGGTTATGCCGGCAGGATGCACACCGCGAAGGCGCCGACTTCGCTGAAGCCGAGTGAGTGGTAGAGCCGGATGGCGATCGCGTTGCTGTCGGTGACCGCCAGCTCCACGCGCTCGCAGCGGTCCTCCTTCAGCTCCCGCAGGCTGCCGACCATCAATGCCCGGCCCAGGCCTTTGCCATGGTGGGCGGGAGCGACGGTGAGCTCGACGACGCTGGCCAGCGCGGAGCTGTTGCTGATGATCAGGTTGACGCCGACCAGCTCCGAATCCATAAACGCGCACAGCGTGGCCTGAGGATGAATCGGCCCGTATTTCCCGGCGAGGATGGAGAGCAGGCCGTGGCGGCAATCCCGCGGGCTGTTGCCGAAGAACGACGCATAGAGGCGGGCGTCCAGCGTGTCCCAATTCGCCGCATAGACCACCCTGGCGGCCGCGTCCAGATCGCGGATGTTCCAGGGGGTCAGTCGGTAATCCCGCGGCACCCGCAGCGGCTCCGACCAGTTGTCCAGCTCCAGGCCCATCCGCTTGCGCCAGTGGCACTCGAACCCGGCGTCCTCCACCGCACCGGTGTCCAATCCCTGGGGCAGCAATTGCCGTTCCACCCGGATATCGCGAATGTCCGGCCATTGCTCGCGGATCGCCCGCAGCGCCGCCAGCGTCATGTCGCGCGCCAGCGCCCGGTCGGGCAGCGCCGTCCAGGGGAAGGTGATCTCGATGGAATCATCGATGAACTCGAAGAAGACGACGCCGAGCATGCGGCCATCCGCCAGCGCCGCGACGCCGTGATTGCGCGCCGTCACCCGCGAAAAGCGCTCGCCCGCCCACGCCGCAAAGTGGCGGCCATCGCGGGCGGCGACGTCGAGAGTGAATTGCGCCAGCAAGCCGGCCCACTCCGTGCTCTCCGGAGGGAGATAAATGATCGTATAGTCGCTGGCCGGATCAGGGGTATGCATACGGCAAAATTTCTCTACGTCCGACCAGTCCGACCGGACCGACGAAAAATAAGCAACATCATCTCTTACGAGTCGAATGGCAATTCACATTGCGCGCACGCGCGCACCGGGGCGAACGAGCGGCGGTGGATCGAGCAGGCGCCCAGGCGGTGCAGCGCGGCCAGGTGCTCCGGCGTGGAATACCCCTTATGCTGCGCGAAGCCGTAGCCGGGATAGCGCGCGTCCAGCTCCATCATCAGCCGGTCGCGGTGGACCTTGGCCAGGATGGAGGCGGCGGCGATGCTGGCGGAGAGCGTGTCGCCATCGATCAGGTTGCGCTGCGGCATGGGACAGTCGGGCAGCGGCCAGCCGTCGACCAGCGCCAAGTCCGGCGCCGGCGACAGTGCGCGCAAGGCCTCGCGCATGCCGAGATGGGTGGCCCGCAGGATATTGATCTCGTCGATCACCTCGACGGGCACCACCTGAATGGACCAGGCGAGCGCGTCCGCCAGGATAGCTTCGTGCAGGCGCTCGCGGATATCCGACGGGACCTGCTTGGAGTCGTTGAGTCCGGGACGCCAGTAATCGGCCGGGAGGATGACCGCCGCCACCACCACCGGCCCGGCCAACGGTCCGCGGCCGGCTTCGTCCACGCCGGCG
>Ga0315284_10017683_pt1 | contig 10115 bp, 8 predicted proteins | sample YL17G09_16_MG_FD_203696 | JGI IMG/M metagenome (GOLD analysis project Ga0315284, IMG submission 203696) | Sediment microbial communities from Yellowstone Lake, YNP, Wyoming, USA - YL17G09_16 | ecosystem: Environmental > Aquatic > Freshwater > Lake > Sediment | place: USA: Wyoming | collected...
AGTCTGAACATCTATGATTAAATTATCAGAAGAGCCAATCAAATTGTTATTTTGTATTATATTAACATGGGCCGTATAGCTTCCTGTATTTTCATATGTATGGCCAACTGTATTTGTTGTAGTTGTTTCTGTGCTATCTCCAAAATTCCATTCATAATATATAGGAGCTATAGGATTTAAATTATTATCTAGACTTGGTGTAGAATTTGTTATATTTGAATAAGGGCTTCCAGTATATTCGGTTTGTGTAGCTGTAAATGTAACAGTCAGAGGAACATACCCAGATGATGAAGGTAAAGCTGTTAATGTGTAAGGTATAGGGACTATGCCTTCTCCAGTATAGGGGTAGTCAAATAATTTTTCATCAGGAGAAATAAATGCTTCAATAAATCCTTCAATAACTCCAGTACTTATAGGTGTAAAAATTACTGTTAGATTATATGAAGAATTATACTCTAAAATAAAGTTTTCCTGATTAACAGTAAATTCAGGATCCTCTACTGTTAAAGATATATCCAAGGAATCCTGTCCATTATTTATTATTTCTACATTTTGACTTGAAGAAGAACCAATTGCAACATGACCAAAATCTAGAGAACTAGGAATTAATGTTATATTCCCCAAATTTGTTTCTTCTACAACTATTATTTTTATAAAATTTGTTTGATCAACTATTACTACATTATTATCTTTTATTACAGCATAAGCCATATAAACTCCAGAATTATAATAAATATGATTTATTGTATTGCTGCTTGTTGTTTCTATATTATTATCTCCAAAATGCCATTCATAAACTATAGTGGGAACAGGTGGAGCAGGTGCAATAATGGGTTGATTATTTGTATTAGCAATAGCATTCGTAGTTTGTTCTGGTAAATTTGGTGTAACCTGACCGGGATTTACTGGTGGTTCTATACTATAAATAGGACTAGCAACAAATTTTACATTCAAGGGGGCTGTTCCATTTTGTGGGGCAGCTGTTATAAGATGAGGTATTTGATTGACTGTTATTAAAATGTTATTTGTAGTCGCCAATACTAAATTGTTCTGTTTTATCACAACATAAACACTATAACCTCCGGAACTATAATAAGTATGTTCTTTTGTATTGATTGTAGTGCTTTCTATAATAGTATCTCCAAAATGCCATTCATAAACTAGGTTAGGAGCAGGCGCAATAATAGGAGGATTATTTGTATTAGCAATAGCATTTGTAGTTTGTTGTGGTAAATTTGGTGCAACTTGTCCTATATTAACTACAAATGTAACAGTCAGGGGAGCATACCCGGAACTTTGGTTTGCAGTTAAATTATAAGTATACTGTGCACCAGGTATACCAACAGTATTTTTCCCGAAAATCCCTTTAAAGAAATCCCCTATACCTGTAAATGCATTTGAAAATAAATCACCTAAACTAGCATCTACAAAAGGCATTGCAATAACTAAAATCAATAGTAATAGAACAATCACTCTTTTATTCATACAAAAATTATATTATTAAATATATATAAATATTACTAAATCCTTAAATATCCCTTAAATAGTGGGAAATAGAAGGAAATATATAAAATTATAAGAAAATATAGAAAATTATGAAAAAATAAAGAAAAATATGGAAAACATAATAATCTAAAGATTTTCAAAAATTATTTAAATAAGAACATTCAATAAAATATAATAAAATATTACTAAGGAGGTTAAGGAGGAATTAAAATGAGTGCATTAAAAGGTCTCGTAAAAGTTATTTTAGGAATATTGTTAGTAATAATTGCTTTATTTGTCGCCGTAAAATACAGTGGCTGGGGTATAGCAACATTAAACTTAATAAAAGGCGGAATCATCCTAACAATAATATTTATAGGCCTAATATTCTTCATGTTGGGCATAACAGATTTTAAAAATGATTAATAAGAAAAAAGAAGATATTGAAAAATTACTAAATGAAGAATTATTAGAGGAACTAGAGGAAGATACAGAGATATACGCTGCTTCTTAATTTTTTTTATTTTATATCCTATAACTATCAAAATTCCTAAACAATCTGTAACTAAAAATAAATAAAATAAAAATAAATAAAAAAAATGGCGCTAATAAGCATTACAGAAATAATTTACATAATAGTCTTAACTTTAGCAATTGGCTACATATTCTCGGGATACATAAAACTAAGAAGGCCATTAACTGGATTAGATATAAAGCCAAGTTTTAAGGAAATTAAGCTAGCTATTATAATTGCTGCTCCAGGCATTATCCTGCATGAATTGGCTCATAAGTTTACAGCATTAGCATTTGGAATAGGGGCAAAATTCTTTATATGGATACCGGGAATAATTTTAGGATTAGTTCTTAGAATATTTAATTCACCCTTCTTAATACTGGCTCCAGGTTATGTAAGCATTTCAGGAGGCACAGATCTGCAGCTGGCAATAACCTCATTTGCAGGTCCTTTCATAAACTTATTATTATTTGTTATAGCACATCTGTTATTAAAAAAAAGGAATATAAAAAAAAGATATTTATTTACATTGTATATAACCAAAATGATTAACTTATGGCTCTTTATATTTAATATGTTGCCTGTTCCACCATTAGATGGTTATCAGGTATTTTCTCATTTAATTAATATTTTAAAGACTTAATAATCTAAAATCTTAGCCTTTTTAATTTTTGTAGAAACCCCTTTTTATTATCCTTTTGATTAGGATTTTTTTGATCATGATATTTTTTATCAGGTTTGCCCTTTATCTTGATCTTTTTATGAGTCTGTTTCTTAATAATACTTAAATTTTTCCTCTTTTTAATATATTTATCAGATTTCTTAAATTTTTTAAATCCTTTATAAGATTCTTTATATAGCTTCTTTTTCTTGATCTTAAATTTTCTTTCCTTTTTACCTTTTAATTTTTTAACAAACTTTTTACCTAACTTCTTCTCTAAAACCCTTTTCTTAGGCTTTTTCTCTTTCTTCTTGGTTTCTTCTTTTATCAATTGTATGTCTACAGGTTTATTTAGCATCTCCAGTTCTTGATCTAGTTTTTGTATTTCTTCATTTATCTTATTTGCATCATCTTTATTTTCCTTTTTCACAAGAATAGACTCACATTCAGGACATCTAAAGCTATGCTCTAAGGCATCATGAATCTTAAATTTTATACAACTATTTGGACACTCATATATGTCTTCTACATCACCATCTCTCCCATCCTTTAATTTTTTAACAGACTTTTGTTTATTAGTAATCAACAAATCTCTTGCATGTTTAAAATTAAAGGTCCAGTAATAAATATACCATCCCTTCTGTCTATCCTTTTTTCTTGTTGCATAGACTAAATGATTGGAATAAAACTTATAAAGAAGATTTCTGACATAGTTTATATTCATTCTAAGATCTTCAGCTATTTTAAACTCGCTAACATTCTCTTTAGCGCCTATGGTCCTAAAAACCTTTAAAGAATCATCACCAAATCTCTTCTTTATATAGTCTTCAATCATTGCTATAAGATTTTGCATAAAGAAAAATGAAAACCAACACATATAAAAATCTTTGTTTTTTTACTACATATAAATTAATAAGAAGCTTTTTATTACTTTTATTACTTAATAATTAAATAATCAATAAAGCTTAACAAAAAACAATAAAATTTAATAAGAGCTAATAAAGCTTAATAAGAGCTAATAAAGCTTAATAAGAACTAATAAAGCTTAACTTAGATTAAAAATTTAATTAAAGAGGTGTTTATCATGGGTTTATTTAAAAAAAAGGAAAAATTAGAGTTACCAAAACCAAATTATACAACTCCAACATTTGAGCCAAAACAGCCGCCACAACCAATATCACAGGATTTTAATATACCAAGGTTTCCAGAACCTGAATTCTCCGAGAGTTTTCAAACATATAAGCCAATAATATTAAAAAATAATATTGAACAAATGAATGCAAGGCCAATGAGAACAGAACAAATGAGAACAGAACAAATGAGAACAGAACAAATGAGAATAGAAACAATAAAAGAGGCTGTTAAACCAAAGATTGAATTAATAAGAGATGATCTAGATGAAAACATATTGACATCGGAAAATATCCCAAGAAGAGAAGAGTCAATGAGCCATATATTTGAGGCAAGACAGTTTGAGCCAAAACAGTCTGAACAAAGATCCTTGGAAAGTCCTTTATTTATCAAGATTGACACTTATGAACATGCAATAAGAGAGATAGAGCTAATTAAAGACAACATAGGCAAGATTAACGAAGTTTTAATGAATCTAGACACAATAAAGAAGCAGGAAGACAGAGAAATAGAACAATGGAAAGAAAGAGTTTCTAGGATCAAGGAAAAGATATTATCTGTTGATAAAAATCTGTTTGAAAGAAAATGATCATAGATAATGATGTTGTTTATAAAAGAATAAATAATAAAACGCTTATTAGAAAAGATGTTCTAAATATAGCAATAGAATCAATAAAACTATTGCAGGATTATGAAAGAATAAGAAGCATCAGAAGAGAGAAATACCAGCTTCTTCTTTATGCAAGGGAAAAGATTTCCGAGTTAAATAGACATGTAGAGGAATTAAGAGATAAAATACCTAAAGCAAAGATAGAGAAAGAAAAGCCATTAAAATTTGATATTAAAGATAAAGAACTAGTTGAGCAAGAACATAGATTTAAGATAGAAAGGCCGAAAACATTCTCACTGGATTCAGAACTAGAACTAATAAAGAGCAAATTAGAAAGCCTTAACATATCTTAACTCTCTTAAAATAAAATATATTTTTTCTTTTATTTTTAATTTATTTGAATACTAATTTATTTAACTACAGCTTTAATTCTTCTTATTCCAGCAGCAGAGGATTTTTCAGAAATTATCTTGAATTTTCCTATTTCTCTTGTATTATTAACATGGGGACCAGCACATATCTCCCTAGAGAAATTTCCAATAGAATAAGCTTTAACTATTTCAGGATATTTCTCTTTAAAAAAAGCTAGATATCCTTTATTAACAGCGTCTTTATAAGGTAGTTCTTTAAATTCAACATTTAAGCATTCATTAATCTTTTTATTAACTAAATCCTCAACCTTTTTTTTCTCGTCATTACTTAAAGCCCCATCATGAGTAAAGTCAAACCTTAATCTTTCTTCATTTATATCAGATCCAGCTTGCTGTATATTTTTTCCTAGAACTTCCCTTAAGGCTTCATGAAGTAAATGTGTCGCTGTATGTAACTTTTTTATTATATCAGATGATTCCTGTCCTTCTTTAAATCCATGGCCCCCAAACTTTTTTTCAGCCCCAGCTTTAGATATTTCCTGATGTTTTTTAAATTCCAGCTCAAATTCCTTTTCATCAACCCTTAGATTTTTCTCTTTAGCCAGATCTTTTATTACCTCTATGGGCAATCCAAAGCTCTGATACAAATAGAAGGCATCCTTTCCAGATACTTTCTTTTTAAAATTTAATCTGTTAAATTCATTTAAGGCCTTATCTAATGTTCTTTCAAATTTCTCTTTTTGTTCATTTATTATTTTTAAGATATATTTTTTATCTAACCTGTAATAATCATTATAAACAAAAATTACAGCATCAACTAATTCTTCCAAATAATTCTCTTTAAAATTATACAATTTACCGTATCTTATTATTCTTCTTAATATTCTCCTTAAAATATAGCCCTGTTCTACATTACTGGGAATTATTCCGTCTGAAATTAAAAAAACAGAGCCCTTAATATGATCAGCAATAATTCTTTTAATTTTTATATCAATATCAGGAATCTTTTTAAGAATAGGTTCAAAAAGATCAGTCTCAAAAACATTCTTCTTATTCTGAGCAATCATAGTCAGTCTTTCTAATCCTATTCCAACATCAACACCACTCTGCTTTAATAATTCCAGTTTTTTATTTTTATCCTGAAAATACTGATTAAAAACAAAATTTCCTATTTCTATATTGTCAACATAAAACTCAACAGTAGGCCCGCAGGGTCCTTCCTCTCCTGTAGGACCCCAGAAATTATCATCTCTTGTAAATTCATTTATTTTATTAAATCCCAATTTTTTTAAAATATTAAAAGATTCTTCATCTCTAGGAATTTCTTTATCACCTTTAAAGATACTGGGAATTATTCTTTTTTGTTCTATGCCTAAAACTTTAGTAAAGAATTCATATTCCATATTAATGCAGTCTTCCTTAAAATAATCCCCAAATGAAAAATTTCCCAGCATTTCCAAAAATGTAAGATGAGATTCATCACCAACAGCATCAATATCAGAAGTCCTGAAACATTTTTGTATGCTAATAAGCCTTCTAGATTTAAAGTCCTTTAAAACATCCCTTTCTTGAGTAAAGTAAAGTTTAAACTGCTGCATTCCAGCTGTTGTTAGTAAAACTGATTTATCATCAGGTATTAAAGATGAAGATTCTACTAATCTATGACTATTATTTTTAAAGAATTCAATAAACTTCTTCCTTACATCAGATGATTTCATAAAGACATATTTAAAAACAATATTTATATATCTTACTATAAAATTATATCTTACTATAAAATGCCTTTAATCTATATCTCCTTTAATCTATATCTCCTTTAATCTATATCTCCTTTAATCTATATCTCCTTTAATCTATATCTTCTAGAATATAGGTCCAAGAGACAAATCATCTAAGAATCTTTATAAATTATTATGTCTTATACATATTATGAACTGCATACAATGTAAGGGTAAATATCTATGCTCTAGGCCTTTTTGTCCATTTCAAGTAAATTATAAAATAATTCAAAAAGAAAGCTTTGATGGAAATTCTCCTCCTCAGGTCTTTATAGGTTCTAAATTATATCCAAGAGCAAATGTAGGTATCTTAAGTCCGCCTGAAAAAACAGAGGATTCCTGGATATATAATAGCCCAAATTACTGGACTCAAAACAAATATACAATAAATGAAATAGTAAATTTAAGAAAAAATCTAATAAATTCAAGATTTGAAACCTCTATAAAAGAATCTTCAAAATTCTTAGATATCTCTAAGGAAATAGCCATGTCCTATAAGCCAGTAGATATAGAAGTAGAACTTCAAAAAAAGCCATTTGTAAATCAAAAATTTGACACAGTTAATATGCCTATAAGCATAGCCTCTCCTCTAAAAAAAATAAAAATAACCTCCAATCCAAAGATACATCAAAAAGTTGACAAGGCAGTAAATGATACTGACTTAAAGGCATCTGAAGCAATATTATATCTAAAAGATTCATTTGATGAACATTTTTTGACACAGCTTATTTCAATAGGTGTTCTAGGCTTAAAACATAATAGAAAACTAGTTCCAACAAGATGGAGCATTACAGCTATCGATGATATTCTAGGAAAAAATTTATTGAAAAAAATAAAAGACTGTTCAGTAATAGATGAATACAGGCTTTATTTAGGAAATTATTTTGGCAATTATTATTTTGTTATGATGTTTCCAGAAATATTTAGCTATGAACTATTTGAAGGATATTTACCAGGAGCAATATGGAATTTCTCAGGAAAAACAGAATTTGCAACAGATTACGAAGATTATTATGGAAGAAAGGAATATGCTTCAAGTACATCAGGAGGATATTATGCAGCCAGGCTCCCTATATTAAATTGTTTAGAGCATATAAAAAAACAAGCCTCATTATTTGTTATAAGATTTGAAACTCCAGAATATACATCAAGCTTGGGTGTCTGGGTTTGTAGAAATGCTTGTAAAATAACCATGAGCAATAATTACCTAGTTTTTGAAACAAAAGAGAAAATGTTGAACTATGTTAGAACAATAATTCTCCAAAAATTTAAATATGACATTCAAGATATCTACAAGAAAAGCATTCTGTTAAATAAAATAAAAACACAAAAAAAATTAAGGGAATTCCTTTAAAATCTTCTCAATAATATCCCTAGGCCATTTAGAATCCAAAAATCTTTCCATTATCTCATCTTTACTATATCCTTTCTTTAAAGCATCTTCAATAGTCTCTTTAACCTTTTCCACATTATATTTTTCATATCTAACCTTTTTTATCTTTAGTAAATAGTATACAATTAAAATAGATATTACTATAATAATAACAACAAATGAAGCCCAGAAAGCACTACTTCCAATTAAAGAAGCAATACTAATTTTTCTTGGCGTTTCAGTTAAAGATGTAGACTTATCTGTTATCTGAAATCTTACATTAGCCTTATTAGCATCAGTGCTTATTAAACTTATATAAAGTGCTTCATCATTAGATATGCTAAAGACACCATTTTCTTGGTAGTTTACAATTAAATTTATAGAGTTTATTTGTAGATATAAATTGTTATTATAAATATCATCAACAGTCATAATGTATTGGTTATTATCTATTTTTATCAAATAATTTTTACCCTTCTCGATTGTTACATCTAAAAACTCATTGTTAGTAAGATCTACTATATAAAGTGACAGAGGGGATTCTATTTGATATGAATTATTTTCAGTTTCATTATTTTGTATTATTATATTTGAACCAGGACCATTGGGCTGATTATTAGAACCGCCTCCACCAGATCCTCCACCACCACCCCCAGGACCAGAAGGTCCAGGTTGGTTGCATGCAGGATTACTATCACAATTTGCATCGTCACAATCTTCATCAGAGTCACAATCATTATCCAAATCATCTGTACATGCTGATTCTGCACTTTGATAATTTGCTCCATAATTTGAAGCAGAACAACCCGGCCATAAATTATTTGTACAAGTTTGAAGACTTCCAGAACAAACACCATTCTGATTAGGACATAACTGTGTCTGTCCAGTATTACATGGAATACAATCAGGATCATTACTATCTATTAAACCATCACAGTCATTATCTAGACTATCTGTACATGCTGATTCTGCACTTTGATAATTTGCTCCATAACTTAAAGCAGTACAACCAGGCCATGCATTATTTGTACATGTTTCATGACTTCCAGAACAAACACCTTGCTGTAAAGGACATAATTGTGTTTGTCCGTTAACACATTCTGGTGGAGGTACAACTACAGTTTCACACTCTCCTATATTTACATTCCATAAACAATCTCCTAAATTACAAGGATCGTCAGTACATGTTTGTTGATCATCTCCATAAGATTCACAATCTGCATTTAAGCATGAATTACAATCATCAGGCCATATGAAATTATAAATGAAGTAACATCCCTCAAGAATATTATAACACTCATCTCTAGAGCATCCAAATCCAAATATTCCTCCACATTCAGAACATGAGCTTGTTTCTGAACAAGGAACAGAGCAGCATCTATCAGAATCAGAAGCTTCCAATAATAAACCAGAACTACAATATTGATTTTCTTGGCAGATATAACCCCTTCTGTTTTCACAGCTTCTAAATATTTGAGAATATACCTTAGTATAATCCAAATAATTAATCATATTTTCTTCAGGTTCTATAAATGTATGCTCTGGAAACTCATTCCAACTAACTATAAATAACCAATCTGGTTTACTCTGCATAGCAGATTCAAATGTATAATTAAATGTTAATCCATTACACCTGTCTTGATAATAACCAGTTCTATCAGTTTGAACATAAGACACCATATATTCACTGCCTCCAGGATTTATAACAGGAGCAGATATCATTTTTCTTCCATCTTCATTTATCAAATTATAAGTTCTGGCTATAGTACTAATAGCACAATCCTTCTTATCAACATTTTCTATATCATATCCATAAGCATAATTACTAACACCATTAAAGTAATCAAGAACACCAGAATTCATCATATCATGTTCACCAGTTATATAAATAGCATCATATCCGTTTTCAGTCATATTATCAATAAACTCCTGCATTTCTTCATTAGTAAAACCCCAAGTACACCACAGAACTATTACTAATTTATTATCTATTCTATAAAGCCTTTGATCATCATTATAATTATCAAAAAAATACAAAGCATTTTCTATAAAACTATTTAAATTAGGATTAAATTGATTATCACAACCAAAAATTGGAACAACCTTAAGGTCATTTTCCTGAGCTGTATCTAAAAATTCATTAATATAATTATCATTTAAAAAAGCAGAAAAGTCCTGAATAAATCCATCTAC
>Ga0315284_10017684_pt1 | contig 10113 bp, 8 predicted proteins | sample YL17G09_16_MG_FD_203696 | JGI IMG/M metagenome (GOLD analysis project Ga0315284, IMG submission 203696) | Sediment microbial communities from Yellowstone Lake, YNP, Wyoming, USA - YL17G09_16 | ecosystem: Environmental > Aquatic > Freshwater > Lake > Sediment | place: USA: Wyoming | collected...
AGCAAATACCACCATGATTACAAAAGAAGCAAAGCCAATTACAGCTTTCTCATTGATTGTATTATTATCATCAAATAGATCAGAAAAGAACTTTTTCATTTCTTACGATTGATTTATTGTTAGGTAATGTTCCTACATTCTTAAATACTAATGGTATTGAGGGAGTGGTGGGGAAGGAAGAAGCTGTTTTATAGACTACTCTTTCCAAGTTGTCTATACGTGTCTTGTCTATATTAGACTGAGCCATTAAGGCTTTAACATCACCTTTTATTTCGTTTACATCACTCCATATTAGAAGAGCAACTAGAGATACAAGGCTTGGAAATATCCAAACTTTAATGGATTTTAGGTTAGGGGTTTCATTCATTGTTGTAAAACATATATTTGTATAAATAAAAATACACCCAGGACATGGATGTACAATATGGTCAGATTGACCTATTTAGGTTAACTTCTATAATTCCTAGCAAAACTAAGTAAAAAAGTTGAAACTACCAAATCTTTTTTTTCAAGTTATACATTAATATTTATTATAATATATCAAACATTTTTTGTTATTAAACAACTTAATTCTTACCTTTGTAGGAAATAACCAATTTAATATGGAAAAACCAATTTGTCTTAATTTAAAAGACTATGATAGCTTTGATGACCTAGAATCAGTTAATGCTCATATTAAGAAATTACACGATACACACGTACAAAATATCACTGTTTTATCTAAAGAACCCCAGTATTTTAAAGACAATTCTTTTGTTGAGAAGAGCTTTAAAGAAGCATCTGTTAATATGCCATACTTCTTAGCTAATTATAATATGCATGATTATGTACATCATGGTAAAAAGAAAATATTAATAATTGTACCTCATTTAAGTACAGGTGGCCTACCTCAAGTTACCGTTAATAAGATAGAGCTTTTAAAAGATGAGTTTGAAATCAAGCTCGTAGAATATGCCATATTAGCTTTGATATTTAATATACAAAGAAACAAGATACTTAGCCTATTAGAAGAGAAGAACTTCCACACATTACATAATGACAAGCATGAGCTATTTAATATTATAGACAGGTTTAATCCTGATGTAGTAGCTATGGAGGAATTCCCTGAATTTTTTATGGATGATGATGTTACCAATAAGCTATACAAATCTGATAGAAGATATAAGATTATAGAAACTACACATGATAGTTCATTTAATCGTAAGAATAAAAAGTACTTCCCTGATAAATACATCTTCGTAAGTGCTTATAACTCATTTAAATATATAGATAGTGTTGTTCCTTTTGAGGTGATTGAATACCCTGTAAACCATAAAGAAAGAAATCAATATGCCTTACGTGAGAAAATAGGACTTGAACATGACTACAAACATGTAGTTATTGTAGGACTATTTACAGAAAGAAAGAACCAAGCTTATGCATTTGAAATGGCTAAAAAGCTTACAGATTATAAGATTAAGTTTCACTTCTTAGGTAATCAAGCAGACAACTTTAAATACTATTGGGAGCCATTACTAACTAATAAACCTGAGAACTGTGTTCTGTGGGGAGAGCGTTCTGATGTATCAGATTTTGTGGCAGCTTGTGATGTGTTCTTATTCCCATCTAAGGGAGACCGTGGTAACAAGGAGCTTAATCCTATTGCTATCAAAGAAGCATTAGAATATGACGTTATTAAAATGATGTATAACCTAGATGTATATTGTAACAAGTATGATGAATATAAAGATGTAGTTTATTTAACTGGTGATAGTAGTAGTGATACTACCAATATGTTATCATTTTTAAACTTTGATAACATAAATGAAGAGGTGATTGTTATAGGAACCTACCCTAATTTAAAGAGACGTGCTGAACTTACAAAGCAATGTATAGAATCTGTAAAGCCATTAGGTAGAAAGATTATACTTATCAGTCACTATCCTGTTGACCAAGAGATACAAAAGATGGTGGATTATTATATTTATGATAAACATAATCCAATGACTACCCATTCTTATTATACACTGTTCTATAATAGAAGTGCAGACTTTGATGTTGATGTTAATATCAATCAATTACATAACGGTAATCAATCATTAGCAGTGCTTACCAATGTATTCAATGGATTTAAGCATGCCAAAGAGCATGGATTTAAACGTCTGTTCTATGTAACATTTGATGTTATAATTGATTCTAGAGATATAGATATCATTAATACATCTTTCAGCACATTAGCTTCAGGCAAGAAAGCATTCTTAGCATCATTCCATACAGCATTTGATTACGGTATACAGACTAATGGTATGGCATTTGATGTTGATTTCTTCTTAAAAAACTTTGATGATGTTAGAGATGTAGAATCTTACAATAAAATATGTAAAGAAATTGGAGCTCAAAACTTCCTGGAAGACTATTTTGCTAAGAAAATTAATAGAATAAACAAGGACGATATCTATCTAAGACCAATGTTAAGAAATGGAGGAGATGAAACACTTCTTGAATACAGTGGTACAGGACTATCTTCTCATAGTGAATACTATTCTATCCTACCAGTGGCAGGAAAGCCTAACACATTTATGTTCTATTTCTTTACATATAATGTAGATGATAGAATAATTAAAATAAATATAGGAGATGCATTGTTCCAAATAGATGTAGCTAAGACCAAAGAATACAAACATGAATTTGTCTATACAGGTAAACAGATAGATATAAGCTTTGAGTTCTATGATGGAGATCATATGTACAAGAGAGAAACGCACACTATCAATGATAGTACAATTACTAAGTATAGAGATACAGGTAAATTTACGTGGAAGAACATCAAACCTAAAATTAAATTAGTTCACATTCAAACTACATTAAATGATGAAAGAGAAAAAACAAGCAGAGCATCCCTTGAAGGAATTAAAAACTTTGGATGGGAATATGTCTTACAAATTAACGAGCCCTATAAGTCATTACCACCCAAGCATAACTGCCTTAGACCCAATTGTGTTTCAATGGAACTCTTCGATGAACAGCAAACTCAACAGTATGGTCCTGCACTTACCCCAGCACATTATGGATGCTACGAAGCATTCAAAAATGCCATCCTAACAGAATTCCATAACTGTGATTATTTAATAGTATGTGAAGGAGATTGTTTAATTGATACAGACATACACAATTTCATACTAAAAGTTGAGCAATGTGCACACTTATTGGGACCAAACGGTATTAACTATATGTCCTTTGGAGATACAGCTACATTAGATAATGCTTGGCCTCAGAGTCCAATGATTAGAGATGTGAATGAAGACATGTATGTAACAGATCACATTATAGGATTACAATGTATTATGTTTCCTGCTACAATTGCTGAATCTTTAAAAGATAAAGTGAGAACTCATAAATGGGATGCTGCAGATATGTATTTTAATATTATCTTTGCAGGACCACAAATGGGTATAGTTAAAGAAAGACTTACAACACAAGCAGATGGTATATCACTAATTGATAATGCACTTAAAACCTTTATAAAGAAATGAATATAATCCAAGTAGCAACAGGAACAATTAGTATTCCCCCTAATAGATGGGGAGCAATAGAACGTATAGTATGGGCTTACAAACAGAAGCTAGAGAACCTAGGAGATGTTGTTGATATTCAATATGTTAACCATGTAACTAAACAGCCAAACACTATTGTACATGCACATATAGCTAACTTAGCATTAGAGTGTAAGAAGAATGGTATACCTTATGTATTCTCATTACATGATCACCATACAGAGTATTATGGTAAGGATAGCTATTGCTACAAACATAATGTAGAAGCTATTAAAGGCTCTATTATATCCTTCACACATGCTGAGCATCTAGTAGATTACTTTGATGACACAGATAAGTTATTCTTTCTAAGCCACGGTGCTGATACAGAATTCTTTACACCTAGTAATGAATCTAAGCCACATAGCTTATTGATGATAGCTAACAATGGATTAGCAGGTAATGCAGGTATAGATAGAAAAGGATTTAGATATGGTATAGAGGCAGCTAGAGAGTTAGACTTACCTATCACTATAGCTGGTCATCCTGATAACAATGCATTCTTTGCTATTCATTCTGAGCTATTAGACTATAAAAAGTTAACTTTAAAGTTAACAAATCCTACAGATGAAGAAACTAGAGAGTTATATCAGTCTCACACAATGTTTTTACATCCTTCATTCTTAGAGGCTGGACATCCTAATTTAACATTAATGGAAGCAGCTAGCTCTTGTATTCCTATTATAGGAACTTATAAAGGATCTAAACACATATATGGTATGTATGTAATACCTGAATGTACCACAGAAAAAGTAATAATTGGTATTAATGAAACAATAGATACTTATGACTATCGCAGAAATGAAATGTTCGCTAATAGAGAACTTTTAGATTGGCAACATGTAGCTAATACATTACATAAATTCTATGAGAATGTACTTAAGGTAAATGATAAATACGATTCAGCAAGAACAAAACAATTATATATAAATGCATATGGGAACGCTTAAATATAACTTAACTCTAGTACGTGGAATGTATTTTGAACTAGTAGATACTTGGGAAGATAAAGAATACAATGTAGTCTTTTTAGAAAAGAAAGATGATGATAAAATTGTAGAATTATATTCTGCCAATTTAAAAAAAGGCCACTGGGCTAAGTTAAATAGACGCTATCTAAGTAATATCACAATAGAAATATGGGATAAAATAGATCCTATTGCTCATGTGTTAAAAGAAACAATTAATGTAAAAGATCAACTAAAAGGTAGAAGAGTGTTCATATCTTTTGAATCTAAGAGCTTAGGAGATACAGTTGCCTGGATTCCATATTGCTTAGAGTTTAAAAAGACATATGAGTGTGATGTAATTGTGTCTAGCTTTATCAATGAGATGTTTGAATCTGTCTATCCTGAATTAGAGTTTGTACCTAGAGGAACTGTTGTAAACAATATCGTAGCAATGTTTGAAATAGGGTGGTATTGGCATGATGATTTTGAGCCTACTAACCCTGTAACCATTCCTTTACAACAAGCTGCTACAAACATATTAGGATTGCCATTTGAGGAGATTAAACCTAGGATAGCATATAAGCCTAAGAAAAGACCTATAAAAGAAAAGTATATTGCTATATCTACAAGGTCTACATCACAAGCTAAGCATTGGGATTATTGGCAAGATTTAATTAATTACTTAACTATACAAGGATATAAAGTTGTTGAGGTGTCTAGAGAAGGAACTGAGTTACAAGGACTAGTAGATGTTCCAGATAGGGCATCAGAGAACTTAATGAACTTAATATACCATTGTGACTTCTTTATAGGACTTGGTAGTGGGTCATCTTGGTTAGCTTGGGTACTTGATAAGCAAGTGGTAATGATATGTAACTTCTCAGAGGAAGGACATGAGTTTACATCTAACTGTATTAGAATTACAGATAAGTCCATATGTCATGGCTGTTGGAACAAAGAGATGTTTAGATTTGATAAGGGGAATTGGTACTGGTGTCCAGAACACGAGAATACAAATAGACAGTTTGAATGTCACAAACTAATTACAGCAGATAGAGTAATTAAAGAGATTCAACCCTTATTATGATATATTAGAATTAAAATCTTTGTTTTGTATTATTGTATCAAAAGGTAGCATTAATCTAGTGTTATACATACCGCTTTGGTTATGATTATAACTCATATGTTGTATTATCTTAGCATAAAAGTTATCTGTTTCCATACCTGAAACAGGAAGCATGTTTAGAATATTATCAAATAATGTATCTTTTATTGCATATGCGTGTGTAGTTACAATTTGATTTCTAAAGAAATGTTCTATCAGTCCTCCAAAAAAAAGAAGATCCCAGTCATTAAGAATATTTTCATTAATACTCAATAATTGACTGGGATCTTCCAATATTTTTATATCGTCTTCAAAGATTAATATCTTCTTATAATTTCTTTCTTTAGATAATTTTATAATTTTTAATGTAACATTTTGATGTCCTACACTTCCTAATATATATTTATCATCCTTTTGATTAAGATTTCTCCACAATTTTTTATCAGGAATTTCTGTAACAATTGTACCTTCAATTCTTTCAAAATTTGTTATGTTGAATTTTTCAAATTGTGCTAATAGATTTTTATTTCTATCAACATCCCTTGCTAAATTGATGTAAAATATCTTATCGAAATAAGTATTGATAGTTATTGGTCTAATGCTTTTATTCATATATTATGATTTTATATTTGAATTAAAAGTTTTGTTTTGAACTATTGTGTTAAAAGGCACAATCATTCTAGTGCTGTACATACCATCTGAATTACCATTGTAACTCATATGCTGCATTATCTTAGCATAGAAATTATCCATTTCCATACCTGATGGTATAGCCATATTAATAATATCATCAAATACTTTATCACTTAATGCATATGCATGAGCACAAACAATTTGATTTCTAAAAAAGCTTTCTATCAATCCTCCAAAGTAAAGAAAATCCCAATCAGTTAAAATAGATTCATTAATCTTAAGTAATTCATTTGGATCTACTAGTATTTTTATATCGTCTTCAAATATTAATATTTTCTTATAGTTTCTTTCTTTTGCTAATTTTATTATTTTTAATTTAGAAGCACGACAACCTAATTGTCCTAATACATATTTATCGTCAGTTTTATTGAAGTTTCTCCATAAATTTTTATCAGGAATTTTTGTATAAGATGTAGCTTCAATTCTTTCAAAGTTTGTAATACCAAATTTATCAAATTCAGCTAATAGGTTATCATTCCTATTAACATCTTTTGCTAAATTCATGTAGAATATCTTATCAAAATAAGTGTTAATGTCCATTATTTCAAGGCTTTAACTATCTTATAAGAATCAAATATTTCAGAATCATCATTGTAAGGAAACTCTAACATATCTCCACCAATATTGTACTTAGATAACACTGAATTTTTTAACTCAGGTTTTCTAGTTTCTTTATTAGCTAGTATATTAGTATGCATATCATATCCAAATACCTTAGGGCTATTAGCTATCCATAATACAACAGAAGGCTTATTTAGGGCAGCTGCAGCATGTTCTACAAAACTATCCATCAACAATCTCTTCTCGCTAAGCATTACTAATACTAGTATAGCTCTGAAGTTATCCTGTACAGGGGTTGTGAAGTCATAAGCTGTTTGATCCTCTCTCTTAATATGAACTATATGATACTTATCTTTATAAGCTTTGATAACATCTTTTACAATATTTTCAGGGATATCCCTAGCCCAAGAGTATTTACTATCTGCTTGTGGTCCACCATTAGTTTGCATTAATAATATAGGTCCACTAGATGTATACTTCTTAGTATATTGATCAATCTCCACCTTAGTTAAGAACAATTCACCATGTTTTTGTACCATTGGTAAATCATACATTCTACACCAAGTTTCAATTAGATGCTCTTCATTTCTTATATGTTTAGTATCAAAGTAAGGATCATGTCCAAAAACTATAATCTCTTGATTCTCAACGTATTGCTCATAAAAATACGTAACTTGAGTAAAGCCATAGGCTCTATCTACACTAGGATTACCAAGAAATACCTCTGGATAACCTGATAAAACTATCAGTTTACTATCAGGATATTTAGATTTAATAGCTTTGCACACAGCTGTAGAGGCAACAACTTTGCCTATACCACCGTTAACTTGAAAAATGATATTCATATATTTAATGTTTATAGTGCAAAGATATTAAACTTCACACTATAAACAAAAAATATTTTAAAAATTAGAATCCAGAAACCACAAGATATCCATTACAAATCCATGTTTGTCCACATACATATGGATTACAAGTCCAAATACCACCATTACAGTTGTTAGCACCAGCAAACACTAAATTGTTAACATATAATGCAGGGACAGGGGCACAGTTGCATTTAGCAAAATTACAACTAGCTTCGTTGATATTAATTCCAGTTCCAGCAATAAATGAAGGAACACCAACAGCTAATGTGTTATTACATCCACCCAAAATAGCACTATTGTTAGCAGGAGCTACTTCATAAACGCTAAGTGTTAAATCATCTGCTGGACTACTACCATTAAATGTTGTTCCAGAAATTGTAATAGTATCACCTGGCTTATAATTAAGACCTCCTGCAGTAGAATACATTGTATCTAATGATACACAACTAGGAATATTAGATTCAAAACAAACATTCATGTAAGCATTTACTCCAACACCACTAGTTGTATTACAATATGTAGGTATATTATAATAACATGTACCAGCAGTAGTTCCTCCGTATACAAAACTTGATTGATTAAAAGTAGTTATGACTCCTGAAGACCTAATAGTGTTTCCTTGACCAGCTCCAATAAATGAATGACCAGCAGTGTTACAAATTGTATTTGCATATGTATATGTTGTTCCTCCACCACCACCGATGAATGAGAAACTACCATTTACAAGGTTACTGTTACCACCTACAACTGAAGATTTCTCAGCACCATTGTTAGTGAAAGTAAATAACACATTGTCATAAGGACCAGCACCAATGTTCTCATCACCTGCTACAACAGTAGTAAAATTACAGTTAGTATAAGAACTAACCCAACCAGTTAATGTTACACCAGATGTACCAGCTGCACCTCTAAATTCAGCTCCAACTGGAGAGATTGCATTGTATTTAGCAATAGAAAAAACTCTAATTGCACGAACATAGTGTGTGTAGCCCTTATAGTCGCTGAGCTGACCGCCACTGGCGAAATTCTGGGCCCACGCGTAGTCGAAGGTGTTCTCCGTAGAATTCCAATAGGTGTTATTAGTTGGCCATCCAGGGATAGAACTTTGATTTAAATACACTTTATTTAACTCATCCTGACTTGGTAAAAACCAGTCATTGTATCCACCATCAGTAACACCAGCTGCTACCCCTGCTGCATAACTTGCATAAGGTAAATTACCATAAACAGACATAATAAGTGCTGTATTTGCTGCACCATCACCTAGTCCTGCTGCTGTTGCTCCTGTAATTATATTAGGTCCAAAGTATATACTTGAACTTGTATCAGTTGTAGTTACAATATAACCTTTTATAAGAGTTGCATCATATCCAGCATCTCCAGGTTGTAAAATGTAAGCTACGTAACCACCTTGTAAAGAAGATCCTATAGCAGGATCAGCTGTAACAGTACTTTGAAAGAAATTAGTTACATTACCTGTTACATCAAAACTGTTTATAGTGTTGCATGTTACAGGAAAACAGCAAGTTGAAGTTGTAAGTCCAGGAGTAACTGAATTACTTAATCCACCACCAGCAAAACTATAGTTGCCAGCAGCTACGTTTGAAACACCATCTCTTACAGATGATAAAGTTCCTGATCCAGCGATAATCACTGCACCAAAACCACCAGATGTACCAGCAGTACCAGTAAATCCAGATGAACCAGCAGAACCAGCAGAACCAGATGAACCAGAAGCACCAGATGAACCAGAAGCACCAGATGAACCTGATGCACCAGATGAACCAGAAGTACCAGCTGGGCTGCTACCACTAATTAGACATGCATACGTTGAGCATGTCGTACCATTTTGAACCACTGGAACTAAAGCTGTAGGGCTTACACTCAGGGTTAATGGTAATTCGGAAATTTTTACATTTGCCATTTTTATTTGTTTTTTATTTGTTAAGAAATACCTTTACATTGTGCAAAGGTAATATTTTTATTTTATTTTAGAAGGTTCTAATAGCACGAACATAACATCCATTACCTTTCAGGTCTGCACTGAGACTGCCATTATTAAAAAAATACTGAAATGCCATGTCTTGATCAAACTCTGAAGAGCTCCAATAAGGGCCATAATAGTCAAAACCTCCAATAGCTACTCTGTTAGTGTATAATTCAAGCAATTCATCCTTACTTGGCAAATACCAATCAGAGTATCCTCCATCAGTTGAATTTCCACAAAGTCTAGCAGCAATACCTGCTGTAGCACAACCTGCCATAATTGCAATCGTGTTTGCATCTCCTGTACCAATAGCTGTTCCTAATGCACCAGGTATAGACGTACCCTGACAACCCCATGGTGTGCTTGTACCAATATC
>Ga0315284_10017685_pt1 | contig 10113 bp, 10 predicted proteins | sample YL17G09_16_MG_FD_203696 | JGI IMG/M metagenome (GOLD analysis project Ga0315284, IMG submission 203696) | Sediment microbial communities from Yellowstone Lake, YNP, Wyoming, USA - YL17G09_16 | ecosystem: Environmental > Aquatic > Freshwater > Lake > Sediment | place: USA: Wyoming | collected...
TATCGCGATTAACAAAAATGAACTAAAATCTTACAAAGACAAGGATAAATTGTTTGAAGCTATTAGATCAGAAATAAAACCTGCTTATTACAGAGATGAATATTATTATCATATTACAATAAATGATTATGATGATGGTATCGTCAAAATTAATATCAACATTATTGGATGTAATTATGAATCATCAAAGACATTCAATGTTACTAAATATGATGACTATATTGAATACGATAATGGCGGTTGTTTAGACACTATTAGTAACGAAGAATATGATAATTGTGATGTAGAAATATTAATTTTGGTATATACATATTTCGAAAAAGTCAGCAATGAACTAGTCGACCATGTGATCGAATTAATAAAAAATTGATATTTATAATACATTGATCTATTTAGTAATATTATCAATAAATTAGAATAGAACAATGGATAGTTTTTATATGAACGATTTTGGTTGTAATTTTGCAAATATAGACAGATATACTCCTGAAAGATTGAAAGGAATTATGGAACAATCTTGGAATAATGGTGTTGATAAAATAGTATGTATTTCAAATGGCATTTCTGAAGCAAAACGAAATATTGAATTAGCAAAACAATATAAAAATTTATATTTTACACTTGGTACACATCCACATAATGCAAAATATTTCAGTGTCAGTGACTTGGAATTTTTTGAAAATAATTTAACAAATGAGAAATGTTTTGGAATCGGAGAGTGTGGATTGGATTATAATCGTATGTATAGTCCAAAAGAAAAACAAATTTGGACATTTGAATGTCATTTGAAATTAGCAAAAAAGACAAATTCAAAATTATATTTACATTGCAGAGATGCCTTTGATGATTTCATTGGAATTTTAGACAAATATCAATATTATAATGGTTTAGTGCATTGTTTTACAGGTGATATTATTGCGGCGTTAGAATTCACGAAACGAGGATTTAAATTAGGAATAACAGGATGGTTATTAGACAAAAGGAGAAATAAAAATTTAGTCAATGCTATCCAAGACGAAAGGATAACAATTGACATGTTAGTTGTAGAAACTGACGCGCCATTTATGCCAGTAAAAGGAAAAAAAGAATCGACACCTGAAGATGTATATTATGTGATTGAAGAAATCGCAAAACTTAAAAAAATAGAGTTGTCAATTTGTGGTAAGACCATATATGAAAATTCTTCAGAGTTCCTTAAAAAAAATTGATTCGTTTTATTATTATTATTTGTATTATTATTATATAACAAAAACATGTCAAAAGTAATCATATGGAAAGGATTTTGGACAGAAAAAGAAGTAAATGAACATCCAACATGGTTATTCATCTATGGTGATAATGATATAAAACGTGGAAAAGGCGGTCAGGCAATTATTAGGTATTGTACTAATTCTGTTGGCATTCCGACTAAAAAAATACCAAATAATGTCCCTTCATCATATTATACAGATGATGATTATGATCTAAATATACTTAAAATTGATAAAGCAATTAAACACATTCAAGAATTATCAAACAAATATGAAAAAATAATTTTTCCCGAAAATGGTTTTGGAACTGGATTGGCCAAATTAGCGAGTAAGGCGCCAAAGACTAATTCGTATCTGAATGAAAAAATAACAGAACTAATGAAATACTTATCATAAATAAATATCTGTATTTAAAATTTATCTCTATCTCAAATATATACTATCTATCGTATCTATAAACAAAAATTCGCATTAAACATTACTCGAACAATTTTTTTTTGGTCTCGAGGCATTTGCCATCGAATCTAACGATCCTTTTGACCAATTTTTCTGGTGTGGAGGGAATTCTCGAAACATTTGAACAAACTGGAGAATCAAAATTTTGTCGCTCCATCATTGGTGTATCTGGTGCTGTGGAAACTGTTGACTCACAAAATGGAGAAACTTCTCGAGTTCTCTTTGCTTTTTTTGGCGCGTCTGGAATTCTCGAAACATTTGAACGAATAGGAGTTTGGAATCCTTCATTTCGAGATCTTGTCGCTTTTCTTGGTGCAGGAGGAACAATATGAGTACGTGGGGAACGATAAGGTGAATCGTCTCGCGGTCTCATTGCTTTTCTTGGTGCAGGAGGAACGACATGAACACGTGGGGAACGATAAGGTGAATCGTCACGCGGTCTCATTGCTTTTCTTGGTGCAGGAGGAACGACATGAACACGCGGGGAACGATAAGGTGAATCGTCTCGTGGTCTCATTGCTTTTCTCGGTGCAGAAGGGACGGAAACTGTTTTGGCTTTGATTGGGGTCATAATTGGTAGACTTGCGCTTGGTAACTAATATAATGAATATGTTATGAGGTTGATAATATATTCATTATTTCAATTTTTTTATACTAAACATTTACAAGATAAACAAAAATTAAATATTCCATCACCGATTGTTTTTATACCAGTCTCTCTTGTCAATTGGCACGTACTACAAAATTTTGTTGTTTGTTGTATATTAAATTTATTCGTATGTGGTTTTAAATTAAAATTACAAGTATGTGTTGTGTGTGTATTCGCGAGATTTTTTCTATTTTTATTCGTATGATTAGAACAATTCATGCATGCGTTGAAAATATTTCTACAAATTTCGGTATTATGTGTATGGGCATTCAGTCTTTGCGTCATATTACTACTCAATCGGCAATTTGTGCAACCGTGGATTTTATGATAACATTGTGCTGTCGTGTGTGTATGTGCATGCTGTCTATGCGTCTCATTTTTACTGTTCAGGCATTCTGTACATCCATAATAAAAAGTAGAATAATTACTTGGAGATCGTTTTACGCAAGCAACCTTTGCCATTGCTTTTTTGATATATCTCTTTTATGGAAAGACCATCAAATATTGCATTATTTCAATTTTTTTTAATAAATTAAATCATTCTGAAGGTTTTCGTTGGTGTTCTTTTTCTATTTACAATGATTTTCCTGATTTTGTTATAATTCATTTTAATTCCAGTGATTTGTTCCAATAGTGATGTGACTGTTTTATAATTTTTATATTTTGAATACAGATACATAACAATAATTCTTGATAACAGGCTTGACTTTTTTCTATTCAAACAAGATTTGGCAATACCAAAATCGAGTCTTAAACCATTCAAACAATTGTTCATGGTATTAGGCTCATATAATACACTGTATGTGCATATCACAAGAAGGGCACAAATTATTATTATTACTACTCACAGTCGCGTTTTCACAAAAGTCACAAACTTGCATTATTTCGTTATGATGTTATTATATCTATATCTAATAAAAGAATTATCATATATTTAGTATATTCAATTTTTTTTAATTAATGCAATGTTCAAAAGCTCTAGGAAATGGTATCATATCGCGTATGTTATAAATTCCAGTGCAAACCATCATCAAGCGATCAAAACCAATACCAGAACCACCATGTGGAATTGTACCATATTTTCTCAAGTCTGTATAAAAACTCATAGTTTCTGGTTTAATACCAATTTCTTCAATTTTAGCCATTAATTTACCATAATCATGTTCTCTTTGCGAACCACCGATAACTTCTCCTATTTCTGGAAGTAGTAAATCAAAACAATCAGCTCTATCAATTCCATCATCGCATTTAATAATCGGCATATAAAATGCTTTAACTTTTGAAGGATAATATTTGACAAAAACTGGTCGGTCATTGTAGATTTTTTCCGTAATATACGCTTCGTGTTCTTTCGTAAAATCATCATCATAAGATGGTATTTTTTCAAATTTCAATTTTTTCTTTTCAATATCATCAAGCATGGTCTCGACACACTCTCGATGTGTTGTTATAATAAATGGTTCATCGATATATTTTTGTATTTTCTCGATTATACAAGATTTTGTTTTTGATTCTAAAAATTCCATATCAGCTCTGCATTTTGACAAAACATAATTTAAACTATATTTTGTGACATCTTCATTGACTTTTATTAAATCATCCAAATTTCCAAAACAAAATTCTAATTCTGCCATCCAAAATTCTGCTAAATGTTTAATACCGGTTGATTTTTCAGCTCTAAATGCGGTTGTCATACACCACGCCTTCGATAGACCACCGCACACTAAAGTTTCCAAATGTAACTGTCCCGAAACAGTCAGAAAAGTTTTTTTCTTAAAGAATTCGTTAGGATTTTCTTCCAATGTTATCACGCTAAATGGACATGCGCCAGACTCACATTCATTATCTGTGATTAATGGAATTTGAACTTCAAAAAAATCATTATTATTGAAAAATTCACTCATTCCATATTTCAATGCAGATTTGATTCTCATAATTGATGATACAGTGTCTGTTCTAATTTTAAGATGTGGTATTGTTCTTAAAAAATCTAATGATAGATCAGTTTTTGCTATAGGATATGTTCCAGAATCTTCGATGCCACCAATAATTATAATATCTTTCGCAATCAGTTCAATATTTTGTTCCTTTCCTAAACTTTTAACTAACGTGCCATTGACACTGATCGACATTCCTGTTTTCCCTGTATTGATTAATTCTGAAAATTTAATCGGATCATTTAAAATTATTTGCAATTGACTAACCGAACTACCATCAGATAATTTTATGAAACTGACTTTTTTTCCTTTTCTGATAGTTTTAATCCATCCATTAACACTAACAACCTTATCATAATAGGATCCAGAATATAAGAATATATCTTTGATGTCACAAGTCATATGGTTTTATTTGTGATTATAACATTAATTCATATGTTTCAAATAGTTTAAAATATCAATTTTTTCTGTGACAATTACCAAACTTTTTAAATCTAGACTGTTAAAATATTAAATAAATATATATTTGCAATTAATATACATGTCTAAACCAGAATTTGATAATATATATATTTCGAATGAATCCGATCAAAAGAGTGTATCATGTGATTCATGCAATAAGACGTTTACAAACACTAAAAATCTTAAAATTCATGTCCAAAAAAAGAAATGTAATAATAATAATAATAATAATAATAATAATAATAATAATAATAATAATAATAATAATAATAATAATAATAATAATGTGATATGTCTAGAAATGGAAGTTCAAGTATTACAATCACAAATGAAAATGGCATTGATACTGATCAATGATTTGCAAGATGATATTACCTTTCTTAAAAATAAACTTGATAAAATAAAGAGTTGAAACAAATATGATGCATAAATTTAATTCTCATGAGATACTAAACACTGACTTTGAGTCAAAAAATGAAAACATATCAAAATACACATATATTGAACTCATAATTTCTCAGATATGATCAAAACTGCAAATATTGAGAACTATCGGTTCAAATGATGCGCCTTAAATAAATCAACTAGTTCGTTTTATTAATAAAGGCGCATATTATGTATATTAATACTAAAATTCACAAATATTCTGACTAGTAATATTTATAAATTTTATTATTCGTGTACTTGATAGACGCCTTGATAGTGATGGATTAATGCGAGTTAGTATTGAGATAGTTTGTTTTATTAATGAAGGTGCTAATGTGGTCATCATACTAAAATTAAGAATATGTCATCATACTAAAATTAAGAATATATCATCATACTAAAAAATTCAATGAGTCATCATACTAAAAATTTAAATAAGTCATCATACTAAAATTAAGAATATATCGCCATATTAAAAACATTGTATTTGATTAATTAAAATAAATTTGATATGCAAGCAATATGATGAACTAAAACTTTGAGTAAAAATAACCTTTTGTCTTATTTATTTAAGAAACAAGATTAAAATGCATTTTTGCGGCGAATTTTCGACTGATAACTTGCGAGCATTGCAAAATATGGTAAATTCATAAGGAAATTTTAAAATTAATGGTGTTTTTATTTATTGGAATAATTCAAAATTTATATATTTAACATAAAATAATATATAATCGTCACTTATATTATTGACCAATGATTCGTTGTGTATATAGTTTGAGATATGATAAAGTTAATAAATTAGAAAAAATAGGTTATAAATTTGTTTCAAAAATTAATAAGAATATGAGCCTTTATAAATACAATGACAAATTAGTTGCAGTAAAATCATCATATAATAATAATGTGTCTTTTATCAATGAAATTATTATTACAAATGCGATGAGTATCGGTATAAAACATAATGAAGAAACAAAAAATAAAAAATACAAAAATTTAAAAAAAATATTATACATAATTTGTTGTTGTAATTGTTCATCAATTTTTGACTATCAAATTCTCGATCAACAATATCTATATAATGATGTCGCTAAATACATCGATTCATTTATATACAAAAATGAAACTTTTTTGATCACTAAATATGCAGGCATAGATTTGTGGTACTATGTCAAGTCAAAAAATAAATTAACTGAACCAGAAGCCAAAAAAATATTTTTAAAAATTGTTGATACTATTATAAGATTACATAATCTTGGTATTTCTCATAGCGATTTAAGTTTAGAAAATATATGCATCAAAAATGATAAATCAGGAAACATTAAAATAAAATTGATTGATTTTGGATTATCACAAGTACATCATTTATCTCCATATTTCAGTAAAGTTAGAAAAGATGACAGCAAAATTATTACAAATCATGAATCGAATAAATCTATTAAATATCTATTTTGTTCTATCAAACACACCGATACATTTTATGGTAAAAATAATTATATGAGTCCGGAAAGATATAATGCGCATTTTTCTGATACAAAATACTGTGCATTCAAAGATGATATATTCTCATTGGGCGTTATGTTATATATATTATTAATCGGACATCCTCCATTTGAATCGGCTAATATCGAAGATAAGTTCTTTAAAAGTTTTATTGATGGATCATGGTCACGAAATGAAATAATTTCGCCGCTTGCATCAGATTTAATTAATCGAATTATTAAACATGAAAAAAAGAGAATCGTGATCGATGATATCATAAATCATCAATGGTGTATATAAATAATTTTTATTTTAAAATATTTAATTATATATATACTACATGGATGCAATATTTATTATTATATTGATTTCAATATTATCAATCATATGTGTCCTCACACAAACTACACAAATGCCAGTAACGCAAAATATCTATACGTCAAATGTTTATTTATATTTATTATTGTCATTATTATTGCTATCATTAACGGTATCATTAATAGATAAATTTGATTTATATAAAACAGTCAATGATACATTTTTATTTATATTTTTGATTGTATTCTTTGCCATTTCATTATCGTTCGCAAATTTTGGTATTGTTGCTAATCATATACTATGGTTGATTATTATAATTGGACTTAGTGCAAATTTTAGTTTAATTTCTAAAACTATTAATAATTCCAATAATTCCAATAATTCCAATACAATGATCAAATCAATAATCACCGTAATTTTAATATTTGGAACATTAACTATCATCGCACATTACAATGAAGGAAAATTTATACAATGGGGGTCATACTTGATTTTGGCGTTATTTGTCTTAATAATATATGGCATTTTAGAAATAATATTTTATAATGGTAACAATTTTTTTGGCAAATATGATATTTACGCTATTGCAACCATCATAATATTTTCAGGATTAATATTGTATGATACAGATGTTATTAGATTAAAAGGAATGGTCCATGAGACATTAAGAAAGGAAAATATTAAAATTGATATAAATTATACAAATGACTCTCTTGGATTATATTTGGATATATTAAATATGTTGTCGAGTGTGATTAGAATATTTTAATTAATGATTTCATCAATTGTATAATCTCCGTCAAAAAAACATAATATATTAGCTCTATTTTTTCTTAAATAATTGACTTTTTGTTGATATCGCAAACATCTAGTACAAATTTTATATAATTTATATATATTCTCACACATATTGACATATTCACAAGATAATTTATATTTTCCACATTTTGAACATCTCAATGTTTCATTCTCAAAAGTAAGAACATCTAATACACTTCTTACGCGACTTAAAACGAGAATAAATTGAGTGATTGCGTTTTATTGTATTTTTCATAATATAATATAATATAATATAATTTTAATTATTTTATGATCTCAAAAATATTTCCAATTGACATAATAATTTATGATTTTTTTTCTTTTCGATGCATGATCTTATCATTTCATTGGAAATACTATGCCATTTATCTTTAGACATATTTGTATCAATAATTAATCTTCCTACATGTTCTATATCTCCGTCTATTTTTCCAATATCATTTAACATAATATGACAATCTACAAAAATATTTCCCCATATAAATCTGTTATAATATACCATTAAATTATTGTTCATATATTCATTCATGAAATCATTATATTTCTTTTTCTCATGATCGATATTGTTACCAATATGTTTGATATTATTACTCTCAATAATATCATTCATTAATTTATGCAAAATTTTATATTTATTCGTTTGTCTGACGCTCTTTTTTTTTAATTTTTTTGGATCTGTCAATTCAAATAGTACATCTGCATCATAAATAATTTTATGCTCGATTTTTAATCTGTCTAATATTTTCCAAATTTTATTGCCTTCGCCATCCAATACAATTAAATTATAATCTTTAATATCATAAATTTCTAGAAATGCTTTGATAAATTTATAATCATGGTATCCTTCAACTAACAAACATTTTGATGAAAATAATATTTCTTTGTGTTCATATAGATTTTTCTTATCTTTTTCATCAAAATTAATAGTGATGCCTTCCGTTGTATTATTACTCATTCTAAAATAAATTATATTGCAATTATTATTTAACATTTCAATATCATGTGTGACAATAATCATTTGTTTTTTTGATTCGGATAAATATTTATTTCTAAAATTGACTTTATTTTGTGATGATAAATTCGAACATGGTTCGTCTGCTATTATGCACGACGAATCATTGATATAATATTCACATATAAAATTAATTAAATTTACTTCACCATTCGAACAATGAAAAAATTCGTCATTTATATCATTTATTTCATTTATTATGACATATTCATAATCGTGTGGATTATTAAGATCATGTACAATTATATCGAACGTTTTTCCAGTTATATTTTTAAATTCTTCTGTTATTATTCTAAATTTTTTATATTGACCATTTTTTATTTTATACAATTTCTTCCGGATATCATAAAGTTCATTCAATTGAGTCATCTTATCATTTGAATTATTAATGATATTTTGTATTTCTGAAGGATGTTTATATCTAGGTAAAAAAATAAATGTTAAATTGGATTTTATATATTTATAGATCACATCAAAAGGATCATTATCAAGCACATGATTATTATTTCCATTATATTCGATATCATTCGTTAATTCATCTGTTAAAATATCATACTCTTTCAATACTTTCAATAAATAAACTCTCATAATAGATCTATCATAATCAAGATTGATAATTGTTGATTTTGTTTTTAAATATTCATTTATTTGTTTCATATAACAATCATCATTATTATGTCCATAAATATCACTCGAATAATTATACTGATTTGTACATGTACAATCGCTTATTAAAATATCTCTTCTGAGTTCACAATTCGGTTTACTATTATGATAATAATATTTTATTGTCATAGATGATTTGGACATTTTATGATCGCGAATCTTATCGATTATTTTTTTGATCTCGTAATTGGATAATCCACCGAATGAATTTATGTATTCTTCTATAATATGAATCATGATGTATTCATTTACTAATTTTGTGTTTAATTTTAAATTTATACTGATATATTTGTTTGTTTTACAATTTTTATTGACATATTTTAATAATTCATCTGAATTATCACACAAGACTAATTTTAAAAGCATCAAAAAATTTGTTTTATCGCATCCATTTGTTCCAACGATAATATTTTCATTTTTATGCAAACTGATGCTAAAATCATAAAATGATAAAAATCCGTTAATGTTCACGCTCTCTATTATAATTTTTGGCTCCATTCTATAATATCGAAATCATATTTAAAAAAAAATAATCAATAATCAATAATCAATAATCAATAATCAATAATCAATAATCAATAATTATAGGGATTCCAATTTAAAATTGTGTTGTTTTTAAGTTTTCTGTATTTTTAAATG
>Ga0315284_10017687_pt1 | contig 10112 bp, 9 predicted proteins | sample YL17G09_16_MG_FD_203696 | JGI IMG/M metagenome (GOLD analysis project Ga0315284, IMG submission 203696) | Sediment microbial communities from Yellowstone Lake, YNP, Wyoming, USA - YL17G09_16 | ecosystem: Environmental > Aquatic > Freshwater > Lake > Sediment | place: USA: Wyoming | collected...
AAGGCATCGCCATGGTCGACCCGAGTGCGCCCTCAACCAATCACGTGGCCTTGCCCTCGCTGGAAACCCCGACACTGACCAAGGCCGAACTGGCCGAGTTGCTGTTCGAGCGACTGGGCCTGAACAAGCGCGAGTCCAAGGACATGGTAGAGGCCTTCTTCGACATCGTTCATGCCGCGCTCGTCTCCGGCGATGACATCAAGCTGTCTGGCTTTGGCAACTTCAACATCCGGCGCAAGGCGCCACGTCCCGGGCGCAACCCGCGGACCGGCGAAGCGATCCCGATCAAGGCCCGCAATGTGGTCACTTTTCACGCCAGCCACAAATTGAAGGGGCTGGTTCAGGGCGACATCGCTGCTGACGAAGAGTTCGAGTAAAGTCTGAGCTTTCCCAATGAAAGTCATTGATTTCAATGGAGAAAGTGCTCCCGGCCATTCCCGCCAAACGCTACTTCACGATCGGTGAGGTGAGCGACTTGTGCGGCGTGAAGCCGTATGTGCTGCGCTATTGGGAACAGGAGTTCACCCAACTCAAGCCGATGAAGCGGCGTGGCAACCGCCGCTACTACCAGCACCACGAGGTCCTGTTGATTCGCCGCATCCGTGACCTGCTTTACGAGCAGGGGTTCACGATCAGTGGCGCGCGCAACCGGTTGGCCGACGCTGCGGCCGTGCTGCGCGAGCCTCTGGGCGACCTCGACCCAGGGCTCGATGACGAGGTTGGTGCGATCGACGCTGCGGGCGCCGATGCTTCGGGTTCGGCGCGGGAGGCCCCCGAGCGACCTACCGAAGGCACCGTGCTCTCGCCCGGTGAGATTCGCAGCGAATTGCTGGCCATCCGCAGCCTGCTGGCGTCCTGAGACACCGAGTGCAGCGGCTATACTCCCCGGCTACGTCGGGGTGTAGCGCAGCCTGGTAGCGCACTTGCATGGGGTGCAAGGGGTCGCGAGTTCGAATCCCGCCACCCCGACCAATGAAGGACAACAGGGCCAGTCGGCGTCTCGGCTGGCCCTTTTTTCATTCGAAGTCAGCGCGTGACGCCCCCAGCCCGCCGATGACCACGTGGCAGGCGATGCCCTGACGGGCCTGATCGCGCCACTGCACTTCGCCTCCGAGCTGCTTCACACGCTTGCGCACGCCACCCAGGCCCAACCCGTGCGACCAGCCCTCGGGGTGGCGGCCGACACCGTTGTCGACCACTGACAGCGTCAGCACCCCGCGTTCCAGGGCCGCGTCGATATCAACGCGGGTGGCCTGGGCGTGAGCGACGGTGTTGCTGACCAACTCGCGCAGGACACGCGTCAGCGCTGACCACTGCACCATGCTGAGCTCGAAGTCCCGGTCGTACGTGAAGTGCCAGCCCAGGTCGCAGTCGACCGCCGACAGGCGCTGCGTGATATCGGCCTTCCACTCGGCCACCGCGTGCGAGAGCAGGTGCTTGGATGCGGCCAGGCCCCGGGTCAACGTTTTCAGGTCCTTCAGCGTGTGGCGCACGTAGTCTTCCATTTCGCGCGTCGGTGCCTGGTACATCAATGTCAGCAGGCGTGCGCCGATGTCGTCGTGCAGGTCCTGGGCAATTCGCACGCGTTCCTCACTGCGGCCACGCTCGACGGCCTGATCGAAGGCCACGGCACGATTGAGCTGATCGACCAGGCGGTCGGCCAGGCGCGCGTCGTCAGCCGTGAACAGGCGTCGTCCACGCCGCGCGAAGGTGAGCACGATCGACGTGGGCGCGCCGGCGGCGGTCAACCGAGGCACCGGTACCAGCAGACTGGCGCCCTCATCGGCCACGCGTGCCCGGCTGCTCTGGCGTGCCACCTGCTGGACGTCGAGTGGTTCGAACATTTCGCGCAGCAACCGGATCAGTTGCTCGCCCACGTTCTGGGGCTGGACCTGTGCCTCGCGCGCGATGCGGTAGAGGTGCTCGAACATTTGCTCGGCAGTGAGGCGCTCGTGCGCCATCATCGGGTTCACCAGCCACTGGCGCAGGCCCGCGTAGGCGCCCAGCGAAACGAGCAGGGCCAGCGTCTGCGACGCGAAGTCGCCCATCGAAAGGGCTGCCGCGAACAGCAGGTTGAGCGCAATGGCCATGGTGCTGACCCCGGCCACCAGCACGAACTCGCGCATCAGCGGCTGCGTGCGCGACAGCAACGGCAGCGCGAGAAGGATCGACGCGACGAACACCACCCACATCGAGGTCGCCATCGCAATCGCCTGGCCCAGGTGGCCGGCCTGCGTGCCGACGGCCGCCACCGACAGCGTCAATACCAACAGCGTGCCGGCCGTCACGGCGCAAAGACGCGACAACTGCGCCGCCAAAGGGTGCGGGTGCACGCGCTGCATCCGGGCAAACTGGGCCACTGCCACCACGCCGCAGGCCATCACCGCGGCCTGCGCCCACCACCAGTCACCGGCAAGCGCCCCGCCGATCACCGCCGCAGCAAGCGCCGCTGTCGCGAGCCAACCCGCCAGCGCGCGCGCGCGCCAGCCGATCCATTGCACGTTGCGCCGAGGGCCACCGCAGCTGCGGTCCAGACCGCGTTCGTCAATAGGGGCGTTGGCGCCGGTGCGCCCGCTCGCAGTGTTCTGGATCTCGGACGATGGGTGCGGGGCTGGCATCTCGCGTTGGCGTCGCAATCGAGCCACCTCACACCAGGCCCTGTTTGCTGGCCAGCACCGCGGCTTCAGCCCGGCTGGAGACGTTGAGTTTCTTGTAGATCGACTTGATGTGGTCGTTGACGGTGAACCACTTGATACCCATCAGGTTGGCAATCTCTTTGATCGTGAAACCCTTGCTCAGATAGGTCAAGACCTCGCTTTCGCGCGGCGTCAGTCGCTCGTGGTCCACGGGCTTGTCGACCAGTGGGATGGGCCTGCTGTTGATGAACGCCCCGGGTGCCGTCAAGCCCGAATCCGCCGCGCCTCCGTGACCCTCATGACCATGGCGGAAGTGCGTCAGCAGCCGGCGTGCGATGGCCGGTGACAGCGGTGGCTGGCCGCGCACGATCTTCTGCAGCTCTTCGACAAGCACCTCGAAGCGATCCTCCTTGAGAAGATAGCCATCGGCGCCGCGCTGCAGCGCCGGGAAGAGGTGGTCGTCGTCGGAATACAGCGTCGTGACGATCTTGGTGGCCGGGTATCTTGCCAACTCGGCCAGCAGGTCCATCCCGTTGCCGTCGGGCAGTTCGAGGTCGACCATGATCAGCTTGAAGGGGTCGACACCGTGCGTGCCATCGGTGCCGCCTGCCAGGCTGATCTGCTTGCGTGCGCTTTGCAGATCGCCGGCTTCGGTGATGACAATGGTGTCACTGAAGCTCTCGCGCACCACGCGGCACAGAAAACTGCGCGCCACCGGGTTGTCTTCCAGGATCAGGACCTTGACTGCCATTGTTCATCCCCCAGAATTCGTCGATTCCCTACGTCGACGCAAGCTCGCGGCATCCTAGCGCATCGAGGTGCTGCGCAGTGGGTGGTCAGGGGGCGTTGACGAGCAGCAGCTTGCCATGCACCTGGCGCGATCCCATGCGCGCATAGGCCTCGGGCAACGCACTCATGGGCAGACGGCTGTCGATGGCCGGCTTGACTTTGCCCTCGGCGTACCAGCCGAACAATTCCACCAGGCTCTTTCGAAATGCCAGTGGCTCGCGGCGCACGAATTCGCCCCAGAACACGCCGACGACCGACGCCCCCTTGAGCAGGGGGAGGTTCCATGGCAGCGCGGGGATCGGACCGGCCGCAAAGCCGATCACCAGGTAGCGGCCGCGCCAGGCGATCGAGCGGAATGCCGCTTCGGCGATATCGCCGCCGACGGGGTCGTACACAACGTCGGGCCCGCGGCCAGCGGTGGCCGCCTTCAGCGCGTCGCGAACGTTGTCGTGGCCGGTATTGATGGTCTCGTCGGCGCCGAGGCTGCGGCAGAACCCACACTTCTCGTCGCTCGATGCAGCGGCGATCACGCGGGCGCCAGCCGCCTTGGCGATCTGTACCGCTGCGCTGCCCACGCCGCCGGCGGCGCCGAGCACCAGCACCGTCTCGCCGGGGCGCAGCGCGGCCCGGTCGATCAGCGCGTGGTGCGAGGTGCCATAGGTGAAGGCAAAGGCGGCCGCATCATCGAGGTCAACGCCTGAAGGCAGCGCCATCACGGCGGCCGCGTCAACGCAGGCATGGGTGGCAAAACCGCCGCTCACGCCGATGGTGGCTACGCGGTCGCCGACGCTCAAGTGACGCACGCCATCGCCGAGAGCCTCGACCATGCCCGAGAACTCGCTGCCAGGCACGAACGGCAGCGACGGCTTGATCTGGTACTTGTTCTGCACCGTCAGCAAATCGGGAAAGTTCAGGCTCGCAGCGTGGATCGCAATGCGCACCTGGCCCGGTGCCGGGTCGGGCGTGGTCAGCCCGGTCCAGCGCAAGGCGTCCACGCCGATCGGGTTGTCGCACAGCCAAGCCTGCATTGCACTGCTCCAGGTGGTTCTCTTCAGCCGTGGATGATAGACAGCGCGCTGCCTACAATCGCGGCATGCGCATCTTGATTGCCAACGACGACGGTTACCTCGCCCCCGGCCTGGCGGCATTGGTGCAAGCCATGCAGGGCTTGGGCGACATCGACATCATCGCGCCGGAGCAAAACGCAAGTGGCACGTCGAACGCGTTGACGCTGAACCGGCCATTGACCGTGCACCGCGCGGCGAATGGATTTCGCTACATCAACGGCACGCCGTCCGACAGCGTGCACGTGGCCCTGACGGGTCTGCTGCCCGAGCGACCCGACCTTGTGCTCTCAGGCATCAACAATGGCGCCAACATGGGCGATGACACCCTGTACTCGGGCACGGTGGCAGCGGCGATGGAAGGCTTTCTGTTCGGTGTCCCGTCGATCGCGTTCTCGCAGGTCGAGAAAGGCTGGGCTGAGCTGGAGGCTGCGGCACAGGTGGCGCGCGCGGTCGTGGAGCAGGTCTTGGCTCGGCCGCACGGCCAGCGGCCCTGGCTGCTCAATGTCAACATTCCGAATCGCGCCGATGCGCTGAAGCTGCCCAGGCTCATCACGCGCCTTGGCCGCCGACACGCCAGCGAGCCGGTGATACGGCAGACCAGCCCGCGCGGCGAGACCATCTACTGGATCGGGCCGGCCGGCGATGCGCGCGAGGCCGGAGAAGGTACTGATTTTCATGCCACCGCGTGCGGCTGCGTATCGATCACACCGCTGCAGGTCGACTTGACCGACCACGCCGCATTGGGTGGCTGGCGCGACGCCTTGGCGTTGCCGGCCGGGCAGTAGACGTGCGCGCCCGCAGATTCCCGCTCGTGCTCGACCGCGTTGGCGGTGTCACCACCACGGCCAAAGGCGTCCCGCGCAGCGCGCAACAGGCACGGCGGCCGTTGCGTGACGCGGCCGAGTACGCGACACGCGAACAGTCCCCACTCGGCCTCGGCCTCGATTCGCAGGTTGTGCGCGCCCGCATGGTCGAGCGCCTGCGGTCCGACGGCGCGGTGTGCGAACCGGTGCTGGTGGCGTTGGCCGCCGTGCCGCGGCATCGGTTCGTCGACTCGGCGCTGGTGGCGCAGGCCTACGAGGACACCGCTCTGCCCATCGGGCTGGGCCAGACGATCTCCAAGCCGTCGGTGGTCGCCCGCATGCTCGAGTTGTTGTTCGAGGGGCGCGCTGCGGCCGTCAGGGGCTCGCTTGGGCGCGTGCTTGAGATTGGCACCGGATGCGGCTACCAGGCTGCGGTCTTGTCGCTGCTGGCGCAGCAAGTGATTTCGCTGGAGCGTCTGCGGCCACTCTACGACCGCGCGCGCGACAACCTCGCGGCACTGCGACGGGACAATTTGAGACTGGTCTACGGCGATGGCCGTCTTGGCCACGCGCCCAATGCGCCCTACGACGCCATCATTTGCGCCGCCGGGGGTGACGACGTGCCCGCTGCGTGGCTGGAGCAACTGGCGATCGGAGGGCGGCTGGTCGCACCCATGCGCAGCGATTTCGACGCTGGCCAGGTGTTGCTGGTGGTCGACCGCAGCGTTGATGGCTGGTCACGGCAATGCCACGAAGCCGTGCAATTCGTGCCGTTAAGATCCGGCATCGCATGATGACGAAGCTCCTTTTTACCCCTGCCGCTCGTGCGACCGCGCTGGCTATGGCCATGTCGGCGCTGCTTGGCGGCTGTGCTTCGCCGAAGAACAAGGCCCCGGTCGAAGATCGAGGCGCCCGGCCGGTTGTCAGCACCGCCGGCGCGGTGGCTCCAGTGACTGACGCCGTCAAGCCGCTGCCCGGTGCCGAGAATGCCAGCAAGCCCGGCTACTACAGCGTCAAGCCGGGTGACACCTTGATCCGCATCGGCCTGGAGAGCGGCCAGAACTGGCGCGACATCGCGCGCTGGAACAACATCGACAACCCCAACGTGCTCGAAGTCGGGCAGGTTCTGCGCGTGGCCGCGCCGGGCGCGGATGCCGCGGCCACCGCGGCGCGGGCGGTGCCTCCGACCAAGGTCGAAACACGCCCTCTTGACAGCACCAGCAAGCCGGTCACGACGGCTGCAGCGGCGTCGGGCGCTGCAGCGGCCCCGCCGGCCGCTGCGGCGGCCCCACCGGCCGCAGTGCGGGACAACAGCGACGACGACGTCGTCTGGGGCTGGCCGTCGGCGGCCAGCGTGACCACGACCTTCGACGACGTGCGCACCAAAGGTCTGGTGTTCGCCGGCAAGGCGGGTGATGCTGTATTGGCAGCTGCCGATGGCCGCGTGGTCTATGCCGGCTCGGGCCTGCGCGGCTATGGCAACCTGCTGATCGTCAAGCACAACAACACCTATCTCACAGCCTACGCGCACAATCAGACCTTGCTGGTCAAGGAAGATCAGGTCGTGCGTCGTGGCCAGAAGATCGCTGAAATGGGTTCCAGTGACGCCGAACGCGTGCAGTTGCACTTCGAATTGCGCAAGCTCGGCAAGCCCATCGACCCCTCGCGACTGCTGCCGCCGCGTTAGCGCGATGCAGGGATGGACATGATGGGGCGCGCAGCGCACGAAGCCGGTCTGCCCAGGGGCGGTGGTGACGTCGCCCTGCGATCTTCAGGGGCGGATGACGCGGCGGCGGCAATCGAGATCGCCGTTGGCGATGCCGACACGTCCAACACGTTGCAGACCTACTTGCGGGAGATTCGTCGCGCTCCGTTGTTCACGCCCGAGCAGGAATTCGAGACGGCCCAGCGCGCGCGCGCTGGGGATTTCGCTGCGCGCCAGCAGATGATCGAACGCAACCTGCGGCTGGTGGTCAGTATTGCCAAGAACTATCTCGGCCGCGGCCTGGCGATGACCGACCTGATCGAGGAGGGCAATCTCGGCCTGATGCACGCCACGGCCAAGTTCGAGCCTGAGCGCGGTTTTCGTTTTTCAACCTACGCGTCGTGGTGGATTCGGCAGAGCATCGAGCGGGCTGTCATGTACCAGGGCCGCCTGGTGCGGCTGCCGGTGCATGTGGTGCGTGAACTCAATCAGGTGCTCAAGGCTCGGCGTGCCCTCGAGGGGGCGCGCGGCCCGGGTGCAGCGGGCGACGATCGGCCGGTGAGTGTCGAGCAGATCGCGGCGGCGCTCGGCCGGCCGCGCGAGGAGGTCGCCGAGTTGTTGCGTTTCGCGGAGGCGCCGACCTCACTCGATGCGCCGCGCGATGCCCTGCGTGAGGTTGACTTCGGCGGCGACTCCCTGCTCGACGGGGTGGCCGACGAAGGTGCCGTCGATCCGCCCGGACACACGCTGCACCACGAGGTCGAGTCGCTGCTCGAGACGGAACTCTCGGCGCTCAATCACCGTGAACGCGAGGTGCTCACCGGGCGCTTTGGCCTGCACGACCACGAGCCAGAAACGCTCGAGGCGCTGGCCGAGCGCATGGGCTTGACGCGCGAGCGCATCCGCCAGATCCAGCAGGAGGCGCTGCTGAAGCTCAAGCGCCACATGGTGCGACAAGGGATCGATCGCGACGCAGTCTTCTGACGCGGCCGCTGGAAGGTGACCCGGATAATCCGGGCCATGGTGCGTCACGAAGCAAAGGCTCGGCTGAACCCGCAGGGGTTAGGTAGTGCTGCTGCATGCTGCGCCAGTCCAACGGGTGAGAGTCCCGTCCCGGTAGGCGTCGGTGCGCCGGGTAGCAGACCCCAGGCAGTGGAGGGAGAACTCCATGCCCGAGCGGGGTGTCAAAAGCCCGTGAGGCGGCGCAAGCCGCGCAGCGGGGAGCAAGCACGCGGGCCGCAACATGAAGTGAAGCCTGCAGCCTCGACAGATTTACAACCCGCAGGCCGAGCCGCTCATGTCACGGCGAAGGCAACATTACTGGCGCAAGAACCGAAGCGCGCTGGTGGCTGCGGCGGGGTATGGGGCGCAGCACGCGTGCAAGGACTGGAGCGGAACGTGAGAGGCCCGTCTGCGCAGCCCGAGTCGGGGCAAGCGCGCTCGTATAAGCCCAAGGCGAAGTCGAGCCGTGCGCAGCGGGAGTCCGAGGGGATCGTAGTACTGGACGGTGAGGTGCAAGCCGAGCCGACGAAGGCCGTGGGGCATAACGCGGCTGGAGGGAAGGGTCCCTGCGGTGGTCATGCTGAGCTAGCGGGTAAGCGCGAGGGAATGGCCGGCCAGACCGTGCCTAACGACCCCGTCGACCAGGATTCGAGAGAAGACAGGTCGAGCGACAAAGTGCGACAACTGCAAAGGCAGCTCTGGGCCGCAGCCAAGCGGGCACCGGGAAGGCGCTTCCACGCGTTGTACGGCCAGATGTGCAGGGCTGACATCCTGCACGAGGCATGGAAGCGAGTGCGCCGCAACAAGGGCGCAGCGGGCGTTGATCGGGTGACGATCAGCGAAGTCGAGCAGTACGGAGTCCGGCGCTTCCTGGAAGAACTGGGCGAGGTGCTGCGCGCGGGTGAGTACGGTGCGCAGGTCGTGCGGCGTGCCTACATTCCAAAGGCTGACGGGGCCAAGCGAGCCTTGGGCATTCCGACGGTGCAAGACCGGGTGGTGCAGATGGCGGCCAAGTTGGTGCTGGAGCCGATCTGCGAGGCGGACTTCGGGCCGTGCTCGTATGGGTTCAGGCCCAGGCGCAGTGCGCAGATGGCGCTGCAGCGGCTCAGGCAACTGGGCAATGCGGGCGCGGATCACGTGCTGGATGCCGACATTGAGAACTACTTCGGCAGCATCGCGCACGACAAGCTGCTCACCCTGGTGGGACAGCGGGTCAGCGACCGGAAGATGCTCAAGCTGGTGAGACAGTGGCTGCAGGCCGGGGTGATGGAAGACGGGGTGGTGAGCCATCCGGTGGCGGGAACGCCGCAAGGTGGCGTGATCTCGCCGCTGCTGTCCAACATCTACCTGCACGTGCTGGACCGGGTGTGGGCCACACACGGCCGACACCTGGGCGAACTGGTGCGCTATGCGGACGACTTCGTGGTGATGTGCCGAACGGCACGGGGCTGCGAGGAGGCGCAGGGGCGCATCGAGCATGTGCTTACCAAGCTGGGACTGAAGCTGCACCCACAGAAGACGCGACGCGTGGTGCTGACGCAAGGCCGGGAGGGCTTCGACTTCCTGGGCTGTCATCTGCACAAGCGCATGAGCGGGCGGCTGTGGCAGCAAAAGGGTCTCAGGCGCCATTACCTGCAGAACTGGCCGGGCCGCAAGGCGATGAACCGTGTGCGAGAGCGTGTGCGGGAGCTGACCCCGCGCTGGCGCTGTCATCAGGATGTGCGAAGCGTGATTGCCCAGCTCAACCCGGTGCTGCGCGGCTGGGGGCAGTACTTCCAAACGGGCAACGCGGCCAACCACTTCATCGACGTGGACGACTACGTGATGAAGCGGCTGCGCGGCCTGCGCGTCAAGCGTGCGGGGCGCAACTTGCGGGCGGGTCAAGCCGAGCGCTGGGATCGCGACTACTTTGAAAGCCTTGGATTGCATCGCCTGCGCGGGACGATCCGCTACCCGGGCAAACCTCCTGGCAACGGGAGGCCTGCGTAATGCTGCGAGCCGACAGACCACTGGTAAGCCGTGTGCGGGAAATCCGCATGCACGGTTTGAACGGGGGCGTTGGCTCTGAACCCGGCCTTCGGGCCGCTTAGGAACCAACGTCTACCAATGA
>Ga0315284_10017689_pt1 | contig 10112 bp, 3 predicted proteins | sample YL17G09_16_MG_FD_203696 | JGI IMG/M metagenome (GOLD analysis project Ga0315284, IMG submission 203696) | Sediment microbial communities from Yellowstone Lake, YNP, Wyoming, USA - YL17G09_16 | ecosystem: Environmental > Aquatic > Freshwater > Lake > Sediment | place: USA: Wyoming | collected...
CGCCCGCCGAGAGGTCCGGGTTCACGTGGTCGGGCGGCGTCAGCGTGCCCGTGACGTGCTTTCGCATGACGTCCTGGGGCGTGGGGGCCATGTAAGGCGGGCGGCCGGTCAGCATCTCGTAGAAGGTGGCGCCCAGGGAGTAGATGTCGGCCCGGAAATCGATCCGCGGGTCGCCGCGCACCTGTTCCGGCGAAATGTAGTAGGGCGTGCCGTAGGCCTTGCCGGCCTCTTCCAGCGCCGCCCCCATGTCGGCGGCCTGTCGCGCCAGGCCCATGTCGGCGAGTTTCGCGACGCCGTCCTTGGTGAGCATGATGTTGGCAGGCTTGACGTCGCGGTGGATGAAGCCGCGCGAGTGGGCGTGGGCGAGGGCCTCGGCGATCTGGATGATGATGCGGAGGGCCTCGTCCTCGGGCATCGGGCTGCGGCGCTCCTTGAGGACGTCGGCGACGGTCGGGCCGTCCACGAATTCCTGGACGAAGTAGCAATACCCTTCAGACTCGCCGGCGTCAATGGCCTGGACGATGTTGCTGTGCGACAGTTGGGCGGCGCTCTTGGCCTCCTGGATGAAGCGTTTGCGGTTCTCGGGGTCGCGGGCGACGCCCGACAGGAGGATCTTGATGGCCACGATGCGATCGACGCTGATCTGCCGGCCCTTGTAGACGACCGCCTGGCTGCCGCGCCCCAGCCTCTCGAGAAGTTGGAACCCGGGGATCTGGATAGTGGGGGAGGCGGTCTCTTCCTTCATGGCGCCGAGGATCCGCCGGGCCTGTCCGCGCGTGATGGCGCCGGCCTGGACGAGGGCCTGGGGCAGAAGGATGGGCTTGCCGTCGGCCTCGGCCTGGTTGAGGACGGCGCGCGCGGCCTTGAGTTCCTCTTCGGTGGCAAGGCCCCGATCGAGGACGAACTGTTCGAACCGCGATTCGCTTGGTGTGGACATGGGCGCTCGATTGCATCGGCCAAAGGCCCGAGCAGTCCGGCAACTATCGGCCGCGGCGGGGCCGAAGTCAATCGAAAATTGACTCCGCGGGGGGCGGCCACTATAATGCGTCAACCTGAATCGGGCCGGTTGGGTTGCGCTTTAGAGGAGGGAAGGAACTGAGAAACGGAGAAACGGAGGAAGCCGGCATGCCCCGCCCGCCGCGCCTTCGTTCCTTCGCTCCTCCGTTCCTTAATTTCTCAAGAGAGAGGAAAACGCGCGTGTACCTTGGTATCGACATCGGCTCGGTCAGCCTCAACCTCGTCCTCCTGGACGACGACCTGAAGGTCGTCCGGGAGCGATACGTCCGGACGCGCGGCAAGCCCCTCGAGACGGCCCTGGAGGCCCTCGAAGCGCTCCTGGCCGAGGTGCCCGCGACCGACATCGAGGGGGTGGCCTTCGCGGGGGCCGGCACGGCCGTCCTGGGCGAACTCTACGGCATCAAGCCCGTTAACGAGGTCATTGCCCAGGCCAAGGCCACCGCGACCCTCCACCCCGACGTCCGGACCATCATCGAGATCGGCGGCGAGGACTCCAAACTCATCCTCCTTGAGGAAGACCCAAAGACCGGGCGGCTGCGCGTCCGCGACTTCGCGATGAACGCCCTGTGCGCCGCCGGGACGGGCTCGTTCCTCGACCAGCAGGCGTCGCGGCTGGGCGTCTCGATCGAGGGCGAGTGGGGCGAGATGGCCCTCAAGAGCGTCCACGTCCCCCGGATCGCCGGCCGCTGCTCGGTCTTCGCCAAGAGCGACATGATTCACCTCCAGCAAGAAGGCACGCCCGACTACGACATCGTGGCGGGCCTCTGCTTCGCCATGGCGCGGAACTTCAAGGCCGTCATCGGCAAGGCCAAGGAGTTTTCCCCGCGCATCGCCTTCCAAGGGGGCGTGGCCGCCAACGCCGGAATGGTGCGGGCGTTCACCGAGACGCTCGGCCTGAAGGACGGCGAACTCCTGATTCCCGAGCACTTCGCCTCGATGGGCGCGATCGGCGCGGTCCTGGTGGCCCGCGAGACCGGCGCCCTCGGCAGGATCGAGTCGCTCCAGCCCCTCCGCGAGTACCTCGAGACGAGCCGCTACGGCGGCGGCGAACTCCACCTCCCGCTTGAAGACGACCAGTACCTGATGGTCACCGAGCCCGACCCGTTCCCCGAGGGCACGCAGGTCGTGGACGTCTTCGTGGGCGTCGACGTCGGCAGCATCTCGACCAACGTCATCGCCATCAACGCCGAAGGCCGCGTCCTCGCCCGTGAGTACCTCATGACCGCCGGCCGGCCGCTGGCGGCCGTCACCGACGGCCTTTACAAGGTCGGCCTGGCCCTCGAGGAGCGCGGCGGGCCGGGGCGGGTCCGGATCCGGGGGTGCGGCACGACCGGGTCGGGGCGGTATCTGACGGGCGACTTCATCGGCGCCGACGTCGTCAAGAACGAGATCACCGCCCACGCCACCGGCGCCGCCTTCGTCCGGCCCGATGTCGACACCATCTTCGAGATCGGCGGCCAGGACTCCAAGTTCATCAGCCTCGACGGCGGGGCCGTCGTTGACTTCGCCATGAACAAGGTCTGTGCCGCAGGGACCGGCTCGTTCATCGAGGAACAGTCCGAGCGGCTGGGGGTGGTCCTGAAGAACGGCGACTTCAACCGCCTGGCCCTCGCCGCCGACGAGCCCCCCGCCATGGGCGAGCGGTGCACCGTCTTCATCGAGACCGACATCAACCGGAACCAGCAGCGCGGCGTGGCGATCGACGACATTTGCGGGGGCCTCTGCTACTCGATCGTTCAGAACTACCTGAATCGCGTCGTCGAGGACCGGCGCGTGGGCAACGTCATCCTCTTCCAGGGTGGCACGGCGTACAACCGCGGCGTCAAGAGTGCGTTCGAGAAAGTGCTCGGCAAGAAAATCATCGTCCCGCCGCATCACGACGTCCTGGGCGCCATCGGGATGGGCCTCATCGCCCGCGATTGGTACCTCCAGACCCGCTCCGAGAGCCGGTGCAAGGGGTTCGACCTCAGGAGCGTCCAGTACTCGTTCGACACGTTCGAGTGCGAGGACTGCGCGAACCGCTGCGAGGTCCACGTCGTCAAGATCCAGGCCGAGGAAGGCGAGCGGACGCTCTACTACGGGTCGCGGTGCGGCAAGTTCGACGAGTCCGAGCGCGACTCTCTCGGAAAACACCTGCCGCGCCTTTTCGACGAACGCCAGAAGATGCTCGAAAAGGCCTACTCGAAGGCCAAGCCCGACCGGCCGAACGGCAAGCGGATCGGGCTGCCGCGGATGACGCACTTCTGGGAACTGCTGCCGATGTGGAAGGCGCTCTTTACGGAACTCGGGTTCGAGGTCGTCACGTCGGCCCGGACGAACCGCAGCCACATCCAGCAGGGCGTCGAGGAAGTCGCCGCCGAGACGTGCTTCCCGATCAAGGTCTCGCACGGCCACGTCCGCGACCTCCTCCAGAAGGGCGTGGACCTGCTGTTCCTCCCGACCATCGTCGACATGCCCAAGGGCGCCGAGGACATCGTCAATTCCTACGTGTGCCCATACGTTCAGGCGATCCCGTTCATGGTCCGAAGCGCGATGGCCGACATCGACTGGGACGGCCGGGTCGTCTCGCCCGTGATCCACTTCTCGCGCGGCGAGAAGGCCGTCCGCAAGGACCTCGAGGCCATGGCCGCTGGCCTCGGCATCGGCCGCGGCCGCGCCCGCAAAGCCATCGCCGAGGCCTTTGCCGCACAGCGCCGGTTCGAGGAGGCCCTGGAGGCGCGCGGACACGAGGTCCTGGAGGGGCTCGGGCCCGACGACACCGCCTTCGTCATCGTCTCGCGCCCGTACAACGGGTGCGACCCCGGGCTGAACATGAACATCCCCGAGAAACTGCGCGACCTCGGGCGCCTGGCCGTCCCGCTCGACATGCTGCCGCTGGCCCACGAGGACATCTCGGCCGACTACCCGCACATGTACTGGAAGTACGGCCAGAAGATCATCGCGGGGGCCCGGGTCATCGCGCGCGACCCGCGCCTCTACCCGGTGTACATCACGAACTTCGGGTGCGGGCCGGACTCGTTCATCATGAAGTTCGTCTCGCGCGAACTGGGGGCCAAGCCCTGCCTGGTGCTCGAGGTGGACGAGCACTCGGCCGACGTCGGGGCCATCACCCGGTGCGAGGCGTTCCTGGACAGCCTCAAGGGGGTCCGCGAGCACGGCGGCCGCCCCGCCCGCAAGGTCCGCGCCCACAAGTGGGACTACAGCCGCAAGGCCGTCGGGCGGCGCACCATCTACATCCCCTACATGGACGACCACGGCTACGTCATGGCCGCCGCCATGCGGGCGGGCGGCGTTGCCGCACGCCAGATGCCCATGAGCGACGAGGAGACCATCACCTGGGGCCGGAAGTTCACCACCGGCAAGGAGTGCTACCCCTGCCTCATCACCACGGGCGACATCCTCCGCCAGATCCACTCGCCCGGCTTCGACCCGCAGCGCTCCGCCTTCTTCATGCCGACCGCCTTCGGGCCCTGCCGCTTCGGCCAGTACAACAAGTTCCAGCGGATGGTTCTCGACGACCTCGGCCTCGAAAACGTGCCGCTCGTGCTCCTCGACCAGGACAAGGACTTCCAGGAGGACATCAAGGAACTCGGGACGGACTTCCGGAGGCTCGCATGGACGGGCATCGTCCTGGTGGACACGCTCCAGAAGATGCTCCGCGAAATCCGCCCCTACGAGACCGCCAAGGGCGAGACCGACCGCGTCTACGAGCACTACCTGCGCCTCGCCGAAGAGACGATCGAGAAGCGCGGCAACATTCCGGCGCTGGCGCGCAAGGCCCGGGCGGCGCTCGAGGCGATTCCCACCAACCGCTCCGTCCTCCGGCCGCGCATCGGCATCGTCGGCGAGGTCTTCGTCCGCTGCAACCAGTTCACGAACAACTTCACGGTCCGCAAGATCGAATCGCTGGGCGGCGAGGCGGTCCTGCCGCCGTTCGAGGAATGGGTCAACTACATCGCCTGGAGCCGCCGGACCGACGCCAAGATCGAACGCAACTGGGGCCGCCTCCTCACCGAAAAGATCACCGAGTTCGTCCAGTCGCGCGACAAGCGGAAGGTCCTGCGCGAGTTCACCGGGACCGTCCGCCACTTCTTCGACGAGCCGCCTTCCGACGAGGTCATCGCCCTCGGCCGCGCGTACCTCGACCCGGCCATCCGCGGCGAGCCGATCCTCTCGATGGGCCGATGCATGGAGTACGTCCACGACGGGTGCGACGGCGTCATCAACCTGCACCCGTTCAACTGCATGCCGGGCACGATCGTCAACGCCCTCCTCACGAAGTACCAGCAGGACCACGACATGCCGGTCCTGAAGATCGCGTACGACGGCCTGGAACAGTCGACCGAGATGATCCGCCTCGAGGCGTTCATGCACCAGTGCCGCGAACGCCTTGAATCGCGCATGAAGGCGATGGCGAGCGGCACCGCGACCGGCCCCGGCGGCGCCCTCGCCGCCGCACGGGCGGGACACTGAACGCCCCGTAGCGCCAATGACAACGACGCCCAGGGGCAGCGTCCCCTGGGCTTTCTTTTTGCACGACCCTACTGGCCCCCTGCCGGCGTCGCCCCTGCCGCCATGAGGCGCCGGATGCGGCGCGCCGCGTCGCGGGCATCGAAGCGGGCGACCGACCAACGGCCTTTCGACGCCGCATCGAGCGCCGCGAGCGCCTCGGACGACCGGATGTGGCCAAGCACCTCGGCCGCATAGTGGGGATAATCGCCCTCCTTCTCCGCCAGTTCGGCCGCCAAGGCCTGGACGCACGACGTTTCCAGCGCCCGCGCCGCAAACGAGCGAACTCGCAGGTCGCGGCACTCGGCGGCCCCCTGGCGAAGCGCCTCCCTGGCCTCCGGCGTGTCCAGGTGCGCCAGCGTCACCGCCGCCGCAAACCTCGGCCACTCCCAATAGGAACGCTCTTTCCGCAGAATCTCGGCCATGCGGCCGGTCGCCTCAGCGTAGCCGAGCAGACCGAGCGCATAGGCCGCCGCGGCCCGGACGTCCTTGTCTTTGTCATCGAGAAGGGGCACGATCGGGGGCGCGGCCCGCGGATCGCCGATCGCCCCGAGCGCCACCACCGGCCAGAACTGGCCCTTCCCATTCTTGTCGCGGAGCGCCGCGATGAGCGGGTCAACAGCCCGCGCATCGCCCAGGTTGCCGAGCGCCCTGGCCGCCGCGGCGCGGACCTGCTCGTCCGAGTCCTTTTCGAGCAATTCGATGAGCGCCGGCAGGACCGGCGGATCGCCGAGGTTGCCGAGCGCCTCGGCCGCCCCAGCGCGGGCCCACGCTTCCGAGTCCTTTTCGAGCGATTCCATGAGCACCGGCAAGACCCGCGGGTCGTCGATCCGGCCGAGTGCCCGCACGGTCGCCATGCGGAGGCCGATGTCGCCGCGGTCTGCCAGCGCTGTCACGAGCGCCGGGACGGCCCGCGGGTCGCCGATCTCGCCAAGCGCCTCGGCCACCAGCCAGGAAACTCCCCACGACCTGTTCTTGAGGCATTCGGCAAGCGGATCGACCACCCGCGGGTCGCCGATCCGGCCGAGTGCCCTCGCGGCGGACGGGCGGAGGGGCCGGTCCTCGCCGTTGAGGGCCGTGAGCAGCGCCGGCAGGGCCTGCGGGTCGCCGATCTTGCCGAGCGCCCCGGCGGCCGTGCAACGGACCAGTTCTTCCGAGTCTTTTTCGAGGGATTCCACGAGCGCCGGCACCGCCCGCGGATCGCCGATCTCGCCGAGCGCATTGACCGCCTCCCTGCGAACGTCCGCTTCAGTGTCTTTGAGCGCTGCCACAAGAGCCGGGACCGCCCGCGGGTCGCCCAAGGCGCCCAGAGCGTGTGCCGCCCACCAGCGGACCTCCTTTACCGCATCACCGAGAGCGGCAGCCACCGGCTCGACGGCCCGCCGGTCGCCCAAGTCGCCCAAAGCGCGCGCCGCCGACCGGCGGACCTCCTTTGCGGCATCGCCGAGGGCGGCAACCACGGGCTCGGCGGCCCGCCGGTCGCCGATCCGGCCGAGAGACCAGGCTGCCACCGCCCGGGCCCTTGCGCTATCGTCGTTTTCGAGCGTGTCAAGGAGCGGCGGCACGGCCTTCGGGTTGCACATCCAGCCCAGGCCCTTGGCGGCCTCCCCGCGGACAATGGGGTTCTTGTCCTTGAGCGCCGCGACGAGCGCCTCAAGGGCGTCGGGGCCGCCGATCTCACCCAGGATCCAGGGGAGGGACGTTCGGACACCCACGATCTCGCCCGAATCGGCCAGCGCCTCGGCCAAGCGCGGCACGGCTTTCGGGCCGAGGGCTATCAGTTCCCTTTCGATATCCGTTTCGGTATCCGTTTCGGTATCCTCAGAGTCGGACATCAGGCCGAGCCTGCGGAGCAAGTCTTTGATGAAGTTGCCCAAGGCCGGTTGCGGGGCGCGGGCATTGCGCAACTGGGCCAGGAGGGTACCGGCGCGGCTGGCAGGCGTCGAGGCCCGCCACGCCGAAAAAACGCCCAGGGCGACGAGGGTGCAGACCGCCGCGGCCGCGCCCAGGACGATCCATCGCCACCGCCGGCGCGACCCGACTACGCCAGGGCGACGCCCGGCGTCCGGCCCGTCCGCGCTGTCATCCTCAGGCTTGGGCATGGCTTGATTCTACATCTCCCAGGCCTGCAATGCAAAGTCTTGGCGCGCCCCTTACTTACCCCCTGCTCCGCTTTGGCTTGAGGTTGCCATGAGGCGCCGGATGCGGCGCGCCGCGTCGCGGGCCGCGAGGCGCACCTCCGATCGCCGGTCTTTCGAGGCGGCGTCCAGCGCCTCGAGCGCCTCGGGCGCCCGGATGTGGCCAAGCGCCCGGGCCGCGTAATAGGGGTAACTGCTCCCCTTCTCCGCCAGTTCGGCCGCCAAGGCCTGGACGCACGACGTTTCCAGCGCCCGCGCCGCAAACGAGCGGACTCGCAGGTCGCAGCATTCGGCGGCCCCCTGGCGAAGCGCCTCCCTGGCCTCAGCCGTGTCCAGACGCGATAGCGCCACCGTTGCGGCAAACGCCGTCCAGTACTTCTCTTCGCGCAGGACCTTCGCCATGCGGCCGGTCGCCTCGGCGTGACCGAGCAGGCCCAGGGCATAGACCGCCACGGCCCGGACGGTCTCGTTCTTATCATCGAGAAGGGGCACGATCGGGGGCGCGGCCCGCGGATCGCCGATCGCCCCGAGCGCCACCACCGGCCAGAACTGGCCCTTCCCGTTCTTGTCGCGGAGCGCCGCGATGAGCGGGTCAACCGCCCGCGCATCGCCCAGGTCGCCGAGCGCATCGGCGGCTTCATCGCGAACGCCCTCGTCGTCTTCCTTCGCAAGCAGCGCCGCCAGCGCCGGCACGGCCTCCGCCGCGCCAATCCGGCCGAGCGCCCGCGCGGCCGCGCCCCGAACGTCTTTCTCGCCGTCGTCGAGCGCCGCAAGGAGCGGCTTGGCGACCTGCGGATCGCCGACGCGGCCGAGGGCCTCGGCCGCCTCCTGGCGGAGGTCGGAGTTGCGGTCGGCCAGCGCCGCCAGCAGCGCCGGCACGGCCTGCGGATCGCCGATCTCGCCGAGGGCGCCGGCGGCCTCCCCGCAGAGCCGGCTGCCCCGCTTCTCAAGCACCGCGACAAGCGCCGGCACGGCCTTCGGATCGCCGATGTGGCCGAGTGCCCGCGCGGCGGCCTGGGCCGTCGATTCGTCTGGATCATCGAGTGCGTCGAGCAGCGCCGGAACCGCCCGAGGGTCACCGATCTCGCCGAGGGCATGGGCCACCATCCAGCGAGTTCCCCACGACTTGTTCCTGAGGCACTCGACAAGCGGATCGACCGCCTTCGGGTCGCCGATCTGGCCGAGCGCCTCGGCCACCGCCGTGCGAACATCTTCTTCCAGGTCTTTGAGCGCTGCCACAAGAGCCGGGACCGCCCGCGGGTCGCCCAAGGCGCCGAGCGCGCCCGCCGTCTCCCGGCGGACATTCTTTGCCACATCGCCGAGGGCGGCAGCCAGGGGCTCGACGGCCCGCCGGTCTCCGAGGCGACCGAGCGCCCCGGCCGCCGCAGTGCGGACCCCGCTTGCGGCATCGTCCAGAGCGGACAGGAGCGGCTCGAAGGCCTGCGGGTCGCCAAGACTGCCCAGCGACTCGGCCGCCGCGGCGCGCACCGCGCTGCTGGTGTCCTGAAGCGCTTTAACCAGCGCCGGAGAGGCTTGGCGGTCGCGGATGTATCCCAGCGCCTTGGCCGCAGCCGCCCGGACCGGCTCGGGCCCGTCACCGAGCGCGCCGACCAGCGCCGGCATGGCCTGCGGGTCGTCAATGTATCCCAGGGCCTCGGCCGCCTCCGTCCGGACCTGCGTGTCACTGTCCTTTTCGAGTGTTTCAATGAGCGGCGGAATGGCCTTCGGGTCGCGCAATCTTCCCAGGGCCTGGGCGGCCGCCTTGCGGACGGCGGGGCCCTTGTCATTGAGTACCGCGAGGATCGCCGCCAGGGCGTCGGGGCCGCCGATCTCGGCCAGAACATCGGCGACCGTCGTTCGGACTTCTTCGATCTCGCCCCTATCGGCCAGCGCCTCGGCCAGGGACGGAACGGATTCCGGGCCGAGGGCCTGGAGTTCCTCCTGGATTTCCCATGGAGACCGGAAGTTGCGGTTGGCCAAGAGGCCGAGTTCGCGGAACAGATCCATCACGATGCCGCCCGAGCCGGCGCCCCGCGCGCGGCAGGCAGCGCGCAACTGGGCCAAGAGGGCGTCGGCGCGGCTCTCGGGCCGCTTGGCGCGCAAGTCGAGCAACACGCCCAGGAACACCAGTGCGCAGGTCAACAGGGCCACCGAGGCGATGATCCACCACCGCCGGCGCCGGGGCGCTGCCGGAGGGTCGCTTGACCAGTCGGTCTCAGGATTGGGCATGCTTCGATTTTACACGCTCGCCCACCGCTCGTGCAAGCCGTGCCTCCCTGGCGCCCCCGGGCGTTATTTTCTGGCCCGGCGAGTGGTCGGCCCCTAGTGCTCCGTCGCACGTGAATTGATGCATGTCGTGGGGTCTCTTTGCCGATGGGGTAACCATACCCGAGGCAAGGAGGCCTACCATGAAGAAGAAGTATATCGTGACGCTGACGGAAGAGGAAC
>Ga0315284_10017690_pt1 | contig 10111 bp, 10 predicted proteins | sample YL17G09_16_MG_FD_203696 | JGI IMG/M metagenome (GOLD analysis project Ga0315284, IMG submission 203696) | Sediment microbial communities from Yellowstone Lake, YNP, Wyoming, USA - YL17G09_16 | ecosystem: Environmental > Aquatic > Freshwater > Lake > Sediment | place: USA: Wyoming | collected...
GGGGTCGAGCCCAGCAGGATAGCGTAGGCCGAGGCCGCGCTGGACAGGGCGCCGCAGGTGCCGAGGAACCCACAAGAGCCGCCGGGGATCTGGCGCCCGCGGTCCAGCACTTCGTCAATGAGATCATCCGAGATGCGGTAGCCGGCATTCCGCAGGCAGACCAGGAGCAGCTCTCCCACCAGCGCGTGATGCCAGACGCTGTGGACGGGGGTGCCCTGCCCCTGGCTCAGGAGGTCGTCGAGGGCCTCGGCGGGCCTGGTCTCGGTGAGGTTACGCGCCATCAGAGTGGCGAGGGTGGTCGCCATGTCTCCGCCGGTGCCGGCGCAGCAGGCGTCATCGCCGGCTGCGCTACGGAATTGCTCGTAGGACAGCCGGCGGATCTTGCGGGAAGTGCGGGAGTGCTGACTCACTGTTGCTGTTCTCCGGCGCGGGCGCCGATCTATCCTAGCAGATGAACCGAGGGGGCCTCAACTGGTTCCCCCAAGGGGGGAGGGGGTGGCTGCCTTGGGGACCGGGACACCGGGTGTGAGTTACTGTTCACTGGCTGGCTCACCTCACCCCCCTGCCCCCTCTCCGCGCGCGGAGAGGGGGCGACGAGGGAACGCCGGGCGATACCAGAGGAGGGCGGGTGATGTCAAGTGGGATGGGCAGGGGAGCGGCAAGACGAGCCAACATTCCGAGGTCACACCCGGACACCGTTCGACGTTGACACTGGGCGCTGGGGCCTGGTATACTGCCGCAACCAGGGCGGGCCCGTGGTCGCCCTTCGGGAACTGTGGGCGCGCCGCTTTCTCGTGGGTGTGAGGCACGCTGGCAGCGGCCAGCAGAGCCCGCGCCAGGACGGGGAGTCGGCGCTCCTGGTACCGGCCGCGGGCGGAGGTGATAGGGAAGATAGAACGGGAAGTGCGGGTGAACGAGCGGATCCGCGCTCGGGAAGTACGCCTGATTGATGAGAAAGGGGCGCAGCTCGGGATCGTGCCAGTGCCCGAGGCCCTTCGTATTGCGCGCGAGCGCAATCTGGACCTGATCGAGGTTGCGCCGAACGCGCAGCCGCCGGTCTGCCGTATCATGGACTACGGCAAACACAAGTACGAGCAGGGCAAGCGCGACCGGGAGGCGCGGCGGAAGAGCAAGGGCGGTGAGGTCCGGCTGCTCCGGATGAGGCCCCAGATCGGACGGCACGATCTCGACATCAAGCTACGGAAGCTGAGGGAGCTGCTGGGAGAGGGCAACAAGGTTCGAATCAGCCTGCGGTTCCGCGGCCGGGAGATGAGCCGGCCGCAGATGGGGACCGAGGTGATGGATACTATTGCCCGGGAGCTCTTGGATGCGGCGACGGTCGAGGGGCCGATCAGGCGAGAGAACCGGCTGATGATGATGATGCTGGCGCCGAAGCCAGGCACCCGGCCGCCGAGGGAGCCGAAGCCGCCCAAGGAGCCCGCCGCCCCCAAAGAGGCCAAGCAGGCGACGGAAGACAAGGAGAAGGTTGCTTCTGATGCCCAACAGCAGGTCCAAGTCGAAGCGGTCGTGGAGCCACTGCGTGAAAGCGAAGACACAGAAGACAGCGGCGAAGCGGGTTAAGCGGACGGGCACCGGGAAGTTCCGCATCCGCCACGCGTTCAAGGGTCATCTTCTGACGCGGAAGAGCGAGCGCCGCAAGAGGCGGCTGCGGCAGCCCGGGGTGGTGTCGGCGGCGGATCGCCGCGCTTTCCAGCGGCTGGTGCCGACGGGCTGAGGAACCTGGAGTCGAGTCATGCCACGTATAAAACGAGGGATGGTAACGCACCGACGGCACAAGTCGGTGCTCAGGGAAGCGAGGGGATTCGTCGGCGGGCGTCACAGGCTGTTCCGCTCGGCGAAGGAAACCCTCATGCGCGCCAAGCGGTACGCGTACCGAGACCGGCGGGTGCGCAAGCGGGAGTTCCGGCGGCTCTGGATCGCCCGGATCAACGCCGCGGTGCACGACCACGGGCTGAGCTACAGCCGGTTCATGAACGCGTTGAAGGCGAGCGGGATCGGGCTCGATCGGCGGAGCCTGGCGGAACTGGCAGTGCGTGACCCGGCCGCGTTCGAGGCGGTCGTGGAGGCCGCGAAGAAGGCGGCCAAGACCTGACGATCCATTGGTGCGAGAGTTGACTGAGAGGCGAGCGGTTGTCCGCTCGCCTCTGTCGCGTGTCGCCGTTGAGTGCTACTGGGCGGGCGCCGGGCCCTCAGGTGGTGACGGCGGCGTGATGGCAGGCGGTTCACTGGTGGCGCGCAGTTCGCTCACCCCGAAGATGAAGATGCCCAGGCCCACGATGACGGCCATGATGGCCACCGCCGCCTGGAGGAAGACGAGCACCTGCGCGCTCCACGCGATGATGCCCCAGACCCCGAGGGCCAGGAAGATCAGACCGATGATGATCGACACGACCTTGCCCATGTTAGATTCCTCCCGTGCGAAGTGCTTACTCGATACCCTCGTCACTCGGCCTTTGGTTCTCCTCTGCTGACTGGCCTCCTTCCAAGCCATGGTCAGTTCCAGGAACGTGCCGGCGCACTGGGCGGGATGGCGTTTGACATGGCGCAGGGGCGACGGTAAACTCCTCGCCTGAGGCCGCTGAACGCGATCTCGTCTGCTCAACTATGCTGCTCTAGCGACAGGAGGCTACGATGATACCAACACGCGGGACGTTTGCGTTTGGCATCTACCTGCTTTTGGGGGCTTTCGTGGGGACGTTCAGCGGGCTGTTCGGGGTCGGCGGCGGGATCATCATGGTCCCTTTCCTGGTGCTGCTGTCGAGTCAGACGCAGCAGATGGCCCAGGGGATCTCTCTGGCGGTGATGGTGCCGACCGCCCTCGCGAACACCTTCCGATATGCCAAGAGCGGGAATGTGGATCTGTGGATCGTATTCGCCATCGCGCTCGGGGCGGTGCCAGCGGGCTATCTCTTCGGCGCGGACATCGCTCAGCGGATGCCGGCGAAAACGCTCCAGACGCTGTTCGCCTTCTTCATGGTGGTCGTGGCGGTGCGCATGATGCCGACACCCGCCAGCTACCGGTCAATGGGGGCGCTGTTGGGCGCGCTCGTGATCGCCATCGGGGTGCGGCTGGTGATGGGGAAGTAGCAGAGAACGACTTCAAGGAAGCGGGCCCTGCCTCGCTGGCAGGGCCCGTGTGATCACATCACGCAGCCACGCGTTCGAATGGCCTACTTCTTCTCGTTGAAGGTGTAGCTCATCCCGATCCACCAGTGCCCGCCGAAGGTGCCGCCCTTGATGGTGGGCCAGCCGGGCTCGGGGACAACGGTGAGACCGGTGATGACATCGGTGCCGTCGTAGAGGGCGATGGCCCCGACCATGGGTGAAGCGGGCCTCAGCACCGCCTGAACGCCGCCGAAGATGCCCTCATGCCGGCCCTCGCCCAACAGCGTGTTATCCTCTGTTCCCAGGCTGAGGTGGAGCCGGACGATGGGACCTGTGGGCGGACCGCCAACCGGCGGGTTGAGCGTCTTGGCCGCTGACACGAAGTAGGAGGCATGGGCGTACTCTCTGGACAGGTCACGACCACCCACCACAACAATGGGCCGCTTGAGAGTCTCCTGCTGGAGCACCCAGGTGGCGTTGAAGATGGTCTTGACGCCGAGGACGTCCACGTCGTAGCGGTGGGCGTCTATCTCCAGCTTGTCGGTGACGCCGATGTAGGCGGTCTGGGCGCGCACGAACCCGATATCCAGCGGCTGGATGAACTCGGGCAGGCTGTCATTGTCAAGGCCCAGGTAGTATACTGCGAGGTCTACCTCGCCGGCCTTGACTTGGTTCGCGGTTGGCACGGTGACGATGTCGCCCGCCACCGCCATGCCTGCCGCGAACGCGAGCAATAGCACAGCAACAACTGGAACGCCAACGCGGCACTTCATTACATCCCCTCCTCGCCCAAAGGGTGTATCTCCAGGCGCATTCCGCGTTGCACTGCGCTGCCCCGGAGTATGTGCGCAGGACTATAGCAAAGAGGGGGCGCCCTGTCAACCGGACGACAGCTTGCCGGGCATCCGGCGTTGACCGCGCCCAGAGACGGGGCTATACTGAACTGAATCGTACCCAGGAAGGCGCGTGGTAACGGTCCGGTGAACCGGAGGACCGATCCCGGGAGGCGAGGGTTGAAGCTCGGCCTAGATAGCTACAGCTACCGACACGCGGCCGGTCTGTGGGAGTACCAGCCGCGCGAGAACGCGCCGATGGCTGTCGAGCATTTCCTGGAGAAGGCGGCCGAGCTGGGTCTCGACGGGGTTCAGCTTGCCGACGCTCGGCATCTCGACAGCTTCGAGTACGGCTATGTGAGCGAGCTGAGGCGCAAGGCCGAGGCGCTCGGGCTCTACCTCGAGCTGGGCACCGCGGGGACCAATCCCGACCATCTTCAGACGATGGCGCGCGCGGCGCACGTGCTGGGCTCGAGGGTCGTCCGCACGTTTGTGGGCAAGCCCCGGCCGACCTCGGCGGAGGGGATGGCGGAGATCATCTCGGAGGCGGCCGGGCAAATCGGGGAAGCGCTTCCACTGTGCGAGCGCTATGGCGTCTCGCTGGCCATCGAGAATCACCAGGACCTGACCACGAGCGAGCTGCTTCGGCTGATCGAGGTAGTGGACAGCCAGTGGGTGGGGGTGTGTCTGGACACGGGGAATCCCCTCGCTCTGCTCGATGATCCGATGGAGACGGCGAGGGCGTTTGGTCCGCTGATCAAGACCGCGCACCTCAAGGACTATCAACTCTGCGCGAGGCCCAACGGGTTCATGCTTGTCGGTTGCGCGCTCGGGGAAGGCGTCGTTGATGTGCTTGGCATCGCCGATCTGGTGCAGGCGGAGGCGCCGGAGGCGGCGCTGAACATCGAAGCCTACATTGGAAAGCACTTCGTGCCAGCGCTCGAGGAGGCGTACCTTCGCCAACTGCCGGAGGCGCGGGCGGAGGCGCTGGGGGCGACACTGCGCCTGGTCCGCGATCGCGGTCTGCCGCGCGAGCCAGTGCTGCCAACAGAGCGGGAGGCGCCGGAGCAGGAGCTGCTGGCGGCTGAGGAGGAGCTTGTTCTGCGAAGCGTGCGGTGGGCCGGGGAAGCCCTTGGCCGGCCGGGGCTGGGCGGGCCGGATGAGGGGTGAGCGTCAGCCGACCTTGATGGAGACCGAGGTCGGGGTGGTGGCATCGGTTGAGGGCGAGTGGCCCGGCGCGCAGGAGCTTGCGGTGAAGACCGAGGCCGGGCAGGAACGAGCGATCAACTACACCCAGCTGTTGGGAGCGCTCGCGCCCGGGGAACAGGTGCTGCTCAACACGACGGCGGTGCGCGCCGACCTCGGGACCGGCGGCTACCATTTCGTGATGAAGCGCGCGGGGGAGGAGAAGCGCCCGGAGGGGGTCGGGCATATCGTCAAGCTCCGGTACACGCCTCTCCAGTTCCGGTGCACCGCGGTGGAGGAAGAAGAGAGCCCCTACCGGGAAGCCATCGAGTCGTGCCAGGAGCTGGAGCGGATGCCGGTGATCGTGGCGGCGCTGCACAGCCATGTGGCGCCGGCGGCGGCAGCGATCAAGGGGCGCGCGCCAGGGCTGCGCGTCGCCTACGTCATGACCGACGCGGCCGCACTGCCGCTGGCGTTCAGCAAGCTCGTGCCGACTCTCAAGGAGGCGGGACTGGTAGACGCCGCGATCACGGTCGGGCAGGCGTTCGGCGGAGACTACGAGGCGGTCAACGTTTACTCCGGCCTGCTGGCGGCGAAGGCGGTGGTGGGGGCCGACGTCGCCATCATCGCCCAGGGCCCGGGCAATGTCGGCACAGAGACCGAATGGGGATTTGGCTCGGTTGCCCAGGGCGATCACCTCAACGCGGTGGGAGTGCTGGGCGGGACGCCGATTGCAGTGCCGCGGATCAGCTTCGCGGACCCGCGGCCCCGACACCGCGGTGTCAGCAGGCAATCGCTGGTGGTGCTGGGCCAGGTGGCGCTGACGCGGGCGGTGGTGAGCGTGCCGATGATGGATGAGGAGAAGCTGGAGCTGGTTCACCGGCAGCTCGATGAGGCCGGGATCACCGAGCGGCACGACGTGCTGGTCGTCAAGGGCGAGATCGGCCTTGAGGTGCTGGCGGCGCGCGGCATCGAGGCGAGAAGCATGGGGCGGACGGCGGAGGACGACCCGGAGTTCTTCCTGGCGGCCGGGGCCGCCGGGGCGCTGGCGGCGGAGCAACTGGATGGATGAGGAGTTGAAGGAGCGGCTGATCTCGTCGCGCAGGGTGTTCAAAGGGCGGCTCGTGGTTCTTCAGGTGGACGAGGTCGAGCTAGCAGGCGGTGGGAGAACGGAGAGGGAGGTAGTGCGGCACCCCGGGGCTGTCGCCGTGGTCGCGCTGCTGGCGGACGACCGGGTGGTGATGATCCGGCAGTACCGGCACGCGGCCGGGGAGGTGCTCTGGGAACTGCCTGCTGGGGTGCTGATGCCGGACGAGGAGCCGGCGGCCTGCGCCCGGCGGGAGCTGATCGAGGAGGTGGGGTATGAGGCGGGTGAGGTGACCCCGCTTCTCTCGCTCTTCCTCAGCCCTGGTTTCAGCAGCGAGGTCATTCATCTCTTCGTGGCGCGGGAGCTGCGGAGCGTCGAGCGTCTGGCCCAGCCCGACGAACGGATAGCCGTCGAACTGGTTCCGTTCGAGGAGGCGGTTGCGATGGCGCTGCGCGGCGAGGTGCGGAACGCGGCCGCGGTCTGCGGCCTGCTTGCGCTGGCCGAACGGAGGAAGCGGGAGGGGCAACAGGAGGTCGCGCCCGTCGGTTGAAAGATAGTGGCGGGCAGGCTATCCCAGCAGTGAGAGGAGTCATCCAATGAAGCCATTCACCGTCGCCGCTGCAGCGGTCATGCTCTGCTGCATCGGCGCGATTGCATGTGCCGGCGAGCCGGCAGCGACGGGGGCTGGAACAGAAACAGGGGGACAACAAGTCGGCGTCGTTGGGGAGGTCAGATCGAGGCCGGAACTTCAGACGATGGAGGGGGTGCGGGCCTGGGTTATCAACGGGCGGGAGATCCCGATGGCCCTGATCGAGACGCTGGCCGCGGCCTACCACGGGCCGTACGTCCTTCAGGACCTGGTGGCAGAGACGCTGCTTCAGCAAGAGGCAGCGCGCAAGGGCATCAGCGTGTCAGAGCAGGACATCCAACAGACCATGAGCGGGCTGCGGGAGCAGCTTGGGGTGCGGTCGGAGGTTCCCTTTGAGAGCTACCTCCGATCACAGAACGCCACGCCGCAGTGGTTCCACGACAAGGCGCGAGCTTACGCGCTGATGAGGAAGGTGCTTGCCGATCAGGTCTACGTCAGCGACCGGGAGATCGAGGCGTTCTACCGGCGGAACCAAGAGCTGTACCGCCGGACGGAGACGGTTGCGTACCGCCTGATGGCGTTTCAGGACAAGGCCACAGCGGAGGCCGCGCTGGCCGAGGTGAAGAGGGGGAAGAGCTTCGAGGAGGTCGCGAAGGCAACGGCAGGGACGCCCGATCAGCGCGCCCGTGCTGGTGAGATCCAGTACTACGAGAGAGGGCTGCCCGGCCTGCCGCCCGAACTCGCCACCGCGCTGTTTGCGGCCCCGCTGAACCAGGTGACGGGGCCGGTGGAGGTGATGGGCGGGTTCGTCCTGATCAAAGTGGAGAAGAAGATAGACCCGCATCAGTTCACCCTGGACGAGGTCAGGAGCATCATCCGGGACCAGCTCACTCAACAGAGGCTCGAGCAGGAGAAGTGGCCGGAGTGGATCCAGCAGCAGCTGGCGAGTGCCAACATCCAGGTGTTGAGGAGCGAGTAGGGGTCGAGAGGCACGGCCGAGAGTCGAGAGTCGAAAGTCGAAGGTGGAATTCCGAATCCGGGATTTGGGGTGGCGAGGAGGCAGCCGTGCGCACGGTCAAGGCGGCGGTGATTGGCGCCGGGTTCATAGGCCCGGCGCACGTGGAAGCGCTGCGGAGGCTGGGGTTCGTAGAGGTGGTGGCGCTGGTTGATGCCGACCTGGCGCGGGTGCAGCAGAAAGCGGCCGCGCTCTCGATCCCCCGGGTGTACCAGGATCACCGGGAGATGCTGAAGGACCCGGAGATCGAGGTCGTGCACGACTGCTCCCCCAACAACGTCCACTTCGAGATCAACTCCGCCATCCTCGAGTCCGGGAAGCACTGTGTCTCCGAGAAGCCGCTGGCAATGACCGCCGATGAGGCGCGGCGGCTGGTCGAGCTGGCGAAGAAGACGGGGCTGGTCAATGCGGTGGACTTCAACTACCGGTTCTATCCGCTGGTTCAGCAGGCGAAGGCGATGTGCGACTCCGGGGAGGTGGGTGAGGTCTACGCCGTACACGGCTCCTATCTGCAGGACTGGCTCTACCTTCAGACCGACTACAACTGGCGGTTGGAGCCGGAGGTATCGGGCGAGAGCCGGGCGGTGGCCGACATCGGCTCCCACTGGTGCGATCTAGTGCAGTTCATCACCGGCCGCACCATCACCGAAGTCTGCGGCGATCTGGTCACGGTGCACAAGACCCGCAAGAAGCCGAAGGGCCCGATCGAAACGTACGCCGGCAAGCTGATGCGCCCCGAGGACTACCAGGAAGTGCCGATCAACACCGAGGACTACGCGAGCGTGCTGTTCACGCTCGATAACGGCGCGCACGGGGCCTTCACCGTCTGCCAGGTAGCGGCGGGCCGGAAGAACCGGCTGCACTATGAGATAGATGGCTCGAAGTGCGCGCTCTCGGCCGACCTGGAGCAGCCGAACGAGCTGTGGGTCGGCTACCGGGAGAAGGCGAACGAGGTGATGATCAAGGACCCGTCTCTGCTGAAACCGGAGGCGCGGCCCTACGCGCACTACCCGGGCGGCCACCCCGAGGGCTATCCGGACGGCCCCAAGAACCTGTTCAACAACGTCTACCTGAAGGTCATGGGCGACCCGGCCGCCCTGCCGTTCCCCACGTTCGAGGACGGCTACCGCGCCGTCGCCATCGTGGAGGCCGTGCTCAGCAGCAGCCGCGAGCGGAGGTGGAGGAAGGTAGTGTACTGAGGACTAGGGGCTGGGGGTTAGGGCCTAGGGATGCTCCGGTCCAGTCGCCGGTCCGCAGGCCCTGCTCTTCGACTCTTCGCGAAGGGAGATAACACAGATGCGCACGATCAAGACGGCGGTGATCGGAACTGGTTTCATAGGGCCGGCGCACGTGGAGGCGCTGCGGAGGCTTGGGTTCGTGGAGGTGGTGGCGCTGGTCGGCCGCAACAAGGAGCGGACGGAGAGCAAGGCGGCCGAGCTTTCCATTCCAAAGGTATACACGGACTACCGCAAGCTTCTCAAAGATCCAGAAGTTGAGGTGGTCCACAACTGCTCCACCAACAACGTCCACTTCACCATCAACACCGCCATCCTGAAGGCCGGGAAGCACTGCATCTCGGAGAAGCCGCTGGCGACGACGACCGCGCACTCGCGCGCCCTGGTCAAGCTGGCCCAGAAGACCGGGCTGGTCAACGCGGTGAACTTCAACTACCGTTTCTATCCGCTTTCCCAGCAGGCGAAGGCGATGGTGGAGGCGGGGGAGTTCGGCGAGCTCTACGCGGCCAGCGGCTGCTATCTCCAGGACTGGCTTTGCTGGGAGACGGACTATAGCTGGCGGCTGGATCGGCGCATCTCCGGGGCGAGCTCCGCGGTGGCCGACCTAGGGTCTCATTGGTGCGACCTGGTGCAGTTCATTAGCGGCCGGCGCATCGTCTCGGTGCTGGGCGACCTGCGGACCACCTTCAAGGTGCGCAAGCGCCCGAAGGTGACGGCCGAGGCGTTTGCAGTGGACACGCTCACCGCGAAGGACTACGAGCAGGTCAAGATCGGCCTCGATGACTACGCCAACGTGCTGGTGCGATTCGACAACGGAGCGCGAGGGGTTTTCAGCGTCTCCCAGGTGTCGCATGGCCGCAAGAACTACCTCCACTACGAGCTGGATGGCGCCAAGTGCTCCATTGGCGCGGACCTAGAGCAACCCAACGAGCTGTGGGTGGGCCACCGGGAGAGGGCGAACGAGGTGCTGATCAAGGATCCGTCGCTGCTGAAGCCGCAGGCGCGGCCTTATGCCCACTACCCGGGCGGTCATCCCGAGGG
>Ga0315284_10017691_pt1 | contig 10111 bp, 9 predicted proteins | sample YL17G09_16_MG_FD_203696 | JGI IMG/M metagenome (GOLD analysis project Ga0315284, IMG submission 203696) | Sediment microbial communities from Yellowstone Lake, YNP, Wyoming, USA - YL17G09_16 | ecosystem: Environmental > Aquatic > Freshwater > Lake > Sediment | place: USA: Wyoming | collected...
CGGGCGGTTCCGTGAACGGGTCCTCTAAGACCCCGCACTCGATGGACCGGCCCCAGAGGTTAGCGTCGATGCTGTACGGCGTCTTCTTGGCCTCCAGCTTCAGGCCGTGGGCGCGCCCGTAGGCCATGGTCTCCTCCCTCGACATCCCCCACTCCCGGGCCGGGGCCACGATAGCGAGGTCCGGGGCCAGGGCGGCCAGGGAGACATCCAGGCGCACCTGGTCGTTCCCCTTGCCCGTGCAGCCGTGCCCCACGGCCACGGCCTTGAAGCGCTTGGCGGCTTCCACCAGGGCCTTGGCGATGAGCGGGCGTGACAGGGCCGAGACCAACGGATACTTCCCCTCGTAAAGGCCGTTCGCCGCCAGGCTGGGCAGGAGGTAGTCCTTGGCAAAGGTCTCCCCGACTTCCACGACGAGAGCCTCCACGGCCCCCGCTTCCAGGGCCCTCTCCTTGGCCTGCTTGAGGTCCTCGGCCTGGCCCACGTCCACCAGGCAGGCCACGCTCTCGTATCCGTATTTCTCCTTCACCCAGGGGATCGCCACCGTGGTGTCCAGACCCCCGGAATAAGCTAAGATGATCTTTCCCTTCGACACGTTCATTTGCTCCCTTTTAAGGTTTTTATTAAATTTTTTGGGGTTCTCTTCATGCCGGAAAGGTCATCCCCTTCGCCTGAACCGCTGGCGAAGCACCCGGCGGGATTCAAAGGATCTCGGTGCCATGAAAGCCTCCCTCCCGGACCAGGGATTCCAGGCTTGCGGAGTCCCAGCGCGTGATCCACACCCTGCCCACCCCCCCGGCTTTGGCCGCTCTTGCCTCCCGGACCTTGGGGATCATTCCTCCGCAGACCACCCCCTGGGCGATGAGCGTCTCCGCCTCCCCGGCATGTATCTTCGGGATCAGGTCCTTCTTTCCGTTTCCTCCGCGATAGACCCCTTCCGAGTCCGTGAAGAGGAGAAGGAGGTCCGCCCGGAGCGACTTCGCCAGGGCGCAGGCCATGGTGTCGGCGTTGAGGTTCAGGCTCTGGCCCTCATGGCTCGTCCCGATGGAGGAGAGCACGGGCAGAAACCCTTTCTCCCACAGGGCGAGGAGGATCCCGGTGTTGATTTCTTCCGGCTCCCCCACGAACCCGAGCCCGGTGCTTGGGTCCGCCTGTTTCGCCCGGAGCAGTCCGCCGTCCTTTCCGCACAGGCCCACGGCTTTCAGGCCCCGCTGGTTCAGATGGGCCACGAGCGACGGATTGACCTTTCCGGAGAGCACCATTTCCACGACCTCCAGGGTGGCCCCGTCCGTGGCCCTCAGGCCGTTCACGAACTTGGGCACGATGCCCAGCCGCTCCAAGAGGGCATTGACCTCGTCCCCCCCTCCGTGAACCAGGCAGACCTGGTGACCGGCGAGCGTGAGGAGCTCCCGGGCCAGCTCCTCCAGGGCGCCCTCGGCCGCCAGGGCCTTTCCCCCCAATTTGATGACGATTCTCATGGTCTGCTCTCTCTAGTCTCTACGCTCTGCTTTTCCCTCTCAGTTCGCGCACCCCTGAAAGGGCAGGCCCAAGGTCTCCTTGTACCCCAGCATCAGGTTCATGTTCTGAATGGCCTGTCCCGAGGCCCCCTTGACCAGGTTGTCTATGGCCGAGGTGATGAGGATCAGGGCATCCTCCTCTAAGGGCGTAAGCCCGATATCACAGCGGTTGGAATACTTCACGGCCTTGGTCTCCGGGGGCTTTCCGTTCTTCAGGATTCGGACGAACGGCTCCCCGGCATAGGCCTTCTCATAGAGGTCCTGCAGCTCCGTTTTCCCCACCGGCTTCTTGGTTTTGACGTAAAGGGTGCTCAGGATGCCTCGAGACATGGGGATCAGGTGCGGGGAAAAGATGAGACGGCATCCTTTGCCCCCCAGTTTTTTCATCTCCTGCTCCATCTCCCCCAAGTGCCGGTGCGCGCGGCCGATGGAGTAGGGCGCCACGCTTCCCTCAGCCTCCACTAGATGGGTCTTGAGCGATGGAGTCCGGCCCGCCCCGCTCAACCCGGACTTGGAGTCGGCAAGGATGGGGGCGTCAGCGGCCCATCCTTCCTTGAGGAGCGGAGCCAGGCCCAGGAGAACGCTCGTGGGATAGCATCCCGGGTTGGCCACGAGCCGGGCTCGCCGGATGGCTTCCCGGTTCAATTCCGGCAGGCCGTATACGGCTTCCTTCAGGAGGTCCGGGCTGGAATGGGCCTTTCCGTACCATTTTTCGTAGTCCTTGGGGTCCTTCATTCTGTAATCCGCTGACAGGTCAACGGCCTTCACCCCGTCTTTGCTCAGGAACTTGGGCACAACCTCCATGGACTCGTGATGGGGCAGGCAGGAGAAGACGAAGTCCACCGGGATTGGGAGCGCCTCAGAAAGAGGGACGAGCCGCATCTCCGCATCGGCCACAAGGTCCGGAAAGACCTCCCCCAGCTTCTGTCCGGCAGAGCTTCCTGCCGAAAGATAGGCCAGCTCGACCCCGGGATGCAGGGCGAGCAGGCGGATGAGCTCGTACCCGGTGTACCCGCTGGCTCCCAGGATTCCGATTTTGGCCTTCATCGTTTTTGGAGTTTGTCGAACCGTTTCAGCACCGCCTGAACGTCCTCGGCCTTGCGCAGGACCACCAGGATGGTGTCGTCCCCGGCCACGGTCCCCAGGATCTCCTCCCAGCTCAAGTGGTCAAGGGTGGAGGCCACGGCCGAGGCGGTTCCGGGCGTGGTCTTGACGAGGAGAAGGTTCCCGGTGTGCTTGAAGCCCAGGACGAAGTTCAGGAACTCCCGCTCCAGGTTCACGGCACGGGGCAGGGTGTTCAAGCTCGCGGGCAGGACATAGCGCTGCAGGCCCTCGGCGTCCACCCATTTGGTGACGCCCATCTCCCGCAGGTCGCGGGACAGGGTGCCCTGGGTGACCCGCTCCCCCACCCGGCGCAGCTCGGCCAGGAGCCCGTTCTGGGTGCCGATGCCCTTGCTTTCCAACAGCCCGGCGATGCGCTTTCTGCGCTTGCTCGTCGCCTCCACGTGATCCTCCTTTTTGAATATTTATTAGAAAATCTTGCATAATTATATATAATGTAGCCTGTTTATGTCAAGCGCTATTTAATAAATATTCTTTTTTGTGTCAATTTTCAGTGGGCCATCCGCCCCTTGACAGAGTGGGGGGGTTCTGATATAATGCTTCCTGGGAGCGATTTATTTTTATAGGAGGGATGGGGATGCAGCGGAAGCGGTTCACCGGAGAGATGGATGCCCGGATGGAAGCCTTTCAGGCCTCCATCGGATTCGACCGACGATTGGCCTCGGCCGACATTGCGGGAAGCCGGGCCTATGCCCGGGCCCTTTCCAAGGCCGGGATTTTGACCCGGAACGAATTAAAGCGGATCGAGCAGGGGCTGGACTCTGTCCGGAGTGATTTCGAGCAGGGAAGGGCGAAGGTCTCTGTCCGGGATGAGGACATCCACATGGCCGTGGAGCGGATGCTTTATCAAAAAATAGGGGCTCTTGCCGGAAAGCTTCACACCGGGCGGAGCCGGAACGACCAGGTAGCCACGGATGAGCGGCTGTTCCTGTTGGCTGAGATTCCCGGGGTGCGTTCCGGCCTGCTTGAGGTTCAGAAGGCCCTGGTCGGAAAGGCCGAGAAGCACCTGGATACCCTCCTTCCCGGCTACACTCATCTTCAGCGCGCCCAGCCGATTTCCCTGGCCCATGTCTTCCTCTCCTATTTCTGGATGCTGGAAAGGGACAAGGAGCGGCTGGCCGACCTGGCCCGTCGTGCGGATGTTCTGCCCTTGGGCTCCGGGGCTTTGGCCGGGAATGCGTTCCGGATAGACCGCCGGGCCCTGGCCCGGGACCTGGGCTTCAGCCGTATCTCCGAGAACAGCCTGGATGCGGTGTCCGACCGGGACCCTCTCGTGGAGTTCATGGCCTTTGCCGCTCTGGGCATGGTCCACCTTTCGCGCCTGGCCGAGGACCTCATCCTCTGGTCCACGTCCGAGTTTGGGTTCGTGGAGGTCGCGGACGAGTTCGCCACCGGCTCGAGCCTCATGCCCCAGAAGAAGAACCCGGATTCCCTGGAGCTCATCCGGGGCAAGTCCGGGAGGGTTATCGGGAACCTCGTGGGGTTCCTGGCCACCCTGAAGGGCCTTCCCTCTTCCTACAACAAGGATTTGCAGGAGGACAAGGAGCCGTTTTTCGATTCCCTGGATACGTTTAACTTCGCTCTCGGCGTTCTGGCCCCGCTCCTGCGGGCCCTCAAGGTCCATCCCCGGCGGATGAGGGAAGCCGTGGATGAGTCTCTTTTGGCAACCGACCTGGCGGATTACCTGGTGCGCAAGGGAATGCCCTTCCGGGAAAGCCATGCCCTGACCTCCGAGCTTTCCCATCTTTCCGTTCTGAAGCGAAAGCCCCTGAGCCAATGGACGCTTAAGGAGCTTCGCAAACATTCCATGCTGTTCCGGAAGGAGGTTTACGGCGTGTTCGACGTCCACGCCTCGTTAGCCAAGCGCGACCTCCCCGGAGGGACCGGCCCCCGGGCCGTGCGGAATCAGCTGGCCAAGGCCAAGCGGCTGGTGAGAGCGGGGTAAGTCTTGGAAAGAGGGAAGGGCGGGATCCTCCGAGATTCCGCCCTTCCCTTCTTCTCCTCCTTGTCGGCGGCCATTCATCCTTCTTTTATCCCGCGTTCCCGCTCCGCGTTCCGCATCTCACCGTTCCAGAGCCCAATGAGGGACGGTCCATAGGAAGACTGCCGGAGTTGTCCATGGTGGCTTGTGCATAGCTATTGGGTGTCTGCTTGGTGCCTGGTTGGTTCGGACTTAATGGCACCTTAGGAACAACCCTCCTCTCTCCCGCGCAGGATGGGGCTCTATTCAAGAACCGGGGGGTTATTTTGAGGGCCCTTCTCCTTTGGGCAGAGAATCTTGTGAACGGAATCTCCCGTTCTGGGATTCTTCCCGGCCTCGGGTCAGCCCACGTTTGTCCTCAAATGGTCGAAGAACCGCTTGGCCTCCTCGTGGTCCCTCCCTCGAATCACGTGCTTCAGGAATTCCAGGCGTGAGGTTATTTTATCCAGCTGCTTCAGGGACTGGGGATTGAACAGGACCTCAGTCAGGAGGAGGTCGCTTTCCGATAGGAGCCCGCGGGCGATCTCCCGGTGCCGGGCGAACGTGGTCCCCGGGACCGTTTTATGGATGACGCAGGCCGCGAAGACCAGGGTGGAGACGAACGGCGTGGTCAGGGAATAGGCCATCATCTCGTCGTGCTCCCGGAAGGTGTACTCGAACACGGCCACGCCCAGTCTCCGGAAGAGCTCCCTGAAGAACGCGCCCCCTTCAAGGTCGCTTTCCGTAATGATCACGGCGTTCTGCCCCTTGAGGGAGGCCATGTCCGTGAAGGTCGGCCCGAACATCGGGTGCACCGAGGTGAACCGGAACCCGCACCGCTCGTAGTAACGCGGGATGTCCCCCTTGACCGAGGCCACGTCCGCTAACAGGCACTCCTTGGGAAGGAAGGGCGCCGCCGCTTCGTAGGCCTCCACCGTGCTCTCCAAGCTGACTGCGTTGATCAATCTCTGCGGGGTAAAGGGCGCAAGCTCGGCAAGCTCTTTCAGTGCCTTGACCCCTTTCACGGCCTGAGCCTTTCCCGGGTCAAGGTCGTAGACCGCCACCTCATGGTCCTCCGAAAGCACCCTCCCCAGCCAGGACCCCATCTTCCCGGCTCCCAGGATCCCCACTCTCATGACCCCGCCTCCTTGTAGCTTCCCAGGAATTTGAACCCCTCTGTCTCCTGCTCCACCTTCGCCAGAACTTCCCCCACCCGTGGATCTCGGTCCGACCCTGTAAAATCAAGCAGAAAAGCGTACTGTCCCGGGTTATTCCGGATCGGCCTGGATTCGATCCGGGTCAGGTTGATCCCGGCCTCGGAGAAGATCCTCAGCACGCCGTATAGCGCCCCCGCCCTGTGCTGGGTGGAGAAGACCAGGGAGCATTTATCCCCTTCGTCCCCGCTGGGCTCCCGGGAGAGGACGATGAATCGGGTGGAATTGGAATCGTGGTCTTCCACCGCCTCCTTGAGCACCTCCAGGCCGTACAGTTCCGCGCACAATCCGCTGGCGATGGCCGCCGCACCCTTGAGCCTCTCGCGGGCCAGCATCATCGCCGCTCCGGCGGTATCGTAGAACGGCCGAGGCTCTAACTTGTTCCGGGACAGGAATCCCCGGCATTGGGCCAGGGCCTGGGGATGGGAATAGGCCCCCCGCAGCTCCCTGAAATCCGTGCCCGGCAGGGCGAGCAGGGAATGATGGATCGGCACCCTGACCTCGCCCCTGATCTTGAGCTCCCCTTCCACCAAAAGGTCGTTGACCGCTGTGACGGCCCCCTCCAGCGAGTTCTCCACGGGAACGACTCCCAGGTCCAGTTCTCCCCGCTGGACGCCCTCGAACACCTCTGCGAATTCCCCACAGGGGATGGGGATCCAGCAGGGATTCAAGGCTCGGATGGCCACCTCGCTGTGCGCTCCGTGCTCTCCTTGGAATCCGACCAGGGACAGGCCTTCCTCCTGAAGCTTCCTCGCTTCCCCCACCACGGACTGGAAGATCCCCTCCGAGAACTCCGGCCTAATCAGGCCCCGGGACTGATTTCGGATGCCTTCGATCACGGCCCGCTCCCTTGGGGGGTCCGCCGGGTCGGCTTTGAACTTCCCGGTCCTCAGCGCCAGTTCCATCCGAGAGCTCAGGAGCTTCAGGATCTCGGAATCAACGCGGTCGATCTGCCCGCGCAGCTCGGCAAGGTTCATGTCATTCTCTCCACACCCTGGGTATTCGCTGTTCCCGGAGCATCAGATCGGCCAGGACCATCGCCGTGACCGCCTCCAGGACCACGGGCACGCGCAGGGCGATGCAGGCGTCGTGCCGGCCCTCCACGGTGACCTTCACCGCCTTGCCGGTCTTGAGGCTCACGGTTCTTTGAGTCATCCGGATGCTGGAGGTGGGCTTCACCGCGACCCGGAAGACCAGCTCGTTGCCGTTGGTGATCCCCCCGTGGATCCCCCCGGCGTGGTTGGTCTTCGTCCTGCCTTCCGGGGTCAAGATCTCGTCGTTGCACTCGCTCCCCCGCATCCGGCCGGCGGCGAATCCGCCCCCGAACTCGACCCCTTTGACCGCCGGGATGGAGAACGCGGCATGGCCGAGCAGCGATTCCGCGGAATCGAAGAACGGCTCGCCCAACCCTGCAGGCAGGCCTCTGACCCGGCATTCCACCACCCCGCCCACCGAGTCGCCCTGCTCCAGGGCCGTGACGATGGCCTTCTCGATATCCTTGCATCCCCCCGCTTCCGTGAGCCTGGCCTGGATATCCACCTCCTTGAGCAGTTTCTTCGCGATCACCCCTGCGGCCACGAGCCCTGCGGTCATCCTCCCGGAGAAGTGCCCCCCTCCCCGGAAGTCGTTGAACCCCCCGAACTTCTGCCTGGCGACCAGGTCCGCATGCCCCGGACGCGGCGTATCCAGGAGCTTCAGGTAGGCTTCGGAATCGATGTCGTTGTTCTCGAAAAGGATGAGGATGGGCGCCCCAGTGGTCTGGCCCTGAAAGACCCCGCTTTTGAGGAGCGGAAGGTCGCGTTCCTTTCGGGCTGTCGTCCCCCGCATCCCGCCTTTTCGCCTGCCGAGGTCGGGCCGGAAGTCCTCCGCACAGAGGGGAAGCCCGGCAGGGGCGCCGTCGATGAGGACTCCGACCGCCTCGCCGTGTGACTCCCCCAAGATGCTCGCTCGATAAATCCTTCCCAGAGAATTCATTATCCCTTCCTCCTCCGAAAAATCCTTCCTAAAGTATTCATCGTCCCTTTCTCCTCAAGGCTTCTAAATCATCAAAGAACTGCGGATAGGATTTCGCCACGCAGGCCCAGTCCCGGATGGCCACCCCTTTCTCGGAGCCGAGCCCGGCCACGGCGCAGGCCATGGCGATGCGATGGTCGTTCCGGGAGGACACCTTCCCTCCCCTCAGACGCTTCCCGGTCACCTCCATCCGGCCGGTTTTGAGGTGGATGCGGGCGCCCATCCTGCCGAACTCCGCGACCAAGGCCAGGGCCCGATCGCTCTCCTTGTGCCTCAGCCGCTCGGTTCCTCGAATGACGCTCCTCCCCTTGCAGTAACAGGCCAGCGCGACGAGCGGGGGGAACAGATCCGGACAGTCCGTGGCATCGAATTCGAAGGCTTCGAGCCTGCTCTGCTCAACGGTAACCGCGTTCCCCTCTGAACGAACCTTTGCCCCGGCTTTCTCCAGCGCCTCGAGGATGGCCCGGTCGGCCTGCATGGATTTCAAAGCCAGGTTACGGACCGTAACTCGTCCCGCGATGGCCCCGGCCACGAGCGGAAACGCTCCCCCGGACCAATCTCCCTCCACCCGATAGGTCCTCGGGCGGTAGGACTGGTTTCCCGGGATCTCGAATTCGGTCAATCCGGGATCGGGGCGAACGACGATCCCGAATTCCTTCAATAGCGAGAGGGTCATTCGGAGATAGGGCTTGCTCTTCAGGTTGGAAACCCGGAGTACCGAATCCTGCGGACACCGTGGAAGCGCCATCAGGAAGCCGCTCGCGATCTGCGAACTCATCGAACCGTCCAAGCCGGCTTTTCCTCCCCCCATCGGCCCCCGTACCGTGACCGGGGGGTAACCGCGGTGGGTCTGGCATCGTGCCCCCAGGGTCCGCAGCGGTTCCTCCAGAGCCCCTACGGGCCTGGAGACGAGCGAGCCCGTGCCGGTCATCGTGAACGGACGATCGAAAAGGGCCGCAATGGGAGAGAAAAGGCGCAGGCAAAGCCCCGATTCTCCGCACGCCAGACGATGGCCTCTCGGCCGTCCGCCCCCTTGGATCCTCACCGTCGTGTCTCCTCGTCTCACCTCGGCGCCCAGGCCTTCTGCGATGCCCAGGGCTGCCACGGCGTCATCGCAGAACGACGGGTTCAGGAGGGTCGAGAGCCCGGGTGCCAGCGTAGCGGCCGCCACGGCGCGTTGCATCATGCTCTTGGAGGGCGGGGCCGCGAGGGTTCCCTCAAGGCTCGAGGGCTCGATCCTTTTCATGATGAATCCTCATGAGATATTTTCACCTTGAAGCCTGGCCTTCGATCTTTAAGCCCGCAGCGGTTCGACGACCCTTTTCCGGTGCCTGCATAAACCGCCTTACGCATGACCTCGAGCGGGGCCTTGCGTCGAGTGAAGATCTCGAAGGCCTTAGCTCCCTGAAAGAGCAGCCATTCCCGGCCATCGATGACCTTGCACCCCTTCCGTCGGGCAATTCTCATCAGGGCGGTTTCGGAAGTATAGTAGGCTTCCAGAATGGTCATGGTTCCCTTCAGAACGTTTCCAGGAACGATCCGTTCGGGGGTGCTCACCGCGGACACCACGATGTCCGCATTCCGAAAGGCCTCCCTCAATTCCGCAGGCCGAAGCGAGGAATGCCCGCAGCCCATGGATTCGGCAATCCCCTGGGCCTTCTGCGCCGTCCGATTGGCCACCGCCACCTTCGCCCCTCCGGATAACAGGGCATGCACAGCGGCCTTGGCCGCGCCCCCGGCGCCCAGCACGACCGCTTTCTTCCCTTTCAAGGTCACCCCATTGGACCTCAGCGCCTGGGCGACCCCATAAACATCCGTATTGTGACCCATGAGCCTTCCCTTTCGAATCACCACCGTGTTCACCGCACCCACCGTTTCGGCTGTCACGTCCAGTAGATCGCAGAGCCGGGCGAAATCCTCTTTAAAGGGAGCTGTGATGTTCAGCCCCCAGACGCCACGCGCGCGGGCCTTTTGCAGGGCTTCCCGGGCGTCTCCGGCGGCCAGCCTTACATGCCTCGCCGGCATTCCCAAAGCTTTGAACGCCGCGTTGAACATGGCCGGGCTCCTGCTGTGGACGATAGGCTTGCCCACCACGGCGTAGAGCGCGGGCCCCTGGGTCACTTTCTCGAGCTCGCTTTCTCCTACAAGAGTCCTGAGACGAATTGGTGCAGCGGTTGCAATCGCTTCATCAATTCTCCGAACTGCAGGGGAGTGAGGGCCTGGTCCTTGTCGCTCAGGGCGTCCTCGGGATGGCTGTGGACCTCGACGATGAGGCCGTCCGCGCCGCA
>Ga0315284_10017692_pt1 | contig 10111 bp, 7 predicted proteins | sample YL17G09_16_MG_FD_203696 | JGI IMG/M metagenome (GOLD analysis project Ga0315284, IMG submission 203696) | Sediment microbial communities from Yellowstone Lake, YNP, Wyoming, USA - YL17G09_16 | ecosystem: Environmental > Aquatic > Freshwater > Lake > Sediment | place: USA: Wyoming | collected...
GCTTGGGAGCCAGGCGCTCTGGGTGCTCGCGCACTTCCCGACGCAAGCGTTGCACCTGGCGTGTAGAGATTTTCAGGCGGGCGGCGATGCGTGCCGCTGACCATTTCAACCCAGTGAAATATGCGACCATGCGGAGGTTATACGGCGCCTCGCCTTGTTCGGGGAGAGCTGGCACATATACCAGCGCCCCTTTCCCTTTCAACCGCTGCTGGAGCTGCCGGACGATATAATCGGGAAAACCTCGTTGGCATTGACGACCTTACGTACTGGCATCAGTCTCTCCTCCGAGAATTCGGTGGACCTCAGCAGCGCGCTGCCGATCCTGCGCCAGAACCCAGCGCACATACCGTGGTGTGCAATCGACCAACCGGGCAATCTCCGCCGTTGAGCGACCTTGGCCGTGAAACGCCAGGATGCGATACTTGCGTCCCATGCGTGCATGCTTCCGCTGCTTCGGGATGTAAAGCCAGCACCCACTGCAATATTCCTGGATCTCTTTCACCAGACGCTCTGGCAAAACTTTTCCTGCACTCAACGATTGTCGTGTCCGCATCGCTTTCTCCCCTGACAGTATAACATACCTGGATTGTCAGTACCCAAATAGGCATTATAGACCAATAGGCGGATATCGGTGCGTAGCAATTTTCCGCATCCATGCCAGCACAATGCCCATCCTGAGCCAGGTTCTCCCTTCCACGGATTTCGGAGAAAAATAGGTCGCTGAGATAAAATTTGAGCGTGAAATGGGGGTGTGGAAGTCTACAGATAAACCGTCTCCCCGGCCATTTCACGCATGGGAAAACGGGGAATTTGGCCGGGGAGAGAAGGTTCGTTTTGTAAATGGTACGCCGGGAGGGATTCGAACCCCCGACCCTCAGATCCGAAGTCTGATGCTCTAATCCACTGAGCTACCGGCGCACGACGGCAATATCATACCACATCGGTGCGTCTGGAACAACGCGCCGATGTTCGGAGTTCGGGGTCGGCGTTGTTTGTTCAGTATCTCACGAGCCGTTTTCTCAACAGCTTGTAAAGAAACCGATTCACGGCTTCCAGCACGGTTCACTTTTGGGATTACAGCTACGCCGGATTCGGGTATTTTACGGTACAATAAGAACAGCCTCACCTTTCGGGATACCGCTATGAAACTCTATATCGTTTGGGCGCTGCTGGCCGGATGTCTCGCTGCTGGCTGCGCAAAGGACCTGCCGGCTGTGCTGTTTGTCTCCACTCCCGCACCGCGGCCGATGGAGCTGATATCGCCGTGCGCGCTGGCCGCTAATCCGGCGGGGACGCGCTGTTATGTGTTGGACGGCGGATTGCGGCGCGTGCTGGTCGCCACCCCGGACGGTCAATTGATTGCCGCAAAGCCGCTGCCGGAGAAGGCCGACCCACTGGAAGCGAAGCTGGCCGTGACGCGCGATGCCGCCTATCTGCTGCAGGTGAACCGCGAGAAACAGGCCGTCGAGCTGCTGGCGGTGGATGGCCCGGGGGGGAATCGCACGGTGGAGCAACCGGACGGAGCCGTCGATGGCGCGTTCACGCTGGATGTCGCGGGCCGCGTGCTGGCGGCGTATCTTTCGCTGACCGGCGGCAAACTGGAGTTGCTGCTCATGCGGGAGAATGACGACCACAAGCTGGAGACCGTCGCGGAGCTGCGCGATCCCTGTGAAGGCCAGTGGAAGTATCTCGCCATCACCGGATTCACTGCCGCGCCGGACGGCCGTGTCGCTATTGGCATCGCGCAGAGCGGGGGCCCGGCCTACAGCTATGTGCGAAGCTGGTTGATCGAGGCGAAGCTGCGGGAGGCGACGCCCCTGCGCGAGCTGCGCGTGGCGGGCCGCGATTCTCTGCTCGATTCGCGCGGGAAGGTGAAAGATCGCCACAAGGTGCTGGTGGAGATGGCGGGGTGCGCGGGGTATCCGGTCAAGCCCTGCGTGCCGCTGTTCACCGCGCTCGCGTTCCTCCCGGATGGGCTGGTTACCGGTGGGCAAAGCCCCGATCCCTTCCTGCGGATCTACACCCGCGACGACCGGCAATACAGTCTGCAAAGCGCCATGCCGCATCCGGCGCCCGGCGTGCAGTCGGTGACGGTGGCGCTGGATAACAAGGGCGCGCGTCTTTTCTCGCTGAGGAGCGGGCTGGCCCGCGTCGAGGAGCTGGCGCCGGATGGCCGGGTGGTGGGCGGTTTCGGCCGGCCCATCGCCTATGCGTTGCGCGACCCGGCCGCGCTGGCCGCCGATCAGGAGAGCGTGTATGTGGCGGTGCGTTGGAATGACGGGCTGCATCTGCTGCGCTTCACCCCGAACGGGCAGTTCCAGTGGGCGCGCGACATCACCCCCCCATCCGGCATGGCGAACGCGCAGGTGTTCCTGACGGCGCCCGCCGGCGATCGCGTGATGATCGGCTGGCGCCAACCGGGATCCGCCGGGCTTGGCTGGGTGGATACCATGCTGGATGACGGCACGCCGGGCCTGCCGCTGTGGGACAAGCCGGCGATGGAAACGACCCGTGGCCTGGAGACGTGCCCGACGCCGTTGATCACCGGCGACAACGGGTGCGTTTACCTGCTGCGCGAAGCGAAGGGCGGCCTGCAGGCACAGGCCATGTCGATGACCGGCGCCTTCATGCGGCGCCTGCCGGCGGCCGTGCAGGGGATCACCGCGGTGGATAAGGAAGGGTATCTCGCCTGGGCGCATCGCGACGGCGATCGCCTGGTCATCTCCCGCTTTACGCCGCAAGGCAACGGATTCAGCGTGAAGCGCATACCCCGCCCGGCGCAGAACGCCACGCTGCAGATGGCGTCCGCCGGCGGCTGGTGGGGATGGCTGAGCAGCGTAAATACGCTGCTGCAGTTTGACGAGACGATGAGCCTGATCGACGAAGCGTCGGTGCAGACGCCGGACGGTACACCCGTTGAGGGTATCGCGGCCATTGCCGGCGACCGCGGCGGGCGACTGTATCTGGCGCTCCCGGATAAGATCCTCGTGCTTAAGGATCTCGCGAAGTAACGCTGGAGCGAGCGGCCATCGAGATCGTAGAGCCGGTCGGCGCCGATGGGGAGCCGGGACGGGGGTGGCTGCGCCCCTGTTGGGTGGTGATGCCGCTCTCCTTCCCCCACCACCGGCCTGTCCCCCGAGAAGAATGGCAGGCATTTTCATACCGATCACTCCGGTCGCTGATACGCGTCCGAATGTGACCGGTGCGCCTGCCAGTTCGCTGTGTAGCGGGCGGCCAGCTCGCTGTCGTGCAGGATGAGCAGGTTTTCCGCGTTGTGCTCCTCCGCCGCTTTGGTGAAGTTGAAGCTGCCGGTGATGACGGTCTGATCGTCGATCACCATCACCTTGTTATGCGCAATGGCGTGCGCCGCGTCGATGTAGGTGGGGATGCCGGCGTGGATCAAGAAGTCTCCCTCGCTGTATCGTTCCCCCACCCTGCTCGCGTCGATGATCACCTGCACGGCTACCCCGCGTTTTTTCGCCTCCAGGAGCGCCTTCGCGATGGGCGCCGAGGTGAAGGAGTAGGCCTGCACCAGCACCGTGCGCTGCGCGCCGTCCAATGCATCGACGATTGCCTGCGTGCAGCCGTGCGGGGAGAAATATACCCACCAGGTCAGGGAGTTCCCGCCGGCACGGACTGTCTGCTCCGGCCACTTGACCAGCAGGATGGCAGTCAGTGCCAGCGCCACACCGAGTAAAAATGCTATTGCCACTTTCATCATGCACGCTATCCATCAAACATTCCCGAAGGTGACCAGGTTCCCGCCCCGGCGCTTGCTGGCATGCATGTTCCGGTCCAAACGATCCAGCATGCTGTCGAGGGTATCACCGGAGCGGACGGTCGTCGCGCCGATGGAGAGGGTGGCGGTGACCGTTCCATCGTCTCCAAGATCGATGAACGAGCCGGCCGCCAGCGTATGGAAGCGTTTTGCTACCGTCGTCAGCAGCACGTCATCCGCGTGCTTGATGATCGCGATGAAATCGTCGTTGCCCCAGCGCCCGATCAGATCGAAAGCCCGGCAGTCGTGGGCCAGCGTCTGCGCGATCATGCGCAGCGCCTGGTCACCGACAGCGCGGCTGAAGCGATTGTTAATCGCTTTGAACTGATCGATGTCCAGCAGCAGCATGCCGAAGGTCCAGTTGTACCGCCGGAATTCGCTGAGGCTCTGGTTGCAGGCAATCTCCGTATAGCGCCGGTTCGCCACCCCGGTGAGCTCGTCGAGATAGGCCAGCGCCTCCAGCTCGGTCACCCGCTGCTGCAGCAGGTCGTAAAGCGAGGCGTCGCTGAAGAACTCGATCCCGCCGACGATCCGCCCTTCCGCATTGCGTATGGGGGAGCAGCGGACAATCACCGGGACGCGGTGGCCGGCTTTATGATGCAGATAGACGTGCGCTCCGCGTGACTGGCCGTCCGTCATCGTCCCCGCCAGCGGGCAGTGTGCGAGGCACAGGTTGTTCCCCTCGACATCCATGTGCGTGAGGATATTATCCCCGCAACATTTGCCTTCCACTTCACCGCGCGTGAACCCGGTCAGACGCTCGGACGCCGGATTCCAGTAGGCGATGCGGCGATCCCGATCGACGCAATATGCGCCGTCAGGCAGCTCGTTCAACAGCCAGTGAAAGGTGCTGTCCGCTGTCGCAGAGCCCATGAGCCGTACCTCAGGAGGGTGGTCTTTTCGGTCACTTCATTGTAACACGTCGGCTGTGGATGGGAAAGGCGAAAGCCGATACGCCTGCCGATCATTCGATGGGGCGTCTTTCGGTTTTTGCGGCGTCGTGCGAGGGAAAGATGGTGGCAGACAGTTGCCTGAGGAAGGACCTTTGCCCCCCACGGCGAACTGGTATCACCTGGCCATGTTGCTCGCGAAGTTGCCGCAGGCGGAATGACTCCGCGGATTCCATACGGCCGGGTCGGCGGGAAAGGATGGAGATATGCAGTGCCCGCGGTGCGGAACCTCCGTGGAACCTTCGGCGACACGCTGCCCGGCATGCCGGCGCTGGCTGCCGGCGCCGGGCCGCGACGCGGCGCCCCCGCGCTGGGTGCTGTGGAGTATCGGGGTTGTCGCCGTCTGCCTGGTGCTGGCAGGGTTGGTGACGGCGGGCGTGATGGTCTTCCAACGGGCAAAGCCGGGACCGCCGATCATCACCGAAGTGCCCCGGCCCTCGACACACAATAAACACCACCCGGCGGATGGAAATACCTCACAACAGCCGAAGGACGGCATACCGCCGACCGACAATCCGGACCCCACAAAGCCGACGCGCAATGAAAAAGTGCATCCCCTGCTCGAACCTGATCCAGGCACCGAAGTGAAAGGCGTAATCAAGGAGTTGGACATCTTCGGCGCCATCCGCGCCCGCGACGACGCGAAGGTGCTGAAGATCCTCAAAATCCACCCGGAGATGTCCGTCTCGCGCAATTACAAAGGCGCCACCCCGCTGCACCTCGCTGTCGCCCTGGGAGACGAAACCATGGTGCGCGCGCTGCTCGCCAGCGGCGCGGACGTCAACGCGAAGTGCGACCAGCAGATGCTCGCCGGCCAGACGCCGCTGCACATCGCCGCCGGCCGGAACAATACGACGATCATGCGGCTGTTGCTGGACAAGGGCGCGCGCGTGAATGTCAAGGATGCCATGGGCGCCACCCCGCTGCACGAATCGGCTTCGCACGGCAGCAAGGACGCGGCAGCGCTGCTGCTGAAATCCGGCGCCGCCGTCGAGGCGCGCCAGAACGACGGCCAGACCGCGCTGTTCTGGACCGCGGTGGGCGGCAATCCGGCAGTCACCCGCCTGCTGCTGGACAACGGCGCGGACATCAACGCTCGCGACTTCAGCGAACTCACCCCTCTCGCCTTCGCCGAAGCCCTGGGCAGCAAAGAGATCGCCGGTATCATCCGAAAACGAGGCGGAAAAGAATAGTTGGAAATTGCAAAATGCAAAATGCTAAGTGAATCAATTCTTGATCATTTTTCATTTTTCATTTTTCATTCACTTATTCACGGGAGCATCTCATGGCACGAACGTATGACTGGTTTTTCCCCCTGCCGCGCACGCACACGGGGATGCTGCAGGGCAACGGGACGATGGGGGCGATGATCTGGGGCGAGGGGAGCGTGCTTCGCGTCACCATCGGGCGCGCGGATTTCTGGGACCACCGCGGTGGCATTCATTGGGGCAAGAAGGTGAATTACGCCCACATTCGCGCCGCGCTGGAATCCGGCAGCGATGAGGAGCTGAACGACCTGTTCGGCGCCCACGCGAAACCGGGCGAGCCGGCGTGGCCGACGGTGCTGCCCATCGGCCGCATCGAGATCGATTTCGGCGATGGTGCACGGCTGGTGAAAGGCACGCTGAACCTGGATGACGGCACGGCGGCGGCGGTGGTGGAAAAGGGCGGCAAAACGCACGAGGTGCTGCTGGCGCTGGACATGACCGCCCCGCTGCTGGGCATCGAGTTCCCGAACGGGCTGGCGCCGGCGGAGATCCGGCGGGTGACGGCGTGGGAATACGTGGGCGAGCACCTGGCGAGCATCTCCTTCGATGCGCCGGAGATGGTGGACGCGCCGGAGTTGACCGGCTGGGTGCAGCGGCGGCCGGCGGACCCGGCATTGTGCCTGGGCTACCGGATGGCCGGGTGGCGGCTGTACCTGACCGCGGCCATCGGCGACGACCCGCGGGCGGCCGCGGGCGAGATGCTCGACGGTGCCCTCGCTTCCGGTGGCTTCAAAGGCATTATCGAGCGTAATCGCATCTGGTGGAAGGCCTACTGGAAAACGGTGCCGGAACTGGACATCCCCAACGAGCGGCTGCAATTCCTCCACGACTACGGCATGTATAAATTCGCCGGGCTGACCAACCCGGACGGCGTGCCCGCCACGCTGCAGGGGCCATGGATCGAGGAATACCAGATGCCGCCGTGGTGCAGCGACTACCACTTCAACATCAACGTGCAGATGTGCTACTGGCCCGCCTACCACGGCAACCGGCTGGCGCACCTGCGGCCGCTGTTCGATATGGTGCGCTCGTGGACCGACGTGCTGCGCCACAACGCGAAGGTCTTCGTGGGCATTAACGACGGGCTGATGCTGCCGCACGCGGTGGACGACCGCTGCACCACCATCGGCGGATTCTGGGCCGGTTCGCTCGACCACGGCTGCACGGCGTGGGTGGCGCAGATGATGTACCGCTACTACCGCTACACCATGGACCGCGACTTCCTCGCCGACATCGCCTACCCCTTCATGGTGGGCGCCATGCGCGTGTATGAGGAGATGCTGGAGGAGGACGGCGATAAGCTGGCGCTGCCGGTGAGCGTGTCGCCGGAATACCGCTCGGTCAAAACGGAATCCTGGTGGGGCAATAATGCCAGTTTTCAGCTTGCCTGCCTGCACCGGCTGTGCGAGGACCTGCTGTCGGCGTCGGAAGCGCTGGGCATCCCGCCCAAACCGCGCTGGTTGGAGATTCAGGAAAAGGTGCCGCGGGCGTGCCTGATCACCTCCGACGGCGAGGAGCAGATCGCGCTGTGGGAGGGGGTGGACCTGGAGATCAGCCACCGCCATCACTCGCACCTGGCGGGCATCACGCCGTTCGACGTGTTCGAGCTGGACGCCCCGGAGATGCAGCCGATCCTGCAGAACAGCATGAACCGCTGGATCGGGCGCGGGCCGGGGCTGTGGTCCGGCTGGTGCGTCCCGTGGGCGGCGATGCTCCACCTGCGCTTCGACAAGGGCGACGCGGCGGAGCTGCTGCTGGAGGCCTTTCAGCGCGTCTTCACCAATGTGGGGCACGGGACATTGCACGACGCGGACATCGACGGCTGGACGCTGATGGGCCGCAGCTACCTGCGCAAGGACCCGGTGCGCGGCGAGCTGATGCAGATGGACGGCGGCATGTCCTGCACCGCGGCGATCCAGGAGATGCTGCTGCACACCCGCCGCGGCGTGAACCACCTCTTCGCCGGCGCGCCGAAGGCCTGGCGGAAGGCGTCTTTCGAGCACATGCGCACCGACGGCGCCTTCCTGGTGAGCGCGAAATACGACGCCGGCCAGGTCACGCGCGTCGAGGTGGAGAGCCCCGCCGGCGGTATATTCAAGCTGGCCAACCCGTGGGACGGTCCCGCGAAGGTGCGGCGGAAAGGCAAAGAGGCGGAAACGGTGGAGGGGAAGGTGCTGGAGATTCCCACCGAACCCGGCGAGAAGCTGGTGATCAAGCACGGGTGATCATTACCTTTCTTTGCGTTCTTTGCGTCCTTTGCGTGAAAATTAAACGATTATTTCACGCAAAGGACGCCAAGGACGCAAAGATTTTTAAAAGGGTAACGGGTGGATAGCTCCTTCGTGAATATTTAAGCTGTTCGCCTTACGCGAAGTGAAAGCGGTTCCGACAAATCGGGGTAAACTGTCTAGCCGCCGCACTCCAAAAGCCATATCACCCAAGCGTCCATGCCTTCGCCGGTCAGCGCGGAAACCTGGAAGACGGGGAGGGCGCCGTTCACCTGCCGCAGGTAGTCCAGGCAGGCGTTCAGGTTGAACGGCAGGTAGGGCAGCAGGTCGGTTTTTGTCAGCACCACCGCGGCGGCTTCGCGGAAGAGGAGGGGGTATTTCACCGGCTTGTCCTCGCCCTCGGTGACGCTCAGCACGGCGATTTTCGCCTCCTCGCCGATGTCGAACTCCGCCGGGCAGACCAGGTTGCCGACGTTCTCCACGATGACCAGGTCAAGGTCGTCCAACGGCAGGTCGCGCAGGGCGGCGTGCACCAGCTTCGCCTCCAGGTGGCAGGCGCCGGCGGTGATGAGCTGGCTGACCGGCACCTCCAGCGCCGCCAGCCGCTCGGCATCCCTGGTGGTCTCGACATCGCCTTCCAGCACGGCGAAGCGCGCGCGGCCCGCCAGCCGGGCGGCCATACGCTCCAGCAGCGTGGTTTTACCGCAACCGGGCGAGCCGATGATATTCACCATCCGCACGCCCTTCTCCGCCAGCAGCGCCCGCGTCTTCTCCGCCCACTCGGCGTTGGCGCCCATCAGGTCACGGTAGACTTTGATCTGCGTCATAGCAGCAGTTCCTGTCGGAAACGAGGATGAGTGGATGTACGGCTTGAAGGCTGCGAAAAGATGCGAGAAGGCTTACCTGCCTACTCAACCACCGAACCGGGCACTTATCACTTATCACTTATAACTACTCACTCATCCATCCATCCATTCATCCTTCCTCAATTTCGAGAGAATCCAAATACAATTCCATCCCGCCAAGTGTGCGCACTTCGAAGGCGCCGCACGCGCCGCACTGAAAGACGGCATCGTGAATCTCGCCCTGCCAGCCGCACTGCGCGCACTCGCCGCGCAGGGGCAGCAGCTCGACCTCCAGCGCGGAGCCGGCGGCGGGGGTGTCGCGGCTCAATACCTCATACGCGAAGGCCAGATTATCGGGGATGACCTGGCGCAGGCCGCCCACCACCACGCGCACCCGGCAAAGACGCGATGCCGGCGAAAAGCGCCCCATCTCGGACACCACGGCGGCGACCAGCTCTTCCCCGATGCCGAATTCATGCATCGCCGCTTACCGTACCACGCGCGGACCGTTTCCCACAAGGCGCAACGGTGTGTGGCAATTCACGCTCGTAAGCAGCGCTGATCACCCAGTGCCCCGCCTGCCCGATGGCCGCCTTCTGCCGGCACCGCAAAGCCGGGAAATGAGCCCCCCGGCCACCCCTTTAACCCGTTCAAACTATACATAAGATTTGATTTTACGAGGGAATCGCAAAAAACACATCGATTTGTTACCGTAAGATTTTCCTCCCCGCCGCCCTCCCGCCCCGCGCCAACGCCCCCCGCGCGGAAAATGGGCAACGGTAAATATCGGCTGGACGGTACTACGAACATACCTATATGATACATGCGTTTGCTGTGGGTGTCAAGGTGGAATAGGCCGGAGCGCGGACTGCCGGTCCGCCCGATGAACTATGGAGCGCAACTCCCCGTGAAATAGGGTCGCGGTAGGGACTGGAGTTACCTCCAGCCCCCCGCACAGACCCCGGCGTGCGGAACTACCGCACCGGGTTCCTCCCTTGTGTCAGACGGTCAGACGCTTCCATGGGTACGGTCGCTCCCACTT
>Ga0315284_10017693_pt1 | contig 10111 bp, 6 predicted proteins | sample YL17G09_16_MG_FD_203696 | JGI IMG/M metagenome (GOLD analysis project Ga0315284, IMG submission 203696) | Sediment microbial communities from Yellowstone Lake, YNP, Wyoming, USA - YL17G09_16 | ecosystem: Environmental > Aquatic > Freshwater > Lake > Sediment | place: USA: Wyoming | collected...
CACGGCAGTAGCTTGCGGGCGGCGTGATCGGTGTGTAATACAACAGTGACGCCGTAGCGCTCCGCTAGAAGGTGGACGTGGTGGGCGCCGGCGATCGCCCCCCAGGTGGCAGCTTGCTGTCCGTCATTGGCTAGAGATTTGCCGGCATAAAACTGTGAACCACCATGGGAAAACTGAATGACTACTGGCGACTGCATCCGCTTGGCGGTTTCTAACACGGCGTTTACCGTGTTGGTACCTGTAACGTTGGCGGCAGGAAGTGCGAAGTGCTGCGCCTTGGCGCATTGATATAGGCGCTTGAGTTCATCGCCAAAAATCACACCAGGTTTAAATGGGGTCATGCGTTGGAATCCTCCCGCGTTCGTAAATTTAGGTCATCCTCAGTATTTATCCCTTTTGCTGGTTGCAGACAAGATGGATCATCGAGGATGGGCGACTCTTTGACTATATGGGCAAGCTCTATCCAATGATACAATTGTGATCTCGCCAAACCTTGCTTGGAGATCCTATGAAGTTTCGCGCGCCAGTCGTGGTAACCAGTTTCTGTCTGGCCCTGTTACTGCTACGTGGACTAACCGGCTGCAAATCGGCTGCGCAACAGGACTCCGAGGCAAAATCGATCACGCTGATTCCGATCACCCTAGCTATTGCGGAGCAGGTTCTATCGACCTTTGTTGACTTCGGCCTCAACCTTCAGTGGGAGGCTATTCACGAAAAGTATCTTAGCCGTGGCGATCATCTTGGCGATTTAAATGAACGCGAGGTTGCGAGCAATGGAAAGCTGATTTTTTCACCATTGGCCAAGGAATTTCCTCGACAGCTGAAGATTAAACTAAATTCCCTCCAAGACACGCTTAGTCGCGACTATGTACCAGGTAGTCCGGATAGCAGCAACCTCATCGCGATTATGATCGATAAAGCCAATGACATTCGCAACGCCCTTGAGGAGTATACCAATCAAGATTCTGGTCCGGAGTACCTGGCTACCGCGCTCGCAAGCTACCAGACCTATGCACTGACGAGCTCACTCAGCATCGCGATCCTTTGGGAGCGCGTTCGGGCCGCTGAGACCACCCCAGGGCTTGGCAAGGATGTAGTCGGAAAATTGAAGGCTAGCGTGTTAAGTAATGCGCAGCAGTACGCAGCCTACCTCAAGAACTTGAACGGTCCACTATTCGAGCGATATGCCCAGAAGTCTCTACTGACGTATCGCTTCAAATCAATCGCCGGCAAGGTTGATTTCGGGTTTGAAAGTGGCGTCGCCTATATGGCCTGCGTCACGGATAGATTGGCACAGGAAAAATGCGGACCGCGCAGCAATACCTCCTGCGATACAGAGTTGAATGCGGCATGCGTGACGAAGGCCCAACACGAAGCACAGAGGAACCTCCTTGAGGCCGGCTATGAGAAACAGATGATAGAGGCGGCAAGAAGGGGCTTTTTTGCAATAGATATTGATATGTTTACTGATCGAATGGTGTCTCGAGCAAACCATCTATAGGACCCGACACTGGTTGATTTTCGAGATCATAAAATGCAAATTTTCCAGGTAAATGCCGCTTCACGTGCCAAAGATTAAAACAAACATAATCTCGTATAAAAAAACCATGCTGCCCGTTCGCAAAACTCACGCCGTCGGATATTTGCAAATGACCAAATCCTAAGATAAAATCTCGGCAGGCTCCACTTTCCAGCGAAAAATATCTGATCGTCTGCCGATGCTACGGCACATAGATCTGAAAAGGATCATGCCTATGAAGACTCGTATTAGGAATGCTGCAGTTGCTGGCTTAATTTGCGGATCCGCAGCGTTTCATGGTTGTAAAACGACGACGGAAAGCAGTGAAAAAAGTGCATTGCTTGAAAATGCTGAGATCATGAGTTTACAAGAATGGACCACGGCGTGCCAAAAAGAGTTAGCCCATCCGACGACCGGGATCGCTGCGAAAAAAGAGCTGCAGCAGGTTGCTGATACCACAGACTGTGTTGCAGCATACCCAACGGTTAAGGGGATCCTCGAGCAGGTTTATCATCGGACCTAGGATTAGTCCTCATTGCTTCGGGACCATGCTCAAATAGGCAACGTGATGTTTCTCGGAATGCCGCCGATAACCAGTTAGGAGTGCGTTACCATGACCCTGAATCCACGGCATCCATTGATTTTCGCCGGCATGCTGGTCCATTCATTTTTTACCTCCGCATTTGCAGCCCAGCTGCCGCTGACGCAGTGGGAGACGCTAGCGCCTGATGAGGCAGGCGAAGCCAGAAGGGCGGCAGACGAGCTGCTGGGGCAGATTAAGCACGATTATACCGATCAGGGGAAACGAGCGTTTCGCGACGCCCATCCACGCGGCATCGGCTGTGTCGCCGCGACGTTTACTGTAGAGCCAAATCTACCGCTTAAATATCGCACTGGGGTCTTCGCCGTTCCCGGCAAGAGCTATGACTCGATCATTCGCTTTTCCGCGGCGCTAGGACCTGCAGGTGATCAGGTTAAAGATGCGCGTGGTATGGCCATTAAACTCTTTGGCGTGCCAGGTCCGAAACTTTTAGATGATCAACCTAATGCCGTGACGCAAGATTTCCTTCAGATCAATGCGCGGACGTTTCCTGCAAAAAATACCCATGACTTTGCCGGACTCGTCCGTATCAAGACTAACCCTCTGAATGCCATTGCATTCTTGCGTGAATCACCGATAGCCCATGCCTTAGTCCTAAAGGCAGCCTTTAGTCTTAGTTCTGGGAATCCAAATAATGGCAAGAGTTTAGCGGAAATGCAGTTCTTTAGTATGGTTCCGTATTTGATGAAGGGTAGTTCGATCAACACCCCGGTCAAGTTCACTAGTCGGCCCTGCGCCGGTGTTGCGCCGCGGAGTTTGGACGGTAGCGATGGCGAGTTGCGCAACGATCTGCAGAACCGCCTTAATGAAGGCGATATCTGCTACGATTTCCTCTATCAATTCTACCGAGACGGTGCAGGATATGACGTCGAAAACGGCATGAGCGACTGGGGCGGAGATCCGAATTTGTTCACCAAATTTGCAACTATTAACATACAAAAGCAGACCTTCCTGACTGACGAGAAGCTGCACTATTGCGATAACCTTTCGATGCAGCCATGGCATACCTTGGCTGAGCACCAGCCCCTAGGCAATATCAACCGCGCCCGAAAAATCATCTACGAGGTGATATCGAAGTCGCGACACACCACTAATAATGAATCGAATAGATACCTTGAACCGACAAGCAGCACAGATTTTCAGGCTCTACGCAATCCGACGTTTAGCGTTTGGGATGCGATCAAGGTCCCGGCGGGTAGCTAGACACCTAAATTTGATTTTAGATCATGCTGGAGCTGACTGATCCGCGCCCAATCCTCAAGAGCTACTGCACGGGCTGGCCTAGTCCTGCTGCTGCTCCTGGCCTTTATCGCGGCAGGCCCAGCTCTGCACGGGTCGTTCATTTGGGACGATCTGAGCTTTATCCGTGACAACCCCCTAGTCAACCGCTCTGACAGCTGGTCGTCGATATGGTTTTCGTTTGCGGCCGAAGACTACTGGCCGCTTTCTTATAGTCTGTTTAGTTTGGAACGCCGCTGCTTTGGTGATGCGACCATAGGCTATCATGTCGTCGCAGTAGCCCTGCATGCGGCGACTGGGATCATGGTTTGGCGTTGCCTTAAATTGCTGTCCGACCGTGGGCTTTTTTCGGCTGCTGCGGCCTGGGTGGCCGCGGCCTGGTTTGTTGTGCACCCTGTTAATATGGAGGTCGCAGCGTGGATTTTTCAGGTGAAAACCAGCCTGAGTGCCCTGCTGCTTTTTGCTGCAATCTACAGTTTTATGCGCGCGGTAGCCGTTGAGGGTCGATGGCATGCGAGATATTTTGGATTAACCCTCGGCCTATTTGCGCTGGCCATGCTGGCCAAAAGCGCTGCCGTCATGTTGCCCGTGATTTTGGCTGGTGGCCTTATTCTCGCGCCAAGAGGCAGCTATGCGGCGCGGCGCGCTATGGCTTTAGTCGCTGGGCTAGGAATGCTGGCAGGGATTTTGGGCGGCCTGAGCCTGTGGGCTACGCAGTGGCACGCGATCGGTCGTGCGGTGGTGCGCTCAGATGATGTCGTTGGGCGCCTTTGGGTGGCGACTAAAGCCTTTTGGTTCTATATCGGCAAGGCGCTACTGCCCATAAATTTAAGTGTCATTTATCCACGTTGGCATCAGCTTCCCGGCGATTTAGAGCTTTGGCTGCCGGCAGCTTCGATAGTGCTAGTGGCGGGAGGCCTCGTCGTGAGCTGGCGGTGGTGGGGGAGCCGATTAACGGCAGCGTGCCTCGGCTACACCTTGCTCATGCTCTTGCCCTGCTTGGGCTTTGTTAATATTTCATTCATGCGCTATTCATTTGTTGCGGATCATTGGCAGTACCTCGCTATCGTCGGACCCATAGTCTTGGTGGTAGTCGGAGCGGGTAGGCTTTTGGACCTGGGCCGGCGCACTCTGGCGACTCGATGTTTGGGCGCTGCGGCTACGTTGCTGCTTTTGGTTGGCATGACACTTCTTGCCAGGCAAAGAGCGGCTACCTTTACCTCCGAGGAAGCGATGTGGCGGGCGACCCTAGCTACGACGCCATCAGCCTTCCTCGCTCATAATAATCTCGGGCTCATCGAGCAAGAGCGCGGCGCATTTGAATTAGCCGTCCAGCATTACCAGAGTGCTCTTGCCCATGGCCAGCAGCAAGGGGCTAACGCTGAGGTTCTCGGGGGTATTGCCTACAACTATGCTCAGGTTTTGGCGAGTCTTGGTCGGCAAGGCGAAGCCTTTAATCAGGTCCAAGCAGCGCTAGCATTTTTACCGAAATTCGCTCAAGCGCATTGGCTGGCTGCTGATTTGCTGCGAGCGCGGGGCGATGTTGAAGCAGCAATCCTTGAGTACCGCGCTGCTCGTGCCTCGGCGCCGCAGATCCCGGCGATTCGGGCGAGCTTGGGCGAGGCGTTGCGTGTAGCAGGGCAAACGGATTTAGCTTTAGTTGAGCTGGAGGCCGTAGTGCAGGTGTTGCCCACGGCAGCTGGCGTGCGTCAGAGCCTCGGTTTAGCCTATCTTACCCTGGGCCGTCCGCTCGATGCGGCCGAGCAATTTAAAGTCGCCGTAAACTTGGCGCCCGAGGTATTTTCTCATCGCATGAACTTAGGCTTTACCTATGCTTCTTTGGGTAACTGGGAGAAGGCTACGGACGCCTACCAAGCTGCTGTAGCTTCATCGCCGAGTCAGCTTGATGGCCGAGTCGCTTTGATTAAGGTTCTGGCCCGGCGTGGCCTGAAGGCGCAGGCTCTCAGCGAATTGCAGCGCATCGAACACCCCGAAAAGTACGAGGAGCTACGCCAGCTAGAGCGCATCCTCAAGTCTTCTGGTCCATAAGGCGGAGGCTGCAAGGGCCTTACGGCCAAGAATTTTGTGTGGAGAGGCACCGTATATGCGCATGGGTTTTAGCTTGGGGCTGCTTGTCTCAGTATTTCCAGAAATGAAGCACCATATTTTTCTAATTTCACATCGCCAACGCCTGGGATAGTGCGCAGTTGCGCTAGGGTCTGCGGGCGCTGCTGGGACATGGCGTCAAGGGTCGCATTTTGGAAGATGCAGTAGGACGGCAGATTTTTGCTGCGAGCCAATTCCAGACGGTGGCGCGCCAAGGCGTCGCGGAGGCTGTCGTTAGCGGCTTGGGAGAAGCCGGTGCGCGGCGAGTGGGTGGTATTTTTCGTCGTAGCGGCTGGCTTTGTGCGCTTGGTTTTGCGTTTGGTTGGTGCTCGCTCGGCCTCTAAGCGCAGGTGCAAGGCTTGCTGACCGCGCAGCAACGGACCCGAGCTTGGGTCGAGTTGAATGGACCCATGTTCATCGACCTTAACTAGGCCGTTAGCGATCAGTTGGCGAAAAATTGAGCGCCAAACTGTCTCGCCGTGCATATTGCCGATCCCGAAGGTCGACACGCGGTCGTGCTTGAGCGCAAGGAGTCGCGGGGTGGCGTTGCCGCGCAGCACGTCGATGACGTGGTTGACGCCAAAGCGCTGTCCCGTCCTGTAGACGCAGGACAACGCCATTTGTGCCGCGATGGTGGCGTCCAAGGTGATGGCGGGCTGTAAACAGGAATCGCAATTGCCGCATGGCTGCGGCATCACCTCGCCAAAATAGCGCAACAAGGCCTGGCGGCGGCAGCCTGTGCCTTCGCAGTACCCAAGCATAGCTTGGATCTTTTGCTTTTCGAGGCGCTTGAATTCCTCGCCGCCTTCGCCGCTGTCAAGTAGCTGCCTCAGGAGGATGACATCGCGCACACCGTATATCATCCAGGCATTCGCCGGCAGGCCGTCACGGCCGGCACGGCCGGTCTCTTGGTAATAGGCTTCGAGGTTTTTGGGTAGGCCCATGTGGGCCACGAAGCGCACGTCCGGCTTGTCGATGCCCATGCCAAAGGCGATGGTGGCCACAACGATCACGCCGTCTTCTTGGAGAAAACGCTCTAAGTTGCGCTGTCTAGTCAGCGGCGGCAGGCCGGCATGGTAGGGAATGGCCGGGCGTCCGTGTGCGCTTAGCCAGGTGGCAGTGGCCTCTACCTCGTTGCGGGTAGACGCATAAATAATTCCCGCATCTAAAGGGTGCTCGCTATTTAGGAAGTCAAGCAGCTGCTCTTTAGACTGGCGCTTGTCACTGATGCGGTAGTGAATATTTGGGCGATTGAAGCTGCTGACGAAGGTCTTACAGGAACGCAGCCGCAAACGCGCCACGATTTCATCGCGGGTGCGTTCGTCGGCGGTTGCGGTGAGCGCCACGCGGGGTACTGTTGGAAATTCCTCCGCTAAGCAATTTAGGCCAAGGTAATCCTTGCGAAAGTCATGGCCCCACTGAGAGATGCAGTGAGCCTCATCAACGGCGAAAAGGGAGACTCGGACGCGGTGCAATAAACTCAGTGTTTCCGGCATCAGCAGACGCTCGGGCGCGACGTAGAGTAGATCGATTTCACCTGCGATCAGGCGGCGTTGCACCAGCGCGGCGGCAGCGGCAGTCAGGGTCGAGTTGAGAAAATCGGCGCGCAAACCCACCTCGCGCAAGCGGTCGACTTGGTTTTGCATCAATGCGATTAGCGGCGATACGACCACCCCCGTACCGGACCGCACCAGTGCGGGAATCTGGTAACAGAGGGATTTCCCGCCACCGGTTGGCATGAGGACCAGCGCGTCGTGGCCCGAGATGAGATGGTCAATGACCGCGGCCTGGTCGCCGCGAAAGGCCGGATAACCAAAGGTGGACCGGAGAATTTGCAGGGCGTCTTGGTTTTGCTTATGAATATCGAGGTTCATGGCCCGCCGTGGCTTCCAGAGCAGGAAAAGTTCCGCTTCTCGTGTTGTTCTATCATAGCTGGCTGCGGCCAAGGCCAGGAAAAGGTCGGGTCATGCAACGACCAAGCAAGGAGTGCGGAATCACTGGCCGCGGTGGCCCATTAGGGTGACTTCGCGGCGATCATGATAGAGGTGTTTGATTTTCATCACCGGCCAGCCTTGATGTTCAAGTAAGGCGAGCGCTTCTTTGATGACGGGCCAAGGCTTTGCTTGGGGCAGCTTGATGTTGACGACAAAACACTGCATCAGATTCTGCTCTAACCACTCACCAAGTATCCGCAACGTCGCGCGTGAGCCTACGAGCATGTCGCAGCATAGCCAGTCAACCGGTTGCTGAGGCTTAAAGGTGAGTCCGTCCTTCTTCAAATGAGAGACGCGCTCAGCGATAGCTTTGCCTGGCGGTAGGTCAAGGGCGCCATGGTCGACGGCCGTGACCTGTGCTCCATGTCTGGCCAAAGTGAACGTCCAACCACCGGGCGCAGCTCCAAGGTCGACGGCGTGTTCACCTGGTACGGGACTGCGGCCCAAGACGACAAAGGCCTCCTCGAGTTTGCGCGCACTTCGCGAGGGGGCGCCTTGCCGTTCGCGCATGCGCAGGTTGCCGCCGATAAAGGGGGATAGCGGCGAAGCAAAACTTGCTAGCGACAGCCAGAGTTCGTCGCGCGATGCCACATAAACTTGAATCAGAATATCGCTGCGTAAGGGCGGCGTCTTGATGTGCTCAGCCGGACTGATATAGCGGAGATACAGGTCCGGCATATTGGTCTTAATGGCATTAAGCACGGCCTTGTCTATGACGATCGCCCGTTTAGTTGCGTCGTCATCGTCTAAAGCGTAGGTGTGGAGCGTCCAGCGGCCGCTTTGGCGGTTGGCGCGCTTCGACATGATCCGAATTTTGGCGAGGATAAATTCGACTGCGGGCGGCAACTCGGTGCCGCTGAAGGCGGTCGGCGCTGGTAGGTATTGTCGTGCAAAAATTGTTTCATCAAGAGCCGGCAAGGGGCGCTTGCCGGTAAAAGTCACGGCCGCCGGGCTCACTTTGGTGCCACTGAGTTGCCATCGCTCCTGGAATTCTTCTAGCAGAAGTTCTGCATATCCTGGCCGGGCCAGGACGAGTTGGGTGGGTTGTGGTTGCGGCATCAGCATCAGTTCCTTGTGCGGGATCACTGGCCCAGGTGGTTTGGGCGGCATCTATAGCAGTTTTTTGCGGCTTCGCGGCGGGAAAAAGATCGGGTCCCAGCTCGGCGAAAAAGATTCCATTTATACTTGGGTGTTGCGGGGAATTTAGGCGCTGCTTCAGTAACATCGATCTGGGGGCCGCGCGAACAGACTTATTCCCTTAAAATCAGCAGGTTGACGATGTCGCCCGGACTTGACAAGGCTGATTTGCGCTGGCATCATCGCTGTTCCAAAAGTTTAAGAACATGGATCGAGCAGTGACCAGCCGCTTCTCATTTCTTCGGCAGCATGCACTGCTCGCTTGGGCCTTACTTACCCTCCTGCTCTGGGGGTTATATTGGTTCTCGCTATTCCCAGCCTGGCAGATTTTTCTCCACTCAGACAACGTTGTTCCATACATCATGACCGTAGAACCCTGGGCGCTGCAGGACTTCTTCTATTGGGGCGCAGAGCGTTTCGGCGCCTTGTATTCGGTTTTCTGGAAGGTCGCCGGCCGCCCCATCTTCGGTACCGCCACAGCGCCGTTCTATGCGACATTTTTCGGCATCTTTTTCCTTGGCACGGCCTTTTGGCTAGCGGCCATTCGCAATGGCTTTCTTGGCCTATGCTTTCTTCTGGTCATGATGCCGCTGATGATCGAGCGCATCGATGAATTTCTTTATCCGGGCCACGTGTACGGCACCCTGTATTTTCTGTTGGGTTTTATCTGTAGTCTGCTGCTGGATGGCGTGCGCCTCAGCGCAAGACGCGGCGCGCTATTAGGCCTGCTTTGTGCGCTCACATACTGGCAGCATTTGTTGGCGGGGTTGATTATGATCGCCTTCGTCGTGCTCAAATATTGGAGCTACCGTCGCGACTTCGCGGCCCCAGCATGGCGCCATAGTCGGCCGTTTTGGGCGGCGCTGCTTACGGGTGTCGGCATGATCGAAGTGGCGCGAGGGTGGGCCATTCGCTGGGGGCACCCGGTGTACTCCCATCTGGAAACGTGGCCGCATTTTACCGAAAACCTGCAGGAATTTTTCACGCGAGGGCTAAGTTTTCAGCTGGGCACCACGTTTGGGCTTACCCTTTTGGCGATCCTCGGCATCACTACATTGCTTGCGATTTGGGCGGTCGCCGCTAGCAAGGGAGCATATTATACTCGCCTCTTTGTTCTAAGCGCATGCCTAGTTACTATTAGCTGCATCATATTCTTTAATGGTCATGCTCATTACACCGAAAACTCCCGCCATGAACGCTATTTCTCATTTTTGGTACCGCTTGTTTTTTTGGCTATCGCTCGGCTGCAAGATGTGGCGCCCACCCGTTGGGTGAAGCACCTTGCCGCAGCGTTTTTCGTGATACTTGCCGGGATTTCCGTGCAGCGCCAACTGTGGGATCGCCGTGGCTCGATCCTTGATAAGGTGGCGCTGAAGCAGCGGATCGATGGCCGCGCCGAAGTCCTGTCGATTGTGTCCACCTTAGAACGCCAAGGGTGTGAGGGCGTGATTGATGATTATTGGCATGCCTACCGCCTGACCGGCGTCTCGGAGGCCAAGATGCCAGGTTCAGCGG
>Ga0315284_10017694_pt1 | contig 10110 bp, 17 predicted proteins | sample YL17G09_16_MG_FD_203696 | JGI IMG/M metagenome (GOLD analysis project Ga0315284, IMG submission 203696) | Sediment microbial communities from Yellowstone Lake, YNP, Wyoming, USA - YL17G09_16 | ecosystem: Environmental > Aquatic > Freshwater > Lake > Sediment | place: USA: Wyoming | collected...
AGCTTCTGTTGAGCAATGACAAAAGCTTTAGTTTCAGCATCCACAGAGGAAGCTGCCAAGGCTAGATTCTTTAAGTCAGTAGTAGCATCCTTAATACCTTGTGACTTTACTACGATTGATAATTCACTTGTCGTCATTGCCATATTAGGCTTCCTTTATCTACTTTGTTTTGCAGCCTCTATTGAAGCTCTGAATTTACTTGCTACTGATTTTCTACGTTCTACAGTCATATCTGTTTCAGAGTACGGAGCTGGTCTACCCATCTCTGTTCCTGCATGAATTTCTGCAACGTAAGCACAACTCATCTCATATAACATATTTGCTTCCCACGGTGTCAATCGCTTGTCAGCAATTTCATTCCATGCATATAATTCTTGCCACGTTATCGGAGTAGCCCCATTAGTACCCTGTCCACAGAGTCCCATCTCATAAAACAAAAGGACTAGAACCTCGGCTGTGCATTGCGGCAAAGAGAGTTCTAGTCCTAATTCTTGTTCTAACAGTTTTGCAGCTCTAGTCTTCTTTTCTTTCTCAGGTACGCTGTGATACCATCCTAGTTGTTTAGCGAAGAGGAGCAGCTCTTCAGACAGGGTTAGAAGAAATTTGCATTATCTTCCAAAGCTGTTTCTGCAAATTCCAACAGCCAATGATATTCTGGATTACCGTACAGTTCTTCCAAAGCCACTGTAGTATCATACTTACCACCGTCATCAGATTCAAGATGCTCAATCTTGTCTGTCATAGCTGCAATGAACTTTACACGATCTACTAACAATTGCTTGCCAGTGGTTTTAGATTTAACTTTAGCTTGCTGTTTTGCAATGAAGCTATCTGTCTGTGCTTCTGTATAATCACGATATTGTTTAGAAGCTTTACCGTAGATGTGTAAGGTAACTTTATTACCTTTATCATCAATCAATTCACCAACAGACGGGTGCAAGACGGTGACAGCAACAGCGGAAGTTTTAGCTTTGAGGCTTGACAATTTAAATGACATTTTATATCCTTATAGTTTGAGAGAATTTAATTTATGTTATAAGAGGGGAATCTGTGCTCCCCTTCTTGTTATAAGCTACGTAAGTAGATTACACCGGAACTTCAACGATGACAGAAGTAATCTCATAGTTTGCACTACCAGCTACCACGTTATCAATCGTACCAATTTTCTTAACGAATGATGTGAACAAACACATGAAATATGTAACTGCACCATCTTGCTCTTCTACTTTAACTGCGAATGGTAAATCTGATACAGAAGCTGCCTTAACCAGAATCTGACCTGCATCGGAAGCTTTAGAAGCAAACTCATAAGAACCTGACCCGTTGTTAATTGAGCCTTTAAACTTCTTGATAACACGGTTAGACAATGGGCTGTGGTTAATAACATTGACTGTTGCACCAAAATCGCCTACGTTTGTAATCTCACCAACTTCAACGTATGTCTTAGCTGCAAAACCTGCTTGATTGAATGTTGCTGGGTCGCCACCAACTGTTGCGATAGATAATTTAGTACCTGCTGCGCTGTGAATTTCTGACATTTTATTTTCCTTTAGTTATTCTATTAAGCGTAAATTGTAACTTTCATGGTAGCAGCACCTGAGAGGGTTACTGTACCATTACCTGCCAAATACGCAGGAATCTTGTCTAAATTCACAATACGAGTTGCTCCTGCTGCTACGAGCACATTCAAGCCTGCTGACAAATCTGTAGTTGTGGATGTACCAGCAATAGGATATGCAGCACTAGGAGCACTCCCTTTGATATTCATTGTCAGAGAAGCACCACCTGAGTTAAACAACTCTACCAGTTGATTACTACCTGCAATGTATGTTATAGTGTCAGAAGCTGCTGCTGTATTGACAACCGCTGTAACAACACCTGAAGCACTTTGCAGTGCTGTACTTGTTAATACTGCCATGTTATTTCCTTTATTAAATTTGCCTTACGGCTAGATAAAGCCCTTTAGGGGCAAATTTTGCTGCTAATAGTTTTCTTGTCTGTATCTGAAACGCACAGGAGTTACGAGCCATTGAGCTTGATACAGAGTATTCATAATACTACCTGTCTGTTCAATACTTACAGTTCCTGTCTTTGGTACTACAGGGAAGAGGTCTATGAGTGCTTGTGCAATTTCTTCTGACTTCTTTGTACCAACACCTTCTTTGGTGTATATGTTGAATTGAATCAACCCTGTCAATGTTTTTCTAGTCGCACTCACTGTCTGATTGACAGTTGTTGCAGGGATGATGTATAGTTCTATGAACGTAGCATCTGTCTTAGTGTAAGGCATGTTCTCATAAGCAATCGGTATTGCGGGAGATTGAGCTGCTGCCCATGCTTTCACTTTAGCTTCTACTTCTAAGCGTATTGTTCTTTGTGTCATGTTTAGCCTATCTTAGCTTTGATTGTTGTAATTGCTTTATCCATCATTGCGTAAGGAGGGGCATTCTTCCACCGAGGATTCTCAGACTGTTTCCAACCTAGAACTTCTGCGTTAATTCCGTAACTTACATTATTTGTGAAAGAAACAAAACCATCTTTCTTTAGGAATGTTTTCAGTGACAGGACACTGTTGGCACGATTCAGGCTTGCACTGCCGTATAAGTCTTCGGAGGTACTTAACTCATTGGAAAACTTATTCTCTGCAAGATACCACTGATTTACTAGCAAACCATCTGCATAGGGGGCTTCCCTACCATCTGAGTTCCAAGCAGAAGGACTGCCTTGAACTGTCTCAATGAATAAGTCTGAAGCAACCTTGGTAATCTTATCATTAACTTCTTGCTGAAGCTCTTTGATGCTTGCTTTAATACTATCTGCAAAGCTACCCATTTGTTTTGTCCTATGATTATACTACGATAGTGGCTAAAAGTCAATAGCTGTATTAGCGTATCTTACACAACAACTTGATTGTTCTAGAATCTTTTCTGCCATCTGACGTGATAATATTGTTTGTCAAGTCGTAGCTGCTATTAACAACTCCTCCTTCAACAAAGAGGGACGTTACGTCATCTTGTAATCTCTCTGAAGAAGGAGTTAATCCACTGCTAACAACCCAACTGCTTGTAACCACATGCTCACCTGTTTGTAACCATAAAGCCCAATCAAAACCATAGTCTAATTTTGCACTAGGGGCATGAACAAATTCTTTTTGTATACTAGACATTACTACATCCTTATTTTGTATTTTCTGGTTTCTTTGCAAACATGTGTAATAGTGTATTCGTACTCAGGTTTCCAAAACCTATTCTCTTTGCAGACATAGTGCTTACGCAACTCATTCAGTACATATTCAATTTCAATATTAGCGGAAGACTCTATTGAATCTGAAGCTTCTGTGGCAGCTAGGTTAGCAAGAACATCAACAACACCTATAACCAATACTCCGTCAGACTCTTCATAAACACTTGCGTTAGCTGCTACAATATTGGTGGTTAATGCTTGTAATGTGTCAGAATCTTCTTGACTTATTGCTACAGCATAAATTGCCACAGCAACGATGCTTATCAGAGAATCACTTACTTCTGTAATATTCAGGTTAACTGTCGCAGGAACATGAGAAGCTGCTGCTGTTAATGTGTCACCAGACTCTGTGATATTGGAATTAGCAACAATTGCTACAACACCATTACTCGAAACAACATCAGCAATTTCTACAAGACTAGCTGTAGAAGAAACTCTCACACTACTGTTAGCAACAACACTGTCAGAGATTTCATTAGCAGAGAACATCCCTGAGACAAACACAGAGACTGCAGAAGCCAGAGTGTCAGAAGATTCTGTTACATTTAAGTTGCCATTAATCTCATTAGACTCTACATTGGCAGAAGACGTTAATGTGTCAGATGCTTCTGTGGCACTTAGAGTTGCTACAACAATTACGCTACCAGAAGATGTTACGCTGTCACTTGTCTCTGTTGAGGACAATAATCCATTTACTCTGTTACTTGCACTACTAGAAACATTGTCAGAGACTTCAACAACTACTAAGTTTGAATTTACAGCGACAGATGCTGCAGAGCTAGTTGTGTCATTGCTTTCTGTAGTGTTCAGTGTTGAGGAAACAACTACTGTCCCGCTAGAGGTAACTGAGTCAGAGGCTTCTATTCTTGACAAATTCCCATTAACTAGTATAGTTCCTGCTGAAACTACAGCATCACTTACTTCTATCAAATTGCTAGTAGCATTTACTAGTACACTAGAGTTACTTACTAAGCTGTCAGATGCTTCTGTGGCAGAGAGTGTTGCAACAACAAAAACATTTACAGAAATTACAAGAGAATCATTACTTTCAGTGATAGCGCTTGAGGCAGTCACTAATACACTGGTGGAGGAACTGAGTGAGTCATTTGCCTCTGTTAGATTGGCTGACCCACTATTTCCTTGGTCTAATAGAGCTAATAATAATGACATCTACAGCTCCTATTAGTTTACGATATTACACCAGCTTCAGCTCCTTTTGAGACGCAGAATTGATAAATTGCGAGACTTAGATCATCTCGCCTAGTCAGTTGAGGAATGCCTTGTACATCTAAGATACCAGAGGTTTCCTCCTTGGTTGCATGGTAATTTTCTATTGCAACGATATTGAAGAAACCATTATTGTAAAATCCCTTACGAAGAGAGACAGTGCAGCTACCATCTTCGTGTAGAGTTAGAGGGAGGCTTTTGTACTCTAATTGTACTTGATCTAAAGTAATCGGCATATTATTCCCATCCGTATACAAAAGTTACAGTGTGTGCTATTACCCCTGCTGTTGCAGCAGTACCAACGTGTTTTGTGACAAGTTGGATATGCTGTCCAGCTTCTACAAAAATTGGAGCATCTCCAAAATCTAAAAATGTAGCTGACTGACTTACAAGAGTGCTTGCTGCTTGAGCTGAAGTAATGACTTGGTTGAATGGTAAAGCAATCCTTCTAGGAGCACGAGACGTAGCAGCCTCAGCAACAGCTAGAGATGGAGTTGGATGTCCAAAAGCTAGAGAGTATTGTGCTATAAACGGAGCACCTACTATAGCTGTCTGAATATAGCTAGACAATGCAACCCCTCTGACAACTAACCTTCTAGCCTGATTACTAGATACAGTGGGAACCTGATAGGAGCATATGATCCCATCTGTATTTACAGCTAATGTAGCAGTCTCCCAAAATTGCCCACCAAGTCCTGTACCTAATGCTGCAGTAGTATTGGTTGGTACAGCAGGAGTTGGATTGGTACTGTTTGCATAATTTGCTAAACTGCCCATAGTTCCGGCAGATTGACCTTGGTAACACCCGTAAATTCTGTTACCTTGTGTGCTTAAAGTAGTAGTGACATTACTACCCCCAAGTCGTACATTATAAGCCCCCAATTGTGCTTGGAATGTACTGACCCCTGCTGCACCACCTGTGATCCTGTGTTTTAGGAAAAACGGTAGACTTGAAGCCATTACTAGCCTGCCTTGTGCAGTGGGTAATGGTATTGAACCTAACAATTTAGCTCCTGTCCCGTCATTAACCCAAAAGTAAGCTGACACTCCTCCTAAGTAACAAATAAACTGGTATTTTTTATTGTTCTGATAGACCCAAGTACCAGCACCGTTTCCAAGTGGAAACACTCCTGTTATAGTCTCTGAACCTGAATTAGATAGAACCCCTTGCAACCCTGCTGAGGTTAATCTGAAGAAGCAACCATCTGAGGGAGGTGTTGAAGACCCCGCATTGATTCCGAAACCCCACTCAACAAAAGTGTTTGTATTAGGTTGCTGAGAGAACCCTAACTCTACGTCACAACTAAGTGTTTGAGTTCCAGTATTAGAGAATGTTGCATTTGTTGCAAAAATTGAAAACGCACCGAGGGCAGAGGAATTAGAAGTATTTGTAGTATAATTCCCAGCCGTAAAAGAAGTAGTAAAAGTTGTTAACGTATTGCTATGTTTACCTGTATTTTGTGCTGTGTAGTTAAAAACTTCTTCATCAAGAACTAAATCTTGAGAAACACGTAGTCTGTAGTCTGTGTCAACTTCTGGGGAGTAGAAGAACTTTTCTCCTGTAAGCCCACCATTATCGTTGTCGTTAATTTGTACAGCATAACCAGCAAAATCGTGGTCACTAGGTAGGGTTACTTTCAAGTTATTACCTGTATCGACTTCGACTACATTACCTGAAGTATTACCTTCTATTCTAAATCCTGCCATTTTATTTCCTTAGTCTGCCCATATATAACGGGCTTTAAATGTTCCTGAGAGTCTTTGTGTTGAAGCAGCTTGGACAGTAAACCCTGCTCCAGCAGAAATCCCTGTGCATGAGACAGCTATTGCGAGTTGAATCAAGGAGTGTTCATAACTGTTATGTTCTGCTGTGCTATCAGTCCCCATAAAATATATTTCTACCTTTGATGTGGACTGAATATTTGTATCAGTAACAAAAGTGGATACGATGTTAGTCCCTTGACCAACTCCAAAATCTAAAATCAGTATACCTTGACCTGTCATGAAATCCTCTCGAAATAATACCCTTTGGAGGTCTTACAATGTCCACTCAGTACATTTAGTATGGAATTTCTGTTTACCCCTAAATCTTCGGCTGCATTTTTAACTCTCGAATACTTTTTATCATAACTCCGTGAGATGAATTTTGATAAGTATTTCACGTTAGATTTTTGTCTAACAACAATTTCCCAAAAATCATGAACACCTGATTTAAACTGATACCCTGACACTATTCGCCAACTTTTATGAAAACACGTTGAAATTACTTTTGTGGTAGTGTTATTAAGTAATGCTGCTTGAGTAATCTTATAAACACACATCTGGATTTCTTCATCCGATGAAAATGTGCATGAATTACTGACATTCATCACACGTTACCCGTAGAAAGCGAGAAGGTATCTACTGTAACTGTTTGAGACGTGGCGAGTGAACTGTTATTCAAGATCAAATCAGTTCCAGACATTCCCGCAGTACCTTGGATACCTGCGACTGCTCCTGCATTATCAACGATGCGGAAATAACCTGACGTGCCAGTTCCAGATGCTGTCCCTGTCCACGTACCAGCTTTCACTTTAGAAGCACCTGAAGCTGCAGCCATCCAATCTGAAGGGAGCACCATTTCTACTAACAGAGTTCCTGTAGCTGCTGCTGCACAGTTTGCAGGAGCACTCCCTGTGTAGATGCGCAATTTTGCAGATGCGCCAATTGTTGTTTCGATAGCGTCTAAACGTGCATTATTGATCGTTAAGCCATATTGTAATGCCATTTGGTTTCCTTTATTTGCGCAAGTGCGCTTCAAAAACTATTGTGTTATTAACAGAAGAGTTGATTTCTTTTAGTGCGAATATTTTCCATTCGACACCGTTGAGAATTATCACATCTCTGTTAGCTTTTATTTCAGGTTGTTCCACTTCTTCACACGTATTAGCTTTGTTCATAGGTTGTATGAAGCATTGCTTGTCACCAGCTAATATGGATGTACCAAAGGAAGCCTTATCCCCCGAATTACTCTGAGGGTAGTCAAACAGAGCCACCTTGACACTGTAATCCTTAGAAGTCCTAACAAGCTCACCATCTGTGTAAGCACCATCAGAGAATATTCTAAGAGTTCCTACACCTCCAAACGTGTTCATCATTTGAGTCACAACATTGTCAAATTGTGATAAGCTCATAGTAATCTTCCATTAGCATCATCTGACAACTGCTTGCTCTGAGTTCCGTTGACAAAGTTGCCATACCAGTCCTCATTGAATTGTATTAAAGGATGAGTTGTGCCATTGCTTGCAGAATATGGAATAGGGCAGATACCGTTAATGTTAGGATTCTTCACTACACGTACAAGCCAATCCTTGTAATTGTTGTAAGCTTCACTGCCCCATATTTCCATGTAGGAAAGTTTCTGGTGAGTACGTTGTGCTAAGATTGCTAAGATGTATGTGCCAATGATAGGTACGCAAGCCTTGACATCGTTATTATTCTCTACTAAAGTGGCTGTGTAAACACTTGTTGGGAGAAAAACAGGGTCATTGTAGTCACCTACTCTTAGTCTAATTTTATCTTCGTTATTACTTAAGTCTAAGACCATTGTTTCTCCTGTTTGTTAATTTACTAACTGAAATACCCTCCCATTTCTGAGAAGGTATTCTATTAGCAAACTACACTAATTAAGCTGCAATTGTTGCACGAACAATCAACTTAGGCTTCATACAAGCATTGACGAAATTACTTTCAGTCTCAATTTGAATCGCTGTGCCATTAGCAGCAGGCGTTTCGAACATGTAAACTTGTTCGCCTAGTGTATTAACCAAGCCAAAGCGTTCTGCTGGGGCGAAGTATGTACGGAATACATCTGTACCTGTAGGGACAAATACTGCTTCGTTAGCTGTAATCAACTGACCACCTAAGTTGTCACGCATTTCAATGAAGCGTACACCACAGTAAAAGAACTCACGATGCATCGCAGTCACAGAACCACCTGCACTCAAACGCTGACGCAAAGGTTCTTGCGTAGAGCTGTAGTATGTGAAAGCTTGCTTGACGTTAGCGTGAGAAATCAAAGCTGAGAAGAATGTTGGTGAGCACAATGCAACGATACCAGACATTGAGATTACACCAGCATTATCTTGAATAGCTGCAATAGCTGCTTCAACTTTAGCTACAACGTCAGTAGTAGAAGTGCTCAAATCGAAACCAACTACAGTTTGAGCAACACCCATTTCTGTAAACCAGTTTTGAGACACTGTACCGTTAGGAGCATAAACTGTGCCAGCAGTTAACAACTGAGCACGAGCTTTTTCCAATGTTGCAGCATGACTTGCACGAATACGCTCCATCTTACGCATACGAACTGCATCCAAAGTATCAGCTTCAGATAAGTTTGTGTAAGCAGACTTACCTTGCAAATCTTTTGGAAGAATTTGATCGTCCAAAGGGAAATGAGGTACAGCAAATGTGTGCAGTTTGCGGCTGTAGTCTTTATTCTGGTTTGCACGATCACCACGTACACGGTCAAGAATGATACCGAAGTCTTTAGAAACTTCTTGGAAAGTTACTGTCTGTTCTGCAACAGGTTCATCTTCAAAAATGTTCAAACTATTGATTGTACCCCATGTGTTAGGGATAATATTTACTTCTTTAGTGTAATCAACTACTGAAAACGGATTACCAAAGTCACGAGTAATAGGCATGTTATTTCCTTTATTTTATTATGTTAGATTAGTTTGTGGCTTCAACAAAAATACCCAAAGCTTTCAATGCAGCATAAGCTGTATTTTTCTTCGTGTTGTCATTGTATGTAGCGTCTAAGAACAAGGCATCTTTGGAAACGACTACTTTACCACGCGCCAATACTAATACAGGAGTGTCTGTAGTAGCTGCAATTACTGTGTCTTGAGCGTCACCAGTTTTGTCACCGATGAAGATACCTGCTGGAACTTTAGAACCGTCTACTGCTGTTTCTACGGCAACGATGTATTTACCAGAGGCTGTAATCTTGCCCATTACAGTACCAACTTTTAAAGTTGTTTGAGCTGCTTGGTTGACTGTAACAACTTCGTTGAACAGTTCAGGGTTGTTTGGAGCGTCATACTTTTTGATTAAGTTAGACAAACGCTGTGTATCAGTTGCAAAAACTGGCATGTTATTTCCTTTATAGTTTAGTTAGAGTGCTGTGAAGCACGATATTTTTCTTCGAGTTTTGCTTCTAGCGCACTCTTCTCTACTGCTACTTTAGATGCATCAGCATTGCCTGACACACCGACTTCTTGAAAAGCTTCTGTTTGCGCTTCAGCTTCACGAGAGGTTGCCATTGCAGATACAACAGCATTGAATTGAGCATCTTCTAAGCCACCTACAGCAGCCATTAAAGCATCTGCTTGTGAAGTACCTACCGCTGCTACAATCTTTTCTTTACGAGCTACTAAACGTGCTTCTGCCGCTTTAGTAGCCAATTCTTTCTTTTCGTTTTCTACGATAGATAAAGCTGCTTGAGCTGCTTCAAACTTAGTAGTGAGTTCTGCAAAGGATGCTTGCAGTTCTGTTAAAGCAGATGTAGAGGTCGCAAGTTGTGCTACCAAGTCTGCTGAAGCATCCGTAGATGCGGTCTCAGCCACAATTGGCTGCTCTGTTGCTGTAGTCATA
>Ga0315284_10017695_pt1 | contig 10110 bp, 20 predicted proteins | sample YL17G09_16_MG_FD_203696 | JGI IMG/M metagenome (GOLD analysis project Ga0315284, IMG submission 203696) | Sediment microbial communities from Yellowstone Lake, YNP, Wyoming, USA - YL17G09_16 | ecosystem: Environmental > Aquatic > Freshwater > Lake > Sediment | place: USA: Wyoming | collected...
TTGGGGCTTGGGCTGGTGCAGTAGCAGCAGTTTTCATGGCGCGGGCCATTTGTGCGGCTTTAACGGTGGGTTCGAGGGGGTTGTCGGTATTGCGTAGCGTAGTGCGGTCCGTGCGTGGTGCGGATATGGGTCGCACGGGGCTGGTCACTGAGGCTTCGGTTGCTGCTAGCGAAATGCGTTCGATCTTCATGGTAGTTTCTTTGGTTAATAATTCTGTTGTGTTGAATGAAATAGATTGCTGAAACAAATGCACAGATACCGGTGATAACGAGTGCGCCGGGGCCGAATGCCGGGATCAGCGCCAAGCTGCCTATTGCACACCACGCCATCGCTCTTCCCGCTGCTTTCGCTGGGGTTTCCGGTGTCTGGTAGATCGGTCTTGGGGGAGGCTTTTCCGGCTTCTTTTCCACGAGCGCCTTCTTTGCTTGCGACGTTTTCAGCACTGACTCCAGCCGGCTGGCGTGTATCGTTGGGCGAGTGGCGCTGATAGGATCGGAGTTGCGAAACGTCTTTGTCTGCACCACAGGGTCAAAGTGCACCCGGCGCTGGGCTGTGGGCTGATATGGCCGAGGCGACACGCGGTCGATGTTCATGATATCAGCCTGACCATAAGACCTATTACGACTACAGCCAGCGCACCGAGGATGCCGCCCATAATCACGCCACTGCCGTAGCCCTCGGTGTAGCCTTCGTCAAACACGGTACTAAATTCGTCGTCTGTCATTGCTGCTTCCTTAAGTTGCACGTCCTGGTTAGTCATATACGTCCATTCCTTCCAAACTGCTATGTTGCATACCATCCTAACAGGTACATTATAAGGCAAGATAGTGCCATAGGACACCAATTCAGCTACTTTTACGACCGTTCTATCAACTTCTACTACTTTGCCTGTAGAACTTGCTACCTCTCGCCAACAATTGACCGAATGTGCATCAACTGCTCACGCTCAATCTCAAAACGAGCCAGCAAAACGTGCTGACACTCTTCCCAAGGTGGGCAAGAGCAAGCGGCATCGGGCAGGGAGAAGTCAGTTCGTGGAGTCGTTGGGCCGACAATAAAATCCGTGTTCTTTTCCGCCAGTCGCTTCATTGCCTTTTCATGGGCTTTCTTCGACTTCACTTTCCGCGATTTCTTTGCGGACGATAGATTGGCCTTAACTGCCTCAGTCTTTACCTCCACAGGCTGTCTGTAGGGCTTGGCAGGCCGTCTCAAATGCTCAGGCATCCACTTTAGAAGCGGCTCCAGTCTGTCTATGTTCTCAACGTACCATGTCTTTCTGCACGCATCCCACATGGCTCCGTATCGCTTGGCCTGGTCTTTTTCTGCATACGGTACGTTCAGTGTGATTCTCATAAGTGCCTCCTCGCCACAGCAGGATAGGAAATCGGAGGGAGCTTTAGGCAAAACCTCTCCTAAAGTGGCCTATAGAGGCAACCCTAGGTGAGTTTCGACAGCTGGATGAGGTATCTCATCGGTCGCAATGTCGCCCAACCTCGGTCTATCCCGTGTTGAGTAGCAGCCTTTACCCTGATAGGGGGCAACATCGAGCGCTGCTCCATAGACCGTTTGTACCGTGCTTTCCACTGGATTCGGTCTATGCCCTCCACTCTTGCTGGTCTGATGCGATTGTCCCAGCTTTAGGTGATGCCCCAACCGTGCCCTTGGCCGCGTTCGCGGGGACTCCACTTTTACGCAACCATGCTGCCGTCGCGTATCGGCTACCTACCCGACAATTCAAAACTGGCTCAAGTAACTCTTAAAGCACCACCGAGTTGGTCGCCAGAAAAGCAAAAACCCCAGAACGCTTAAGTGGGGCATGGCCCTGGCATGGGCAACCAACAATCGCCGGAAAATCAACGCGACACTGGTTACACATGCCCCACTTGAACATTCTGGGGTAAGTTGTTGATTTTCCGATGATTGCTGGGATGCCGCCCAACAAGGGAAATCATGCCAATCCTGCTGCACCGCGTCAAGGGGTTTTGACGCCCCCTGACAAAATAATTTTAGTAGCAGCTTGTGTTGCAGCTATTACCGTAGCAGCAAGTGGTGCAAGTTGTGTACTTCCCGTTGATCCAGTAGGTCTGATAGGTGCAGTTTGCCCAAGCAGCCAAAGGGATGCCGATCAGCGCGAGGCCGACGATGATTTTGCGTTTCATGATGTACCTTTCTCGGTTTTGCTGACGGATGCCAGCAAGGGTGAGCACTGCGCCTTGAGAGTACAACTAACCCGAGAAAGGTTAGGCTCACAATGCTCACTCTTGCTGGTGCTGGCGGAAGGAATCGAACCCTCGACATCTCGATTACAAATCGAGTGCTCTGCCAACTGAGCTACGCCAGCGACAAGCCCCGACCGAAGCCGGGATAGACGCTTGCCACCCCTTGCGGGGCATTCCCCTTTAAGGAATCAAAAAAATGGCCCACAAGCTGCGGGCCAAAAATACTGCTTTCCACAAAACCGGAGATACGACAAAACGAATTCTACACCAGACTCTTTATAACTGCAAGGGCCGTGTCGATGCTATCTACCACATAGGCGGGGCCACCGTTCCAAGTGTCGAAGAACTTCTGCTCGTTGGGCGTCAGCTTGCGTGCCGATGGTGGCTTGTCTCCATCCTTGCATTCGAGCAACACCGTCTTTCCCTGGTAGCCCACGATCAGATCACAGGGCTGGTCGATGAAATACACCTCTGCCCCAGCAGCCCGCAGCGCCTTCACAATCCCCTGCTCGTTGTCATCCCGCCTTGCTGCTCTACGCATATACCCTCAGACACGTGTATAATCTACCACCTAGATATTGCACCGACCTGACTGTTACCTTACTATGAGGGCTGGAGGAAACATGAAACTAACCAACAAACACAATCTGCCGGAAACAATTATCAACGTGTTGAGGCGCCCGCAATACTCAAAGGGTGTCGCTCACGCCAGTGCCACGGAGCTGATGTCGTCGCCTCGCGTGGTGCAGCTTCGTCGTCTCAATTGGGATGACATTGAGGAAGACGCATCTGACATGGTGTGGAGCCTGTTCGGTTCCGCGCTGCACAACATCTTACAACATGGCAAAGGCGAATCTCACATTGTTGAGGAGCGTTTGTTTGCTGATGTGGATGGCTGGAGAATAAGTGGTGCTATCGATCTTCAGGAATTGACTCCGAATGGCGTCGTAATCAGCGACTACAAAGTAACCTCTGTGTGGTCAGTGATGAATGCCAAGGAGGACTGGCAGCGGCAACTCAACATCTACGCTTGGCTGGTGCAGCATTGTAAAAACATGCCGGTGGCCAAGGTTCAGATCGTGGCTATCTTGCGTGACTGGAACCGGCGCGAAGCAGAATCCAGGGATGATTATCCACCGTCCCCGCTTACGGTGGTCTCTGTTCCTTTGTGGCCTATGGATGTGCGTGAGGACTACATTCGCAAGCGCGTTGAATTGCATTCTGACGCCCTGCTTAATGCAGAAATTGGCCACCCTTTAGCCGACTGCTCTCCCGATGAAATGTGGGAAAAGCCGACGACGTGGGCCGTGAAAAAGAAGGGCAATAAGCGTGCGACTTTTGTGTCTGTTGAGAAAGATAAAGCCGAGCAGAAAGCTCAAGAGATGGGTGCGGCGTATGCTGTTGAAGAGCGTCCAGGTGAGAGAACCCGTTGTGATAAATTCTGCTCGGTTTCACCGTGGTGCGAGCAATACAAAACTTACAAGGAATCAATGAATGTCAGTGCACAAGAAGTTGATGGAAGCGCGGATTAAACTGAACTCGCATGCCATTAAGAAGTCGGGGCATAACAAGTTTAGTGGGTATCACTATTTTGAATTGGGTGATTTCTTGCCGCACATTCAGGGGATTTTTCACGAAGTTGGCTTGTGTGGTGTCGTGTCCTTCAGTACCGCATATGCCGAGCTATCAATTGTTGATACAGAAGATGGCACGCAGATCACCATTTCTTCACCGATGGCTTCTGCCGAACTGAAGGGTGCCCACCCGATTCAGCAGCTTGGTGCAGTCCAGACCTACCAGCGCCGCTACCTCTGGATGACGGCACTGGAAATCGTGGAACACGACGTCATCGATGCGGGAACGGTAGACCCCAAAACGCCAGCAACGGCGCGGGTTCCGGAAAGGGGTACACCTGTTTCGACCAAAGGGGTCGACCCTAATGTAGAGCCTGCTCCTGGGGCGTTGCAGATCCCCGCAGACGCAAAGAATTGGCCCCAAGCGGTAGTGGATGCCACAGGGATTGCGCTCGATCTTTGCAAGACAGCAGATGATGTTATGTCAATCTTCAAGAACAATCGCAGCATCTATGATCGCCTGAAGTCTGAGCAATCAGATGTTTATGAAAATGTTATGTCTTTGTTCAAAACCATGAAAGAGAGCTTTAAGTGACCACGCTTTATCCTAACTCCGGTGCTTTGTTCCCGAATAACAAAAAGCTGCACGAAAAATCACCTGACTTTCAGGGCGATGTCAGTGTTGAAGTTTCCTTTCTTCAAGACCTTATCAAGACTGCCGACAGCGGCTTGGTCAAGATTCGACTCGGCGGATGGCGTAAGGAAAGTGCTCACGGCTGGTTTGTCAGCCTGAAGGTAAGCGCTCCTTTTGTGACTGCAAACCGACCGGCCCCATCTGTTCAACCCAGCCAAGATGAAGATATTCCGTTCTAAATGAAAACCTCACAATTTGAAGCCGTAAAGATTGCCTTGAAACAAGATGCCAAGAATGGTTTCGTTCTTTCATTCAGCATTCACCCGGACGAATTGCCCGATGAAGTTATTCGGGATTTTGTCGGGGCACGGTATCAAGTTGTGATGGTTCGCATTAACGAGGATGAAAAGCCGTTAAATCGTGAAAAAGAATTGACTCACGACTACGTAAGAAGTGCAGCCATCCTCTGCAGAGACACCAAGTTTCACCGTTTTTTGGTTGAAGCCAACCAGATTTTTGAAGCCTCCGAAGAGAGTGCAACGCAGTGGCTTAAAGAAGAATTGGGAGTGAAGTCACGCACGGAGATACCACAGCATCGCAACGCCGTGTCCCGGCTCATTTCAATTCAGCAGGAGTTTAGTTTATGGAAAACAGGTTGATTCCCTATTCGGTGCATCTTCCCGAACATATCTTTCTTAAAATCAAAGCAGCAGCAGAAGGTCGAAAGGCGAGCGGGCTGGTAAGACAGGCTATCACCGCCTTTTTGGAAAATGGAGACCTGTACAAACAAGGCTATGCCTCCGCATTGGCAGACGCAGTAAAGAAAGTTTCTGGCAACAAACTGGCAAAATCAATTGCTTTTGAAGGACAAGTTGTAAGCGATGTGCTTGTGAAGGAAATCAACTCACTTAATCAATAGAGGATGAAATGAACGATCACATTTGGACACCGAGTGGCACAGACATTATAGAACGCTGGCGTCGCATGGGTTGGTTGCCGCCTAGCGAAAACCCAATCTATCAACAAAAGTGGTCGTCGTTCCGAGAGTTGCCTTCTCGAAAACTCAACGATTCCGAGCGCATGGTTTTTGAGAAAATGCTTTACAGTAATGTAATTCCTTATCCAGGAGGTTTCCGTTGATTCCCAAGGTGGTTGTTCTTGATATTGCACAGAAGGTTGGATTCGGAGGGGCGCAACGCCCTAAACTCTATCCACAGCTTCAACGGTTTGCTGATGGCATCGCGGCCTACCAGCGCGACAAATACGCAGCCATGTGCACAGAGCAGGGGCACGTATACAGTGCATTCAGAAATGAATTCATGGATGGAAAAATGGATGGCGCGTTCATGTGTGCCGAAATGATTTTGGGAGATGGAAATGCGAGTTCTTGATCCATTGTTCGTGCAGCTTTGCGAGGACAGTGGGATTATCATCAATGGCGATCAAAGCGTCACGTTTGATGATAACGTGCTTATTAACATTCTCAATTTTTACCAAGTGGTTATGCGATACGAACGTAAAGAGTTTGGGTTAATGCTGACGAGGATTATAGAACGTGAAAGGCAAAAATATTGATCCACTTTCCATGCTCGGCCAATTGCTCAGAACAATCGCTCCATCGCGCATCGAGCGATCTCGGGAGCGAGAAAGACAAAACGAACGCAATCGGGCAAGTAAAGTTCCGGTTGAGAGACGAAACAAACAATTACCAAAAACATGAATCCACTTTTTCGTGCTGGATATTATTGCATCCGCCAACTACCTGTCGGGACGGTCGCCCTAAAGGACTACCTGAATACGGTTGATATTGTTGTTGGCATCCGCAGGAACTCCTACAAACGTCGGTATAGTTATGATGTTGCCCATGCTGCTCGGGAGGCGCTTGAGCAGTGGGATGGAGCAGGCGACCCGCCAGGAAAATGGCTGAAGTGCAAGGCACCCGACGAACTTAGGCTTGGCCCAGGATGGACTTAAACAATGTCGTTTTCTCAGTCATACTTCAGCGGTGCAATTCTTGCTGATTGTTGGATGTTCTACGCGGTTGTTTGTGCTGTTCCTGCTGTAATTTGCTATTGGTTAATCAAGGAATGAATCTGTTGCCTAGCTCGGATGGCGCTGCCGTTGTAGATCAAGACTACTTCTGGCAGCCCATTCATACCTGCCCACGAGGGCGCAAAGTGCAGCTATTAGGTCGTACCGGCGTCGCTGTGTATGGGACTTATCATGGAACACACCGAAGCGGGGACGCCTTCTGGACGCACTGGGCGCCGTTACCGAAGGTTCAAAAATGACTGATGAATGGTTTCATAATCTGTATGCGAAAGCCGGCGCCGATCTGCACGAAGCACACATCAATCGTCTGGCGTTTGAGTTTAGATATTTAGGAAGCCGCCTTGAGGAAACGAAGCTCTCGAAAACCGAAACCAGTTATCCTGCCGCTGGGGATGAAACGTCTCGACCTGATTGAGATGCCTGGTCATGTTGGCTTGCTGGCGCTTGGTCAGGATTGGATGACTGAGCGCCATTTTGCTGACCTTATGACCGCCTGTTATCTGGCAATGGATTTGTCTGAGCCTGGCAGCGAGATGCACGCTCTTGGTTTTCGAGGTGGGCAATTACTGGCTGACAAAAGTACCGAGTATGATGAGATCCGAACCATCGTTGGCACTATCGTCCAGTGGATATCCAAACAGCCAAACACCGACATTTATCGCGCTGCATATGCGAGGTTAAGTAAAGATGCAAGACGTAATTTCAGCAATTGAAGATTGCATAGTTAAATTGGAACGATTGGCCGACAAACCATTCATTGACCCAGAGGCGTATTCTGCTTGGTGCTCGGACGTTGCCACTGTACTCCGTGGCGTTCTTGAGGATTTGGATGGATAAAAAATATTGCTCTGGCTGCAGTCGGCATCGTAGCCGTGAAGGTGGGTTTGATGTTATCCGAAAAGGAAAAGTAGTGCGCTGGCGCTGTAGCGTTTGCCAGCAAGTCGCGGTGGAGCGCAAGCAAAAAGAGCCAACACCTGACTCCGATGCAGACAAATAATTTACTTCGATCAAGATTTGGTCGTACAATCCACACCCCTTAATTAACTACGGAGAGTGCTATGTCCTCTTATGCTGAATTGAAAGCCCAAGCCGAAGAACTTCTGCGTCAAGCCGAAACGCTGCGCGCCGAAACACGTTTGAGCGTTCTGTCTCAGGTCAAAGAATCTGTGGCCGATTGGAATTTCTCTGCCAATGAGCTGGGCCTGAAGCTGGGTTTGGTTGAAAAGCGCAAGTCTGTTGCCAAGTTCAAAGATCCTGTTTCAGGCAAAACTTGGTCGGGTCGTGGCCGCGCTCCTGATTGGTTCAAATCTTATCTGAGCGAAGGTACTGATCCGAACAAACTGTTGGTGGCGTGAATAATCAGCTAACCAACAAACAAAGGGAGCACTTGGCAAACGTCAAGTCGCTCCCTTGTTCTGTGTGTGATGCTTATCCACCGTCCGATGCGCATCACATTGAACAAAATCTTCAATACTGTGTTGTAGCACTGTGCCGTGACTGTCATAATAGCTTACACGGCACGAAGCTCATCTGGAAGGTCAAAAAACTGGATGAACTGAAGGCTCTTAACATAACTATTGAAAGATTGGTTAATGGCTTTTAAAGACATAACCGGACATCGTTTCGGCTATCTCGTAGTTGTCAGTAGAGAATCCAACGGGATTGATGGAACTGCGAGATGGATGTGTGTTTGTGATTGTGGTCAAACGCGTGTTGTCGCAGGAACATCTCTGCGGTCTGGCAGGAATAAAAGTTGTGGATGCTCATCGCCGCGCTTTACATCTGAACGCATCTTGACGCACGGAATGTCAAGATCGCGTGTGTATAAGATTTACCGTGGGATGATCGCGCGCTGCTCTCCGTCGGCATCGCCAAAATGTCGCAAGTTATATTTCGATAAGGGTATTCGTGTTTGCGAACGATGGCAGTCGTTCAATTCCTTTCTTGAAGACATGGGAATTCCTCAAGCCGGAATGTCCATTGATAGAATAGACGGAACCAAAAATTACGAACCTTCAAATTGTCGATGGGCGGATCACAAAACGCAAGCAAACAACATTTCAAGCAATTTGGTGCTCACACTCAATGGACAGTCCAAGACTGCTGCTCAATGGGCGGAATTTATTGGCATAAAAGCAAACACAATCGTCTATCGGGTAAGGAGGGGGTGGAGCGATGAGCGAGCATTGCAAAAATCTCCAATAAAACTGCACACAGAGAAGAAGTTAAGCAGAAATAGGCCATGTGAAGTTTGCGGAACGATATTTTCACCGCGCCCATCTCAGCTCCGCAAAGGGCACGGAAACACTTGTTCCCAGCGGTGCAACGGGCAGCGACGGATGTGGAAAGTCAAAAAGATGGACGGAATTGTCGGCGCTCAACATCACTATTGAGCGCCTTCTGGACTCACTTCTTCATCGCAACTCGTAACTCCTCTGCCTGCCTTGCGATCTCCGCAATGATGAGCTTGGCACGATCAATCTGATCTCGCTTCTCCGCACCCGTCATCTTGTCGTCGGCTGTGATGATGCGAATCTGCTTACGCATCTTGGCCATGTCGTCAGATGCCTTGTCATAGAACTTGGACAGATTGATCTTGTCGCCCTGCTCAATCTGAATTTTCATCGCCTTGTCTATCTCACCCAGCGCGGCGTAGTGGCGCATGTCTGCCATTGCCTGCTGGATCTTCTCGTTGTTGTCATAGAAAGACGTGACAAACTTGGACTGCGTTGCCGGCAATTCTTTGACGAACCCCATTGAGAACGTATCCGCATACTTCGCATCGGGATACGCCCCCTGGGAGAATGGCATTACCGCGTAGTGAGCAGTTGAAGTGGCCATAGCGCCGAGCCAGCCGAAGTAGCCTTTAATCAGATACTCCACCTGAACCGGCGACAATTCTGCCTTCTCGGTCGTCACGGTTGCCAACGCCTTGCTCACGCCGCCCAAGCCCTTGCCAATCCAGGATGTGCTATCCGCCACGCGCTCCTGCTTGGATAGCTTTTCCATGCCCGCTGTTTCAATCGGTGCGCCCGTGAAGCTGTCCTTGTTGGCGTAAATATCCAGCACAGGCTTGAACATCTGCGGGATAGGATTGATGGCGAACGTATCCGAGAGCATGCGTGTCATTGCCTCACCGAATACCTTACCCTCAGCGCCTTGGTCAACAATCTGCTCCAGCGATCTCTCCACCAGCGTGCCAAACGCGCCCAATTCAAACGGCTTGGGAATGCGGAAAGCGTGCTCCATGCCGGGGAATTTAATCCACCAGAAATTGTCACGATCCCACTGTTCGCGCTTCTTGAACTCTTCGTCATCCTTGAAGGCAAGATACAAAGCCGCCGAAGCAAGACCGACTGCGCTGGCAACAATTGCAAACCGCTCGCCCTTCTTCTTATCGGATTCGGTGATTTCCTTGCCTGTCAGGCTGCTGTAAATCAAGCGATAGGTTGGTGTAATGCCGTCCCGACCTAGCTTGTATAGACCCTGGACACGCGCATTCAAGAACGGGATCACCATCGTCAAGCGACGAAATGCCGGGAACGAGCCGTGCAAGGTGAAGTCCATCAGGTCTTTGGCGTGGAACGAAGCCTCCAGGTGGGACATCCCCTTTTCTCTGGCCTGCTGATAG
>Ga0315284_10017696_pt1 | contig 10110 bp, 8 predicted proteins | sample YL17G09_16_MG_FD_203696 | JGI IMG/M metagenome (GOLD analysis project Ga0315284, IMG submission 203696) | Sediment microbial communities from Yellowstone Lake, YNP, Wyoming, USA - YL17G09_16 | ecosystem: Environmental > Aquatic > Freshwater > Lake > Sediment | place: USA: Wyoming | collected...
CTGTAGTGTCCAATCGATACCTCCGGTTTCATGGTACATTCACCATCATGGCTGTCCATCAAACCGGGGGCACCCCACATCCTGAAGACCACGGATGGTGGAAGTGGGGTATGGGTGGAAGAAAAGCAGGAGCAATGGCCAAGCAGTAACGGTCAGCCCTATATGGCAACCCCCAATCCTCTCATCTCCTTTACCACAGTCCCAGGGCATGAAAGAAACTGCTTTGTGGTCTATGGTACTACGGGGAAATTGGTGGGAAGATACAAAGGGGAGCGAATTGGAGAGGGGCTTTCTGCAGGGGTCTACTTCATCAAGCCGGAAGACGTGGACGCCAAGCCCCTGCGGATTGTGAAAGTAGGTAGGTAAGGACGAAAAGGGGGCTCTTCGCGCGTTTGTGAATCGCGGGGACACAGTAGAGGGAAACCCCAGGACGCTTCCCACATTTCTGAGCGATGTCAAGGCGCGTCAGCGAGCGGGGCTCGCCAATTCAAACTGCAAATTGCCCATATCAAAAGTCAAAATGGCGGAACCTGACTCGAGTAGTGAGACCGACGATTTCTGGCGCGACGCTGCCTTTGGCAGCGGAGAATCCAAGAGACCCATTCGACTCACTTCGTTCCCTCAGGGCGACGCTGCGCGTCGGTTTCCAGTTGAGGAGGTCGGCCAACGATGAACGTCATACGGTTCCTGTCGCACTGTCGGACAGGGGCCGCCGAGGCCAACCAACGCGGCCGGCTGACGTCCGGCCACTGACGTCTAGCCCCGCCGCCCAGCGTTCCTCGCTTCCTTGACCCACCGGCCGGACTGGCCTAAGATAGCATCGTGAACGAAGCCTCTTCCACCGGCCGGGTTCGCCGGAGCCGGCCATGACCGCTGCCCGGTTGCTCACGCTTCTCGTCGGGCTCTGGGTGACGTCGGAGGTTGTGCTGGGCGTATTCAGGAGGTCGAAGGGCAGCGAGTACTCGCGCCGGGACTCTGGCTCGAGCCCGCTGTTGTGGGGCACGATTGCATCGGCAGTCGGCCTCGCCATGTTCGCACGCCGGCTTTCGTGGGCGCACATCCCCGGCGACTTCCGGATGCTGTTCGCGGTCGCTCTGGTCATCGTCGTCTCCGGGCTGGTGCTCCGCTGGTGGGCGATTGTCGTACTTGGCCGGTTCTTCACCGCCGACCTGGCAGTGCAACCCGGTCAGGTGCTGGTACAGGCGGGCCCGTACAAGTGGTTACGGCACCCTTCCTACACCGGCCTGCTACTCGCCTTTCTCGGGGTCGGGCTGAGCATGTGCAACTGGGTTTCGCTGGTCGCCGTGGTTGTCCCCATCACTGCGGCCATCGTCTACCGCATACATGTCGAGGAGAAGATGCTCGCGCAGCAGTTCGGCGAAGCCTACGTCGAGTACCGCAAGACTACGAAGCGACTGCTGCCCGGCATCTACTGACCGCCGGAAATCGGAATTGAACCGCCAAGGACGCCAAGATCGCCAAGCGTACGCAGAGCATTTCCGTCTGGACCCGTCTTTGTGCCTTTGTGACTTGGTGGTGAACTCCTATCCCGGTTCTCGGGCTGACTGCCTGTCCTTGACTCTCCGTCCTTCCCGGCTATCCTTGAAGTCGCAAAGTCCTGCCGAGGTGGCGGAAATGGCAGACGCGCTAGGCTCAGGACTTAGTGGGCTTACGCCCATAGGGGTTCAACTCCCCTCCTCGGCATGTGAAACGTTTGCGGCGGAAGCCTAGGCTTCCGCCGTTCGTTTCACGCCCTTAAGATATCGTTGGGGAGATTGGCTGCACGCTAGACGCGATGCAGTGCAACTCCCCTCCTCGGCATGTCCCCCGCGCCTTCTGGGCGCGGGGGAATGACCAATTGCCAAGTCCCAATTCCCAGTCAAACCCGAAGCACCAATGTCCAAGTTCCGACTCGGTACATCGACTCGTTGCGCCTTCTGACTTCTAGCTTCTGACTTCTGACATCTGACTTCGTCCTGTCCTCAGAACCTCCCCTCCTCGGCATCGCCCGCGCGCCCGAAAGGGTGCGCGGGAAGCTCTAAGTCCGAAGTCCCGAATGACGATTGAAGTCCGAAGCACGAATAACCCAAGTCCAAACCAGATAGCATAGGTCCGGCCATCTGCGTTCATCCGTGTGAATCTGTGGATGTCCTGCTCCGATTGTTGACAACGGAACGCCGCCGGCTAATCTCGGTTGGTGCTCATAAACGCAACTGACGTCTGCAAGTCTTTCGGCGCTGAAGCGGTGCTGGAGCACGTCAGCTTCACTATCAGCCCGGGCGAGAAGATTGGCCTGGTCGGACCGAACGGGTCCGGCAAGACGACACTGCTGCGGATTATCCTGCGTGAGGTCGAGCCGGACCAGGGCGACGTCACCATTGCCGACGACCCGGACATCGGATACATGCGGCAGGACGTTCTCGCCAAAGAGGAGTTGACCCTGGGGCGGGCCCTGCTCGGCGAGATGGAGGAACTGGAGGCCCGGCTGACCGAACTCAGGAAGGAAATTGCCGCCAGCCCGAATGATGAAGGAGAGTTGGCAAAGTACGAGGTAATCGAAGAGGAACTCGCAACTCGGTTCGGGAACGATTACCGCAGCCGGTGCGAGAAGGCCCTGGCTCAGTTCGGATTCGGCCCCGACCGGGACCGGACCAGGGTGAACCAGCTCTCACCGGGCGAGCGCGCGCGGCTGGAGCTGGCAAAGGTGCTGGTGCGCGAGCCCGAGTTCCTGATTCTGGACGAACCGACGAACTTCCTCGACATCGCCCAGCGCGAGTGGCTCGAGCTTTTCCTCGAGGAATTCGACGGAACCGTGCTGGTGGTCTCGCACGACCGGGTCTTCCTCAACCGGGTTGTCAACCGCGTGTTCGAACTGCGCCGGGCCCGGCTCACGATCCACGAGGGCGACTACGATGACTACGAGCTTGCGCGCAAGCAGGAGAGGACAAGGCTGATACACGAACGCGACGTTCAGCAGAAGGAAATTCGCAAGCTGGAGCGCGTGGCCGGGGAACGCAAGGTCTGGTCCGCCCGACGGGAGAAGACCAAGACATCTGCCCATGATAGCGGGTTCGTGGGCGCTCGCGCGGCCAAGATGGCGAAGCGGGCCAAGCACGCCGAGAAGAGGATTGAGCAGATGATTGAGAAGCACGAGGCCGGGAAACCGTTCATCGATAAGCAGCCGAAGCCGGTCCTGGTGACTGAGGAACTTCCGGACAAGCGCGCGGTCCTGGCAAAGGGCCTCGCCAAGTCGTTCAATGGACGGAAGGTGATTGCCGGGGCTTCGTTTGAGATTCGCACCGGTGAGCGGGTCGCGCTGGTAGGCCCGAACGGCTGCGGCAAGACCGTTCTGCTCAGGATGCTCATCGGCGAGTTGAAACCGGACAAGGGCGAGGCGCAGTTCGGCGCCGGCACCAAGGTCAGCTACTTCCCGCAGGACGTGGCGTTTCTTGACCTTGAGTGCACCGCGCTCGACGAGGTGATGAAGTCCGGGGCGAACCAAGAGGCAGCGCGAACCGTGCTTGGCACGCTGCTGCTGCCCAAGGGATTCGCGGAGAAGAAGCTTGCCGAACTCTCGGCGGGCGAGCGGTCAAAGGTACTGCTGGCACGGATTCTGGCGGGCGGGGCGAACCTTCTCATCCTTGATGAACCGACGAACCACCTTGATATTGACGCGCTGCTTGCGCTGGAAGGTCTGCTCAGCAAGATACCGTGCACGGTCTTGTTTGCGTCGCACGACCGAGCCCTGCTCGGCCGGCTGGCTGACCGCGTGCTGGAACTAAAGGATGGTGCGGTGCTCGACCACCACGAGCGGTACGAGGCGCTGCGGGCCAGGGGCTAGGGACTAGGAGCTAGGGACTAGGGACTGGGGCCGGAGTCGGCCGAAGTCAGATGTCAGAAGCCAGATGTCAGAAGTCAGAAGTGCGGGTACGCAGAGGTCATCCACAGATTCCGCAGATTACGCAGATTGGGAAGAAAACGAGAGATCGAGGGACAAGGGGATCGAGGGATCGAGTGTGCGGAGTCCGGAACCTGCAAACTGCAAACTGGGAACTGGAAACTCGCGGCGAAGCCGCGCTAGGCGCGGCCGAATATCCGCTGCAGCCTGAGTCGCAGGACGAGAAAGAACGCGCGGCGGACGATGCGCTTGTTCATCTTTGAAGTGCCCGCGCGACGCTCGGTGAAGACGATGGGCGTCTCCTTGATGCGGAAGCCCTTGCGCCAGATTACGAAGTCAATCTCAATCTGGAACCCGTACCCGTCTTCCTTCAGCTTGTCGAGGTCGATTCCCGCCAGGGTCTCACGCCGGTAGGCCTTGAAGCCGGCGGTCAGGTCCCGCACCGGGCAACCGGTAATCTTCCGCGCGTACATGCAGGCAAAGAACGAGAGCAGCAGCCGCTTCATCGGCCAGTTCACGACCGACACGCCTTCCGAGTAGCGCGAGCCGATGACAAGGTCGTAGTCCCTCAGCAACTCTATCATCAACGGCACCTTGTCCGGCGGGTGCGAGAAGTCGGCGTCCATCTCGAAGCAGTAGTCGTAGCCGTGCTCAAGCACGTACTTGAACCCGAGCACGTACGCCGTGCCCAGTCCCATTTTGCCCGGCCGGCGGATAAGATGGATCTTCGGGTTCGCCGCCGCCATGCGCTCGACCATGTCGCCGGTCTTGTCCGGCGAGTTATCGTCAATCACCAGCGCCTCAAGCTCCGGAGACTTCGCGAGGACTTCCGGCACGATGCGCTCGATGTTCTCGGCTTCGTTGTAGGTCGGGAGTATTACGAGTCCGCGTGCCATTGGCAATAATAGGGAATCAGGTCAAGTGAGTCAAACCCTGCGCGGCTCCGCCGCGAGTTTCCAGTTCCCAGTTTGCAGTTTGCAGTATCGGAGTCCGTCCGTGCATTCCGTGCGTCTTCCGTGCGGTCCCCTCTTGGTGAACTTGGCGTCCTTGGCGGTTCATCTGCCGCATCTGGATTCTACTTAATGTGGCAGGAACCGCCGCCGTGCTTCTCGAAGTAGCGCTGGTGGTATTCTTCGGCCCGCCAGAACGTCACGGCCGGCACGATTTCAGTGACGACCGGTCGCGGGTATCGGCCCGACTTCTGCAGCTTCTCTTTGGAAGCAATGGCCGCGGCCTGCTGTTCGGACGAGTGATAGAAGATCGTCGAACGGTACTGGGAGCCGAAATCCGGCCCCTGGGAATTTCGAGTGGTCGGGTCATGGACGGCCCAGAACTCTTTGAGCAGTTGTTCGTAGCTGACTACCTGCGGGTCGAACACGACTTCGACCGCCTCGGCATGACCGGTTGTGTCCGAGCAGACGTCGCGATACGTCGGCTGCTCGGTCCGTCCGCCGGTGTACCCGACCGCAGTCGACGAGACGCCCTTCACCTTGATGAACGCCGCCTCAACTCCCCAGAAGCAACCGGCAGCAAAGGTTGCCGTGTCAGTCTTGATCATGTTCACTCCACTTCCGGCCGCGCCGCCCGGCGTCGCACATGCGGCCATGAGCGCAATGGCAATCAGGATCAGCACTCTCATACTTCGATTAGACGCCGGCCGGCGCCAAAAGGTGTCGCGCCCGGCTAGCGCGCCACGACGATACGGGCTCGGGCCGCTTCGCTGTTGTCGGCGCGGGCCAGGTAGACTCCGGACGGCAGGTCCCGGACGTCAAGAACCACCGTGCCGCCATCCGCGGCGCCGCGCGCGACGATGCGCCCGGTCCGGTCGTACAGACTCACAAGGTCGGAACGCATGCCGGGCGCCGAGAGTCGGACAAAGTCCCGGCAGGGGTTGGGCGCGGCCGTGATGCGGCTCAGCCCGAAGGCGCCCTGCTCCGCAATCGCGCTCATATCCTGGATGGCGACACCCAGCTTGTACCCGGGTATCTGCGTGCCGATAAGCCAGAGGCCGTCGGCCGCGAACACACCCGGGCAGGAGGAACTGGCCGATACGCCGCCGGTCGTGGTGACAGTCTCGACATTCCAGCCGGTTCCGTTGTCGGTGCTCAGGGCGTGCTTGAGTTCCGTCGAACTCATCGTCGGGTAGAAGGCAACGTGCAGCGAGTCGGTACCGGGCTCGCGGCAGATAGACGGCCGGCATGAATTGGTGCCGCCCGGGTCGAGGGTTCGGAACAGCCAGTTGCCCGGCCCGTCGCGCCGTGCGAACTTGATGCCGGAGTTGGTCTCGGTGTAGGCGATGAGCGGCTGACCGTTCCGGGCAAGGCAAAGGTCCACCTGCCACCAACTGGACGCCACGTTCTCAACCAGCCAGGTTGCGCCGCCGTCCGATGAGTAGCAGTACTTCGTATCGCTCAGGGTGCCGACCGCGATGTGCGGGTTGTCGGCGGAGTCCAACGCCAGCGCAACGCCGTACGGCTGACCCGCACCGGTGATGTCGTGGATTTCCCAGCCGGAGTCGGTCTTTACCGCGTAGCGAGTCACGACACCGTAGTGGGTGTACACAATGTTGGGCCGGTCGCGCGAGTCAATGGCGATGTCGGCGTCGTGGCAGACGAGCGGCTGCGAAGTGCGCATCTCGACCGTCTCGCGCAGCCAGGTTCCGCCCGGCGTGCGCCAGGCGTGGATGCAGAATGTGCCGACGCTTGCCTCGATAGTGTAGGCAAGGTGAGGTTGACCCGAGGAATCGAGCGCCAGCCCGCCGCGGAACCAGCCGAGCGTGGCGTAGCCCGAGCCGTAGTTCGGCGCGCTGTCCGCGGTTTCGACCGTCCAGGTCGAGCCCATGTCGGTTGAGCGCGCGTAGCGGATGGCCGTGCGGAGCGGAGTCTGGCTCATCCAGAAGAGGTAGCCGACGTGGATGACGTTGGGCCGGTAATCCACGGCCGTCCACCAACCGCGCTGTTCGGTCCCGGCGGTGTCAACCGGAGTGGTAGACCATTGCGCGAATGCCGACGAGGTTAACAGAACAAGTGAGAGGGCGATAGTTGTGTTCTTCATAGTTGCTCCATCTGATTCTAGCCCGCTGACGTTGGCTGTCAAACCGGGGATCGACGTTGACTTGCGCAGCGGCGAAAGTAAGCTGTTGCATCTACCAAGGAGACATCATGCGAAGCATCGCCCTGTCCGTGATTGTGTTCGGATTGGCCGCAGCCCAGCCTTTTGGATGGGACGTAGTCAGTATGTCACCGGGCATATACTGTAACGACATGCAGTTTCTGACCGACGGCCAGCACGGATGGGTCGTAGGTTCGGTCGGCGGCGGCGGCCTGATTCGCGGCCAGGTGCTCGCGACAGCCGACGGCGGGGCAAGCTGGGCTGACGTGCCCTTCCCGGATTCCGGGAACGCAGGCCCGGAAGGCGTTTTCTTTGTCAGCCCCGACACCGGCTGGATTGTCGGCGCCGGCGGGTTCATCAGCGTTACCCGCGACGGCGGACAGACATGGACGCGGCAGACCAGCCCGGTCGCCCGCAAGCTGCACCGGGTACAATTCTACAGCAGCCTGATTGGCTGGACTACCGGCGGCTGGCAGGATGGCAGCTCGTTCCTGCTGCTGAAGACGACTGACGGCGGCGGCACGTGGCAGGACATGAGCTTCGGCTCGAACTGCTACTCCTGCGAGGACATCTGGTTCGCCGACTCGCTTCATGGCTGGATTGTGGGACAGGACGCGTCCATCAACCCGTTCATCCAGCACACGACCGACGGTGGCTTGACCTGGAACCCACAGACCGCGCCATTGCCCACTGGCAACGGGCCGGTGTCATCGGTCTGCTTTCCCACGCCGAAGATCGGCTGGGCCTCGGCATCGAGCATCTACCAGACGCCGGCCGGCGCGATACTACACACAACCAATGGCGGTGACTCGTGGTACGTGCAGGCGAACACGAACATGCACTACAACTACTTCCTCGATGCGCCGGACACCCTGCACGTGGCCGTCATCTCGACCCAGGTGCTCTCGCCGGCCGGGGCCAAGGTGTTTGTTTCCACGAACGGCGGCTCGAGCTGGACGTCGAGTGCGTTGCCGACCTACAAATACGCAGGCGGGTGCCAGTACCGGGGCACGGATGTGTGGGTCGCGCAGTCCGATGGCCAGGTCCTCCACAGTCCTGACAACGGCTCGACGTGGGCCTGGCAGCACTATGCGCCGATGTGGGGCGCAATCGGCTGGCGCAACGCGACCGACGGCTGGGTCATCGCTGGCTCCAATGCCGGTGTCGGGTATGCAGTCAAGACCACTGATGGCGGCCTGACGTGGACCGAAGACCCGAACTGCCCGGGTGGGACCAGGATGCAGTGGGTGGACTCCAACCACGGGTTCACTTTGATGGAGGGCAACAGTGCCAAGGTGTACCGCACGACCGACGGCGGAGCCAACTGGGCGCAGTTCGCAATCGGCGGGTCGAACTGGATTGGCAGCATCTGCTTCGCCACTCCGGAATCGGGTTGGGCGTGCGGTTCGAACGGCACGCTTCGGTTCACGAGCAACGGCGGCGCAAGCTGGTCCGCGCAGTCGCCGGGCGTGAGCCAGTACTTATCCGGAGTGTCAATGGTCACCTCCCGCGAGGGCTGGATATACGGCGGGTACGGTGGAGCCAGCGGCTTCATCCGTCACACCACTGACGGAGGTCAGACCTGGAACGCGCAGACCCCGTCACCCGCGAACCACTTCACCTGCGGGTTTTTCCTGGACAACATGCACGGATGGTTGGGCACGTACAACAACAACATCCACGCCACGACCGATGGCGGAGCAACGTGGCAGGTACTGGGCCAGGTGACTCACGACTACCACCAGGACCTGCTGTTCACGAGTGCGACGACCGGCTGGATAGCCGCAGGCAACAGCACGGGTGGCGGCGACGGCCGTGGGTTCGTCTACAAGACGACCAATGGCGGCATCGGTTGGACCCAGGAGTTCGTGTCGCCCTGGCCGTCGGGTGTGATGAACGACCTTGCCTTGAAGCCTGACGGCAGCAAGTGGGCGTGCGGCATGAATGCCACGGTTGTCAGGAACATGGAGTCCGGCGTAACGGTCGAGCGGCCGCTGCCAGACGTCGCAGCCGTGTCGCTGACGGCAACACCCAATCCGTTCTACGAACGGTGCCTCATCAGCCTGGCGGCACCTCAGCGCGCGGGCGTGCGACTGGTGGTCCGGGACGCATGCGGTCGGACGGTCAGGGAGCTTGCCGTGTCGGGTCGGACCGCGACCTGGGACGGCACCGACGCGGCGGGCCGACCGGCGACGCCGGGCGTCTACTTCTGCCGGCTGGCCGGCGCGGGCTTGCGGACCGAGGTCAAGCTCATTCGGACCGGAATGGAGTGAGGAATGCCGAAGGCAAAGAAGGACAAACTCCGGCTGGTGACGTACTGCGGGCTGCACTGCAATCTGTGTTCGCAGCGTGGCCGGATTCCGCTTCAGTCGGCAGCTCTCAGGGACACGATGCGCAAAGAGGGCTGGGAATTCTGGGGCAACACGATGCCCGGGTTCAAAGGATTCTGGAAGTTCCTCGGGGGCATGTCCGACCCTGACAAATCCTGTCCCGGCTGCAGGCAGGGCGGCGGGCCGCCGTTCTGCGGCGTACGAAAGTGCGCTCGCCGGAAAGGCCTGGACCTCTGCATCGAGTGTGAGGAGTGGCCGTGCCACCGCATCCACGGATTGGCCGCGGGCTATGTCAATCTGATCCCGGACTCGGAACGACTCAAGCGCATCGGGCTCAAGACGTGGCTAAAGGAACAGGAAGCCCGGGCCAAGACCGGATTCTGCTACTGCGACATCCGCTGCCACCCGTACACGGTACCCGACAAGTAGAACCGGTCATTAGCCATGCAGTTGGCCTTGACCTTGGCGCGATCCGCCCTAGGCTTGAACGTCCCAGAGGCAAAACGGAGGAACAAATGAACGTGAAAGAGATAACGCCCGAACAACTGAACGTGGAGAAGTTCATCGCCGAACGGGTCGAGAGTTTGCGGAGGACCGTCGGCACCGGCCTCGCGGTGAACGCGCTCTCCGGCGGAGTCGACTCATCGGTGGTGACAATGATTGGCCATCGCGCGCTCGGCGGCCGGCTGAAGACGTACTTCATCGGCAACGGTATCATGCGCGAGGGTGAGCCTGAATACATCGTGGAGCTGTTCAACCGGCTGGGGGTGA
>Ga0315284_10017697_pt1 | contig 10110 bp, 7 predicted proteins | sample YL17G09_16_MG_FD_203696 | JGI IMG/M metagenome (GOLD analysis project Ga0315284, IMG submission 203696) | Sediment microbial communities from Yellowstone Lake, YNP, Wyoming, USA - YL17G09_16 | ecosystem: Environmental > Aquatic > Freshwater > Lake > Sediment | place: USA: Wyoming | collected...
TAGGGAATTTGCCAAATATGTTTACTATTTAGCAACCGGCAAAACAATGGGCAATGAAAAATCAATCAGCGAGAAAGATTATTTTGTCGGTAAGATAAACGGAGAAACAGTTTATCTCATATACGAGAAGAATAAAGAAAAATTGAAAAATTTGGCGATTACTCTTGATTGGGCAGAAAAAATCAATAAAAAAGACAGGGGAAAGAAAATTGTTTACGCGCCAGCTTGCTTTTTGGACGAGGAATATCTGGAAAAATTTAATATCAATTTCGTTAGTATTCCTTACAATCTTTTTGAGAAAAAATAAGTATGATTCTAAAAGATTATCAAACAGATGTCATAGAAGCGCTTAAAAATTTTTACACTGAAGCGGAAAAACAAAAAAGCGCTGTTGAAAAACTAGACGAGAGTTTAAGAAAATCAATCTCTTATGTTGACGCTGTTTATAATAAGCTGGATTTTTCTAGTTTTGCCGATAGGCCAAAAAATGGATTGGGCGAATATTATCCGCGTTTTTGTTTGAAAATTCCAACGGGCGGAGGAAAAACGCTTTTGGCGATTGAAGCAATTCGCGAGTATCAGAATTTGTTTGCCAAAAAGAGAACTGGCCTTGTGGTTTGGATAACTCATCGCGAAACAATTTATCGGCAAACAATAGAAAAATTAAAAGATAAAAGTCATATTTATCGCCAATGGCTTGATCAGTGTAGCGGTAATAAAACTATTATTTTAGAAAAGGGACAATCTTTGCGTCGTCAGGATACCGAAAATAATTTGGTAGTTTTGATGTTGATGATACAATCGGCGGGCAGAAGCACAAAAGAAAATATGAAAGTATTTCAAGATAGCGGTGGCTACATTGATTTTTTCCCTCAAGACAATCAATACGATAAACACCAAAAACTTTTAGAAAAAATTCCAAATTTAGATTTTATACCAGACAGCTTGTTTAATAAAAAAATCGTAAAAACAAGCTTGGGTAATGCGATAAGGATATTAAATCCGTTGATTATTGTTGATGAATTTCACACAATGTTTTCAGATATTGCCAAAGATACGCTCGATGGCTTAAATCCAGCAATGATTATCGGTTTATCAGCTACTCCCAAAGAGCGCAAACAAATGAATGTTTTTGTGGAAATTACCGGACGGCAGCTTGAAAAGGCGGATATGATTAAACTTGATTTGCACTTGCATTCCCCGACCATTAGCGGAAACTGGCATGAGATGATAAATGAAATGAAGAAAAAAAGAGAAGCGCTAGAAAGAGAAGGGGCCAAATTAAATAGCAACAAAGGAATTTATATCAGGCCAATCGTTCTTATACAAGCGGAAAGGACGGGCAAAGATCAGCGCGAAAAAGGTAAGGTTCATAGCGAAGATATTCGCGAATATTTAATAGAACAAGGCGTGTCGGCTTACGAGATTGCTGTTAAATCAAGCGAAATGGATGAAATCAGAGAAGAGAAGCTTTTATCGGAATCATGCGAAATCAGGTACATTATCACAAAAGAGGCGTTAAAGGAAGGGTGGGATTGTTCGTTTGCTTATATTTTAGGTGTGGTACCAAACGCGAAATCGGAACAATCAATGACACAATTGGTCGGCAGAGTTTTACGCCAGCCGTATGCTAAAAAAACAGGAGTTAAAGAGCTTGATGAAAGTTATGTTTATTTTAACAAAGGCGATACATTGGATGTGCTAAAAAATATTCAAAGAGGATTTGAGCAAGAGGGCTTGGGCGATTTGGTACAAAATATTAGCCGAGAATCAGGCCCGACTGGATCAACAAAAATAAAAACGAAAATTAAAGCCAAAATACTTAAAAAATATCCCGAGTCATTATATTTGCCTGTCTGGATAGTTAAAGAGAATACAAGCTATCGCAGATTTTCCTACGATATTGATATTAAACCTAAAATTGATTGGGGAAGCGAGGATTATAGTCAATGGTTAAAAGAAGAAATTTTTCCGTTGCTTGATGAAAAGCCAATTACCTACGAAATTTTAATTGATTTAGATAGGCATGAGAAAAAATATTTAGATGAGGAGGGTGGGATATTTGAAATTTCATATTTAGCGCGTCGAATAACTGATATAGTTGACAATGCTTTCGTCGCTTTTGATTTAGCCAATGGTTTTGTTAAAGAATGTAAAAAATACAAGGATGAGAAAAAAATAATAGCCAATAGCGGATTTATTACCCAAGAAATTATCAATAAATTGTCTCACGAAAAATTTAAACAGGAGCAAGCGATTTTTAATTCTTTAACAAAAAGTAAAAAGTTAACATTAGCGGTCTGCGCGGATGAGGATTTGGGCTACTCATTACCAAAAGAAAATGAGATATATCCAGAAGGTATAGAAACATACAACCTAAATCTTTTTGAGAAATCAGATATATTGTCAATGAACCCATTAGAAAGAAAAATTGCCAATTTGATTGACAACAAAGAAAGCGTGGTCTGGTGGGTGCGTAATGTGGCGGAAAATAAAAAATGGTACGCCATTCGTGGTTGGAGAAAAGGTAGAATTCGTCCAGATTTTGTAGTCGCTAAAAAGGCCAAGAATAATGCCTTGGAGTTAGTTTATATAATTGAAAGTAAGGGTGAGCATTTGATTGATAATCCAGACACGCGATACAAAAAAGGTGTTTTTGATAGAATGAATAAGGAAAATATTGAGTCAATAGATTTAAACTTGGTAAAGTTCAAATTAAACGAAGATTTTCAATTTGAACTGGTTGAACAAGGCAAAGAGGACACCAGCATTAATAGATTTTTTAATTTATAGTTTTTGGATTTGAATTGAAGATACTAATATGGCCAGAGTTTTATTAAAAAAATTGCGCATAAGTAATCTTGGCCCAATTAAAGAGGATGAGATTGACCTTGAACCATTTACTTATCTTGTCGGTAGAAATAACACAGGAAAATCACATTACTTAAAAGCAGTTGAATTACTTCTTACTTCGGGGACAGAGAAGGAAGAAATCGCAAAGCTTCAACGAGACAAAAATTTACCGATAATTGTAGAGGGGCATTTTGAAGGTGTAAAAGATTTTACAAATCTTTTGACTCCAAGTAATCATAAAGATTCTATTGACCGAGCCATCCAAGATGGAATTTTAATAGTCAGGGTTCAGGCAGATACTACAGACGGAGCAAAGATCGGAATCGTTGATAGTTCTGGAAATTTTCATAACCCCGGGGGCTTCACAGGCAACCTTCTTAAAATTTTACCGGAGGTTATCTCAATCGTTGCCACAGCTGATACTACAGATGAACTTGGAAATAAATCTACTACAGCATTAGGCAAACTTAAAAAAGAGGTTATGGGTTCTTTTTTTCAAGAACTTGCTCAAAAAACTAATACGGCGTTATCTGGAATTGATGAATTTCTACACAGTGATGATAATTCAGTTCGCTCACAGACAATAGCTAGTTTTGAAACTGACTTGAAAGAAGAATTTCTGGGCGAGTTTTCTGATGTTGTGCCGTCTGTGGAGTTCGGTTTACCAAAAGAAGATATCATAGCAAAGGAGATGAAAATTTTACTTGATGACGGCCACAAATCAGATGTTGAAAGTAAGGGCCACGGCTTACAAAGAGCCACACTCCTCGCACTACTTAAATTACTCGCTAGAAAAGGACAAAGATTCCAAAACCGCCCCGCCCCCTTATTTCTTATTGGTGAATTGGAATCATTTTTACATCCATATGCGCAAAAAGAACTTGCTGTCGCTCTCAATAAAATTATTGACCAGTATCAAATTCTGACCTCAACACACTCTCCTTTCATAATTACCCCACAAAATTTGATTGGGTATCGCCGCACTCAAAAAGATTTAACAGATGGGACAAAAGCACTTGCTCCAAAAAAAGACGAATTGGAAATAGAGTTAATTACCCGCCACCTTGAAAGGCGAGGTAATTTAGAGGGATTATTTGCTGACAGAGTTATTCTCATTGAAGGCAAACACGATGACGGGTTTTATAGCAAGTTAATGGAAGTGTTTAATCTAACACCGCCCCTTAAAAAATTCACTTTATTTGTGCGATCTTTCGGTTCAAAAGAATTTCATCCAGTTAGAAAATTCTATAAACAAATGGGCTTTGACGATATATCTATCATCTGCGATTTGGACTATTTGTTCAGTAATAATTTCCGGCATTTATTGGGAGAGGTTGGAATAACCGATGATTACACTACACAACTCCGCAATCATATTGGCTGGACACAAAACACAGACCCCTCTCTTGCCGATGTTTTGAGTGGTATAAGCGCCAATGGAGAACCATCAAATTTCGGGGATATATTAACCAATTTATCACAGGCAAGAATTTTTACATTAAAGAAAGGCGCACCCGAAATGTATTATCGCAATAATATTGGAGAAAAAGATGGATGGGAAAAAGTTAGGTCGGAAACTGACCTTATAGATGCCGACGATTTGAAAACTTTAATGACATCTGTTTTAACTTCATCGTAGTTTTTTTCCTCCTCAAAAAATCGTTCGCTCAAAAAATTTTCGGATTGAACCTGACACTTACCGCGCGCGAAGCGCGCGGCGTTGCGGAAATTCAATGGGCTTCCGTTGAGGAAGCCCATCAAAAAAATTCTAAAACTGATGTCTGTTTGATTATGGAGTATATTTACAACACCGCTTGGACTTACTTTAGCAAAAAATCTTGACTTTGACAAGCGATTTACCCCTTCGTTCACCCCTTCATTCTGACCATCGCAGAACGAAGGGGTAGCGATGATGATTTGTGCGTGTCATTAAAGCAATTTCCTCACTCCACCCCTTGCTTATTTTTACCCCGACTATACTCCTCCTCGCTTCTGCTCGTCGTCGTAGGATGCCCCTCCGCCCCTCGCTCAATCGCTCGGGGCTGCGGGGCTTTATCTTTTGTCCGCGTGGCTGTCTGCGCAATTCCCCTTCGGCCTCCGCCAGCTTCGCGCCTGAAATCAAAAAACCCGATGAAATATGGTGGGAGTGAGCAAAAACGAAGAGCGGAGGCCTTCGGGGAATGGCCTAAAGGTGATATAATGAGCTTGTAATGTTATGTCCGAACATAAGCTCAAAAAGTTCGTCAGGAGCGAAATGCCGCCCGGCCATTTGCGCATCCAGCCACGCGATGTCGCGCTTATCAGAGACCTTGCCTCGTTTCACTTCTTAAATACAGCCCAAATCTTGGCCTTACACCCCGGAAGCAAGCGCAACCTTCAACAAAGATTGAGCTTGCTTTTTCACTTGGGCTATGTGGAGCGTCCACCCTCGCAGAAGGAAAATGCTTTGCCTTCCGATTTTCTTGTTTATTCTCTCGGCAAGAAAGGCGCGTTCCTCGCCTTTGCCGATAAGCACGACATGCAAACTTGGGTTAGAATCAACGCCAAAATCTCGTCCCCCAATCTTGAACACGCTTTGATGATTTCCCAGTTCCGCACCGCTCTCACTCTCGCACTTCAAAAGCGGGGAGGCCAAATCACGCGCTGGCTTCAAGGCCACGACTTGAAGGACGCGCTCACAATGAAAGGAAAATTGCCCGCCATAGTCCCCGACGGATTCTTTACAATAGAAGTTGATGATGGACGCTGGCACTTCTTTTTGGAAACCGACCGCTCCACTATGAGCCACCATCGTTTTCTTACCAAGATGCGCGTTTACTGGAACTGGTGGCGCGAGAAAACATACAACGACTGGCTTGGCATTACCAAGTTCCGCGTCCTCACCATCGCTGATACCGAAGGACGCAAAGAGAACCTGCGCGCCACGACCAAGGACGCTGACACGCGGCGCGAAGGGAGCAATCTGTTTCTCTTTGCTTGCGAAAAAAACTATTCGTTGAAAAAACCGGAGACGGTGCTTTCTCCGATTTGGCTTTCGGCCAGAGATGAAAACGAGCACTCTCTTTTAGAATAAGGTAAAATAAAATTAAGTCAGTAAGGGCCGCAAGGTCGAGGCGGCCTTAATAATTAAGTTGTTATTTAACAAAACCTTATATGTTTGGACCGAAAAAAATCAAACAGGAAAAAATCGTGGAGCAATGGTCAGTTCTTATTGTAGGAGCAAACGGCGAAGGCGAACGGGTCATCACCGATACCATACGGGCCATTGAAAAACTTGAAGTCCCCAATATTCATGTTTCCCGCCAAGAGCGCAAGCCCGGACCCGGCTTTATCAAAACGCGGCGCGAATTTCTCATTGCGGAGCATAAATTGTTTGACACTCACGACATGTATATCGGCGCGCGCGACTACGGCAAACAGCTGTTTGTTTCGTGGTATCTTGTTGAAGAGCCGATGGCCTTCTGGCGGATGTTCAGGCGGAATCCCATCGGCACGCTTGTCCGCTGGCCCTTTATTATTTTGCTCCGGTTGTTTTTAATCTCGCAGGGTAGCACCGGCAAGTTTTTCAGCTCGCTCAATCTCTTTGACACGGAAGAATTGACCGCTTATGTTACCACCGTCCATCACGCGCTTTTGGATTCAGTCAAAGCTATGATGGAGGATCAAAAACTTGACTTTACCAAGATAGAAAACCGGACGCGTGGTTTCTTAAACATCGTCTAACTATTCATTATGTCCAAAAAGCGCGAAAAAATAAAAGCGTTCTTTGAGCGTCTTTTCTGGGGCAAAAATTTATTGAACGCCTCCGGAGAGGAAAGCGTAAAAATACTCCAGCGAGAACCGGCGCCGGATGAATTGGTGCTGGGCTGGGCCGAAGGCACGGACGAGACCACGCAAGAAACAACCGTCCTCCCTAAAGGAATCAAGCAAGACGCCCGCGATTCTCATTTCTATGTTGTTGGTGCGACCCGAACCGGCAAAACGAAATTCTTGGAAACGCTAATCAATCAGGATATTAAAAATGGCTTGGGCTTCGGCGTAATTGATCCGCACGGCGACCTTACGGAAGATATAAAGGGTTATTTGTTTTTGCTTAAAGGCGAAGAATTTTTGCGAAAAAATGTTGTCTTGATTGACCCGACGGACAAAAACAATACCGTCGCCTTCAATCCGCTTGAAAGGATTGCCGGCGAACAATCGCCGCGAGTGGCGAGCGAACTTACCGAGGCGTTCAAGAAAATATGGAAAGACGCTTGGGGCGCGAGGATGGAAGACCTTTTGAAAAACTCCTTGATTGCGCTTGTTGAAAATAATCTTACGCTTGCCGAACTGCCTTTGTTTCTTACCGACCCCGATGTGCAGCGCAAAGTTTTGGAAAAAGTTGAGCACGCTGTTTGCCGCCAGTATTTTGAGAGATTTAATTCTCTGCGCCTCTTTACGCAGAACGAGTGGATGGAATCCACCTTGAACAAGGTAAACGCTTTTTTGTTTGACGACCACTTACGCCAAATGCTCGCCTCGCCCAAAAGCTCTTTCAACCTGCGCGAAATTATGGACGAGGGTAAAATTCTGCTCGTCAAGCTGGACAAAGGCAGGTTTAAAGGCAATGCCGATTTATTGGGCTCGCTCCTTTTGGCGAAAATACAGGCGGCGGCGTTTTCCCGCACCGACACGCCGGAATCCAAACGGCGCAAGTTTTATCTTTACATAGATGAGTTTCAAAACTTTGCGACCGAATCGTTTATCACCATGCTGGGCGAAGCGAGCAAATACAAGCTTTCGCTTATTCTCGCCCACCAAAACCTCGCGCAACTGCTCCCACCCCTGCGCGCCTCCATCCTTTCCAACTGCGGGCTTCAAGCGTATTTCAGAATATCGCGGGACGATTCTAATATCTTGGCCAAAGAATCGCTCGCTTCCATTTACGCCAATCCGCCGGGCTGGGAGTGGTATATCCAACAACTGCAAGAATTGCGCCCCCGCATTTGCTATGTTAAAAATAAAATTGACGGCGGCGTTGTAGAAATACAAACGATTGACCAGCCTCCGCCGCACGAATTGGCGGAAATGGATGAAGAAAAATTTACTCAAGAAATCGCCGCTTGCGGGATCGGCAAAAATTATCTGCGCGACCGGAAACAACTGGAAGCGGAATATACAATCCGTCGAGACAAACTCACGCGGATTGACGAGCCGGAAACTTTCAAAGAGCCAAGGCACAAACCGCCCACTCGCCGAAAACCGCTCCCTTGAAAAAATCGCTTGACGAAAATCTCGCCCGAAACCGCTTATCGCTATCACGCCACGCTTACGCGGCGCGTGATTTTCTGGCATTGATTTTCTGCTCTTTTTTCTGCGGTCGTTTTTACCAAAGAGTTTTTCTTTTCCAAGAAAAAACTCTTTCGTAAATTTTCAGATATTGTTGCGCCCGAGCCCTTACCGCCTTTTGAAAACACACCGCAATAAATTGTGGTGTGTTTTCAAAACTCATTCGCCAAAGGCGAAAGAGCAAGGGCGATCATGACTTCGGACTCATTTTATATAGGTTTAACAAGTAATGGTTTACTATATAAGTTTAATAAAATCCCGTAAAGCATCAATAAGGGTTTTTAATATAGAAGAGCCATAAATCCCAATAAATAACGGGATTAAAATTACAGTCCAAGCATAAAGATATTCTTCTAATATCCCTTGTAAAAGACCAATATACCCGTTGAGTTTATGGGCCTTTGATGTCGCTGTAGAAGGCATATCTCCTTTCTCCGTTTTTATCATTTTAATATAGCCTTCTTCTACGCAAACCTTAAAGATATCGTTATATTCTTTTATCCTTCTCTTTAATTTATCTGGCTTATATTTTTTTCTACACCATAGAAATTTTTCCGCTAATCCCGGATATTGTGGGAGGTCTTTTTTACCAGCAATAAAAAACTGAGAAGACAGAAGGACTTCTCTGCCCGAAGACACATCTTCAAGAGATTGAAATCCACTATGACGATTTATTTCTTGGCGTAGGTTTTTTAAAAGCCACCACTTTTTAATAAAGAGTATCATATCTTTTATATATAATATCTCCGGCTTTATCATAGCATTCCCAACCAAATAAAACCAGTTTCGCCGTCCTTAAAAATTATTGCGTATTTTTATAAATTTGTTATACTGGAATTACAATTGAATATCTTATAAAACGACCTAAACTTTACAGCTTGCGCCGTAAAGCATGGTCTAAAAACCGATAAAGGATATTAAGCTCGTCGTCAGAGCTCCTTTATCGGTCTTAGCCCGAAAGGGCTATGGGTAATCGTAAGATTATCGCTGGCGGCGAGCTTTGTGTTTAAAGACAAAACAAAACTGCCGTCTCGGTATTCTTTAATAAAGTTATGACTAATAAAAAATACTTCATTATAGGTATTTTAGCGATTATATTGATTGCTTTGTTTGTTCTTTTTTCACATAATAATCAGGCGCCGAATTCGTCAATTCTAGAAAAAGGCGTTAAAAATCTAACAAGAGAAACTGCTGCCGATATGATTGAGTCATATCTTAAGGTTAATCCAAAAAGAACAATGCAATTCTATTATCTATCAGCTCAAGACGAATACAGGAAGGGACACGAAGAAGGCCGTGGAAATTATAGGCAATATCTTATTGACGGAGGCGATCCCGCGCTTGGAATGCTTGAAAAACTTGAACAAGCTGGTCTTATTGAAATTGTTGCAAGACAAAAACATAGTATTGTAGGAGATATGGATATTTTCTTTAATTTTACCGAAAAAGCAAAACCATACATCATAAAAGAAGGGGACGGCACGCCAGATAATCAATATACTATTATCCTCTTGGGAGAAGTAGTAAACGTGGAAGTTTCCGGAATTACCGAAGGAGAAAAACAACGAATAGCCGACTTTACGGCAGAATATAAAACAACGCCGTTCGGAGAAATTATTAAAAAAGAGGAATCAAGCGAAGAAGTAAAATCTCAAATGCCATTTATTCTATATGACGACGGCTGGAGAATTAGTTCATAGATTATTTCTATTGTATTAACTTGATTTTTTGCTATATTGAAAGTAAAGACAATATCTTATAATTGGTACACAAAATATTCTTTTTCGGAATTTCGTGATTCCAAAATCTTATGTGGCAATTTCTTTTAGATTGTGCAATTATTATAGCAGGATTTGCGGCCGCCGCTTCGGTATTTTATCTTGCGAAACAAATTAAAATTTCCATCAATGAAGCAAAGATAAATCGAAG
>Ga0315284_10017698_pt1 | contig 10109 bp, 6 predicted proteins | sample YL17G09_16_MG_FD_203696 | JGI IMG/M metagenome (GOLD analysis project Ga0315284, IMG submission 203696) | Sediment microbial communities from Yellowstone Lake, YNP, Wyoming, USA - YL17G09_16 | ecosystem: Environmental > Aquatic > Freshwater > Lake > Sediment | place: USA: Wyoming | collected...
CCTCACCCCAGCCCTCTCCCTGAGAGGGAGAGGGAGCGGACGACTATTCCCTCAGCACGAAGTGCTCGATCGCCACGGCCACGCCGTCTTCTTTCAGCGGCGGCGCGACCCAGTCGGCGGCGGCTTTAGTCGTCGCACTGCCATTGCCCATCGCCACGCCCACCCCAGCCCAGGCGATCATCTCGGCGTCGTTGTCCTGATCGCCGATGGCCATCACCTGGGCCTGAGAAATGCCCAGATAGGCGGCCAGCCAGCGCAGGGCGTCCACTTTCGAGACTCCCGGCGGATTGCCCTCGACGATGCGGACGTGAGAGCGCGCCACCTCCATCCGCCCGTCGAACCTCTGTCGCAACTCTGCTTCGACGCGCTCCCCTTCCTGCGGTTCGACGAAGACGATCAGTTTGACCGGTTCGTGCTGGTCGAGCACCGAGTCCAGGCCGCTCACCCAGGCCAGCCGCTCCCCCAGCATATAGTGGTAGAAAGCCTCGTTGTGCCGGCGTTCATCCAGAAAGACCGCGTCGTCAGCGTAGAGGACCAGGTGCCACCCGCGCTGGGACTGCAACTCCAACACCTCCCGCACGAGCGCCGGGTCCATCGTCGCACGATAGAGGGGGGTGTCGGCGTCTGCGGCCTGGATCAGGCCGCCCTGGTAGCAGATCAACGGGGCGGTGATCCCCAAATCGCGGGCAAATGGGATCACAAAGTCGAACATGCGGCCAGTGGCCAGCGTCACCACTACGCCACGGGCCTGGGCGGAAGCGATGGCGCGCCGCACCCTGGGGGAGACGAGCAGGTCGTCGCCCATGAGCGTCCCGTCCATGTCGAGCGCTATCAGCCTGATTTCAGCATGAGGTACACTGTCCGTAGTAACGACTTTAGTCGTCGTCGCGGCAGGAGGAGCGACTAAAGTCGCCACTACGGGCCTGCTAGGCTCGCTCATGTCTGTATCTCGAGGACTCGATCGCGCCCGGCCAGGTCGGGGAGCACGCGCAGCGTGGCCTGAGGGAAGAAGGTGCGGGCCAGGTTGGCGGCTGCCTCGCCCTGGCGAGCGCCGATCTCGATCAGCAGTGCGCCAACGGGGCTCGCCAAGCCCCCCACGCCAGTGGGGGGTCTGTGACCGCTCACCCACGTAGCCGCAGCCTGGGCCAGCAGCCGCCGGACGACGTCCAGCCCATCCGGGCCGCCGTCGAGCGCCAGGCTGGGCTCGTAATCGCGGACCGACGCCGGCAGCGACGCCCATTCACCCGTGGAAACGTAGGGCGGGTTGGAGACGATCAGGTCTACCGGGCCGGGGCACGGGCTGAGCAGGTCGCCGGCCAGCAGCCGCACGCGCTCCGCCACGCCGTGCCGCTCCGCGTTGCGCCGCGCCACGGCCAGCGCCACTGGCGAGATCTCGGTGGCGTAGATGGTGGCCTCGGGCAGGTGCACGGCCAGCGAGACGGCGATGCACCCCGAACCGGTGCCAACGTCCACCGCGCTCCTGGGCCGGCGTGCCAGCGCCAACTCTACCAGCGTCTCCGTTTCCGGGCGGGGGATCAGCACCTCGGGCGTCACCTCGAACTCCAGCCCGTAGAACTCGAGGCGGCCGGTGAGGTAAGGGAGGGGGTAGTCCACAGCGCGGCGGCGGACGAGCGCCTGATAGCGGTCCAGTTGGGCGGGTGTGAGGGGCCGCTCGGGGTGAGCGATCAACACGGCACGCGAGGTTCCCAGGACGTAAGCCAGAAGCACCTCCGCTTCCATCCGGGGGATGTCGTGGCGCGGCGCAACTGTGACGAGGGCCAGCTCGCTGGCTGCCGAACGCAAAGCCCCCCCCACAGTGGATGAAGGCTGCCCCACATGCAACGCAAACGACTGACTAGTGCTGACGTGCCCCCACAGAGAAGCGGCTGGTTGATTCTCTCGTGCTGTTCTCACGGCTGACAATTAGCCTGCCGGCTCCTGTGTCGGATATAATTCTTGCCCTAACCACTGTCCAACCTGGATCAGGAAGGCCTCCATGTCATCCAGGTTCTCTCGAGCATAGAGAAGCACGCGCTGAGGATCTACCTCTTCCTGGTACGATTCCAGCGCTGTTTGAAGTTGCCTTCGGAGGTCTGCGCGCTGCTCCATTACTCGCCTCCCATAACCTCCAGGCGCTCCGCCTGTTCCTGGGCGGCCAGTTGGTCAATGAAAGGGTCGAGGTCGCCATCCAGCACGGCGGGCAGCCGATAAACGGTCAGGCCGATGCGGTGGTCGGTGATCCGGTTCTGGGGGAAGTTGTAGGTGCGGATCTTTTCGCTGCGCTCCCCGGTGCCCACCTGGGCCCGCCGTGCCTGAGCCACTTCATCTTCCTGCTTCTGGCGCTCCTGTTCGTAGAGGCGCGCCCGCAAGACGGCCATCGCCCGCAGCCGGTTCTGAGTCTGGGAACGCTCGTTCTCGCAGGCCACGACCATGCCGGTCGGCTTGTGGATGATGCGGACGGCGGTGGCGTTTTTCTGCATGTGCTGCCCGCCGGGGCCGGAGGAACCGTAGACCTCGATCTCCAGGTCCTTGGGGTCAATGTGGATCTCGACCTCGTCTACCTCGGGCAGTACCGCCACGGTGGCGGTGGAGGTGTGGATGCGACCGGAGGCCTCGGTGATTGGCACCCGCTGGACGCGATGGACGCCGCTTTCGAACTTGAAGCGGGAAAAGGCCCCGCGTCCCTTGATGCCAAAGATGACCTCTTTGAAGCCGCCGACGCCGGTGGCATGGGCGCTCAGTAACTCGGTTTTCCACCCCCGGTCCTCGGCGTAACGGGTATACATGCGGTACAGGTCGGCGGCGAACAGGCCAGCCTCGTCGCCACCGGCGCCGGCGCGAACCTCGACGATCACGTCCCGGGCGTCGCGCGGGTCCTGGGGGAGCAGCAACCGCTGCAGTTGAGCCTGCAGGCTGTCGAGTTGCTCCTCCAGGCGTGCGACCTCCGCTTTGGCCAGTTCCCGCAGTTCAGGGTCGGCCTCGTCGGTCAACAGGGTCTTGGTCCCCTCCAGTTCGTTGGCCGCACTCTTGTATTCGCGGTAGAGGCTGACGATCTCCTCCAGGCCGGCCTGCTCCTTGGCGTATTCGGTCACGCGCTCGTAATTCTGCGCCACGGTCGGGTCGGCCATCAGGCGCGTCAGTTCCTCGTAGCGCGCTTCGACTTTGTCCAGTTTGTCCAACATAAAAACGGTATCCCCTCAATTACACAGTAGGGCGGCCTGGGCAGGCCGCCCCCTTCACCTACGTATTATAGCCAAGCAGGACATAACGTCAAGCGCGGTATCTGCGGTGGGTTTGTAGGAAAGAAGAGGACGGCGCGGTGATACTCTGCGCCGCCCTCGTGTGTCTCCTGGGGCCTTCGTCACTCAGAAACTGATCGTGATGTCGCTCGATGTGCTGGAGTTTAGCGTCCCGTACAGCCTGACCCGGCCAGTGGTGCTGTCGTAACTCCAGTTCAGGCTGGTGCCGGTGACACCGGTAGGCTGGGCATCGGTCTGAAGGTAGATGTCTACAGTCAGGTTGTTTGATGAGTTATTGTCCAGATCTACCAGGCGTTGGTTGGTCCCCTTGGTCACCTTGACGTATAGGTTGCCACCCTTGACCTGAATGTGTGAACCGAGGTAGTTCCAGTTGCTGGGCAGTTTGGGCGACACGGTAATGGCGTTGGTGGGAGCATCGTAGGCATAGTCAACGAAACCTAGCAAAGCGTCTACAAAGGTGCCGTTGGACTCCCAGACGTTGCCCCAGGCGGCCTGAAGGGCGAATTCGCTGGAGGACTTGTATTCGTCAATCTGTTCTGCGCCAACACCCAGGTGGCCGACGTATGAGGAGAGATAGTCCATGTAATCCTGGGCCTTGTCTGCTGCGACCGTTCCGGTGTAGTAGTTTGATTTTTCCAGGTAATACTCAGCCATCCAGGCAGTGGCCATCATCCAGGGACCGCCGTCGTAGTAGGTGTCGCCGAAATCGCTGTACGTCTCTCCGTAGCGGCTGGTCTGGTCCTGGCGATAACGAACGACGCCACCGTAGGCCGAGTGAGTCTCGTTGGAGTCGGTCAGAGCCGCCTCCAGTTCGGAGGCCAGGCCCAGTACGCGCGAATCGTTCGCCGGTAGTACGTCAAAAGGCACCACCAGGCCGAGTTGTGACACGTCTGTAGAGATGGCGTTCCAAATCGAGCTCTGATCTGTATACCACTTCTTGAGATCCTTGCTCACGTAGAAGCGGTTACGGGCCGGATCGTACATGCCAATACTGGTGGTGTCGGTCGAGTAGCACGTGGAGGTGATTCCCTGGGTGATGGATATCTTGCGGGTCGTGAAGAGATTGGCACTGGTTGTATCCGACATGACCTGAGCGAATTTAGCAGCATCTCGCAGTCCAGCCACTACGTTGGCGTTGGTGTAGAGGAGCATGCCCCACATGTCCTCCCAGATGTTCATGGAGAACATCAGTTGCATGCTCTCACTATAGTCCATGCCCTGGTGGGGGTTGTTCTCGGACGAGACGGTGGCGGCTTCTTTGACCATGTCGTAATAGTCGTCGGCAAAATCGCTGTCACCCGTCTGCTGGTAGTGAAGCCACGCCCCAAGCGGGATGATGGCAGTCTCATCCACCTGTGGGTTGGTCCACACCCGCTCTCCGTCCATCGTGTACTTTTGATACCAATAGCGATGGTAGACGCCATCGTTGTCAATGTCGTTCGTAGAGGTATCTCGCTCGGCAATATTCCACAGCCAGTCGTACACGTCTTCCGCGATGTCGTGCAGGCCAACCCGATCCATGGTCATGGCGCCGTACACGGCGTCACGCGGCCAGCAGTAGGCATACGCGCCGTTGTGGAACCCTGCTGCCATGGCACCTGTGGACTGATCGAAGGCCAGCATGGAGAGGATGATGCTGCGTTTGTACATGTCGTTGTAAGTACCGTCAGGGGACTCGAAGGTAGTGATACCGTCCATCAAGTTACCCCAGTCGCTGGCGGTTTGAGACTGCAGGGTGGCTGCATTGGAGCCTCGGAACCAAGTCAAGGCCGGTTTGACGTCCGAGTTGTATAGATCGGCGTCGAGCGTGGTCGTGGTGGCGCCGGTGAGCAGGACGTCGAATTCCCGCGAGGACCCAGCAGGGATGCTGACTCGACGTACGAAATGAGCGGAAACGGCGTTCGTGTCGGTGTACTGGCTGGAACTGAGGATGGTGGCAGTTGTGGTAATGCCCAGGCCAAAGGCCAGGGTGCGGTTACGCCCGCTGCTGCTATCGCCACCGTCGTCGAAGTAGAAGGCATCTTCGCTCGATTTGTAGGACACTCCGTCGTCGTCAGGTTCCCCGTTGATATCGAGGTCGGCAAAGTAGTGGAAACTGACTTCCAGGGCCGACGAGCCGGTGTTGGTGATGATGGTGCGTTTGACGTACAGGCCCCGCAGCGGAATACCGGTGGTGGAGGTGGGAAAGGTGATCCCCTGGGGGATCAAGTCGTATTGGGCCACCGTCAGGTCCAGGTCGGTGTGTGTGGCGATTGTCTCGATTATGGCGGTGTCCGTGATGTATTGCTGGGAGGTGTTCCAGTGGGTGGCTTCGTTGAGCCAATAGGTACGGCCGTCCAGTTCGACACCGGCCATGGCTTTCTCAACGTTCACTTGGACCCCTTCGGTTCCGGAGGCATCCGCGCCGTCTACGATGACGCCGGAGTGGATGCCCAGGGGATACATGAAGTCGTAGAGAGTGCCTTGGGCGTCAATCTGGGCAAAGGCGTAGCGGTTACCTAGCATGCCTTCCTCGTCGTGGTATTCCCGGGCCGGGTCGTTCGTCCAGTAGACACCCAGGTTGTCCAGGTTGATGGCGCCTGTATTATCGCCCGAATCGTACGCAATCTTGACGGTGTGTTTGCCTTGGGTAAGGTTGGTACTGATACTGGCTACGTCCCAGGTATCCCAGTTGGCCAGTTGTGGCAGAGTCAGTTTGCCCAGGTACGCGTCATTTACGTAGATGTTCCGTGTCGCCCCGCCGGAGACGGCGCAGGCATAGCGGAAGTCGAGAGAGTAGGTAGCCCCTTCCGGCGCATACACCTGGAAGGTCACGGCGTCGCCAGCCGTCTCGAACTGGTCAACGAAGCCGGTGCCTGTGTAGCCGGTATGGTCCGTGTCGGTAGCCGTATTGGTCAGACTGGCAAATTCCGCTTCGTAAGCCGGGCGGTCAATACCGTCCAGGGTGATGGTACGAACATCGTTGCCGCTGCTCACTTTGACGTACACGTCTTGGTCTACACTGTCGTAATACCAGCCCTCGGAATTACTCTCCAGTGCCGATAGAGTGATGCGCTCCGTGAGGGTGGTGCTATCTTTGGTTACAGAAACCGGCTCTGAGGCGTTGATGATCAGCGTGGCCGTTTCGGTAATGGCCGGCAGGCTGACCGCCAGCCGATTATCGTCTATGTAGGATTCGGTACTGGTGATGGTCTTGACGCTGCCAGCGCTGTCATCGTACCAATCGTAGGTGCTGGTCCCAAAGGGATACACGTAGAAGGATAGATTGGTATGGGTGATGACCGAGTTGCTGATGTTGCCGCCGAACTCGTAATCGGCGTTCAAGTTGGCCGGGATGATGGCACCGGCTTTGACAAAAACAGGGATGGTGTCTTTGGGAACGGAGTAGTTGACCGTTTTCGGCCCGCTATGCATGCCGCCATTCCAGATGTCCACCCATTCCCCTTCTGGCAGGTAGACGTTCTTGCTATAGGTGGTTTCCGAAACCACGGGTGCCACCAGAAGCTGGCTGCCGAACATGTACTGGTAGATCAGGGAGGCCGCCGTCGAATCATCGGGATATTCCAACGTCATAGCACGCATCATCGGAATCCCCGTCTGGCTGGTCTGATATGCCTCACTGTAGATGTACGGAAGCAAGTTCATGCGGATGTTGGCATACTTGCGGAAGGTGGGAATGACGTCCGTATCGCCGGTCCGATCCTGGATGTTCCAGGGCGTGCGATCCCGGCTGGGACTGGGATCGCCGCTCGTTTCGGAGTGGTATTCCATGATGGGCGTGAACGCAGACATCTCGGCAGCGCGCAGGTAGAGATCCGCTGTGGGGACGTCACCACTGAAGCCAGCCAAGTCCCAGCCCCAGAAGGGCACACCAGACGTGCTGGCATTGAGCCCGGCCTGAATAGAAGCCCGAAAGGCAGAGTAGGTTGACGATTCGTCTCCCGCCCAGTAGATGGGCCAGGCCTGTGCGCCAGCCGTGCCGGCCCGGCTGAACGTCACAGCGTCGTTGCCCGTCTTACTTTGCGCATAGTCGTAGTAAGCGCCGATGTACTCCCCGGGGTAAGCGTTACGCATCTCGTCGCCCTTACGACCGTCGTGAAAAGTGTTCCACCGCCCGTACACGTGCTCGCCGCCGTCGGTCTTGACACCGTCAATGCCGACGTTGTCGAAGAGATAAGCGCGTTTGGAAAACCACCAATCCTTTGCGTCTGAATCGGTAAAGTCCAGTAACAGGCTGTTAGGGAACCACTTACCCTCTGGGATCCGATACTGGCCGCCACTGCCATTGCCTACCGCATATCCCTGGGAGATCATGTAGGATTCGTCGTTAGAAAGTTGAGTCGGTGGGCTGCTCATGTATTTTTCCACCGGGATCTGCCACAGCAGCACTCGGATGCCCAGGTCATGGATATCGCTCACCATGTCTCTGGGGTCAGGCCACTTGCCACTGAAAGTAAAGTCGGTATAGGTAAGGACCTGACTGCCAGTTACCGGTGTGTACTGTGCATCATTGAAGATGTAGAACGTGGCCTCATCACTCCAGGCCTCAATCACCATGGCCGTGTGGGGGATGGAGTAGGTGACCGCCTTGCTGGCCTCCACACGGACCTCGCTCTCCTTGTTCCAGGCATTACTGGACATCCATAGACCGAAGGCCCACTTGGGTGGCAGAGCCGGTTTTCCGGAGATGGCGGTGTAGCGCTCGACGATCTCTTTGGGATCGTCGTTACGGATAAAGTAGTAATCGAACAGCGCGTCGCTTCGCATACCGGTATTGGCAGTGAAGCCGTACATGTCGCTGTAGTAGGTCGCCATATTGAAGACCGAGAAGTAGTCGGTATCCAGGTATATCCCGTAGTCTTTGGAGGAAATGAAGAAGGGGATAGGCAGATAGGTCCGGTCCTGCTGGTCCAGGTACTCGTCGTAAGCGTAAACAGGCACGTCTTTGCCACGTTTGTTATAGTCGTTGAAACGTTCACCGAAGCCGTAAAAGGCCTCTGTAGATGGAGTGAAGTAGTGCTGCTCGATCTTGGCTACTTGGGACTTGCCATCGCTGAGCCAACCAATGTTGCGGAAACTGGACGAATCGTACTCCTGTATGACCTGGGTGCCGTCGCTGTCGTAGATAGTCATGCGATACGGGTTCTTCTGGACGGCCAATTTTAGCGCCGAGGTGGTTATGGTGATGTAGGAACTGGAGGAGGTCACGGTGTAAGTAGCATCGCTGGTCGCGGTGATCGTGGTGCCCGCGGGAGCGACCTGCATGCGAAACACGTCTGGCTCGGGGAAGGAAATCCCCAGGGTGGGGGTCAGAGCGCCGCCGCTGTCTACGCCATTGAGTTTGACGTAATCGCCGCTGCCAATATCCGTATAGGCGGTCACCTGGCTCAGGTAATCCCAGTCCGTGACGGTGAAGGAGAAGGGGCCCACTGACTTTTGATTAGAGCCATTGACGTTGGCCTTGACCGTATAGGTGACGACATCTCCCTGCGCCAGGCTGCCCAGGTTCGCCTCCCAGTAACTGTTGTTGCCGCTATTGTACTTCCAGGAGGCGCCCACGTTGCTCTGGGAGACTCCGTTCTTCTGCCATTCAACCCATACAGCCTGTCCCCACTCGATAGGCCAGGTCGTCGCCTTGATGTAGACGTTCTCCCCGGCAATCGGATCTCGGGGATTGCGCTCCGTCGCTTCGGTGGAGTAATAGTCATCTATGCCGTAAGGGTTGTGCCACACACCGTCCAAAGCCAGGACTGGGCGTGGCGCCAGTAGGTTGAGGCCCGCCAGAACGATGCTCACCAGAATAAGGCCAGCGATTCGCTTGTTCCAAGTTCTCATGTTGTCCTCCCTTCGCGCGTGTGGATCGAGCACCTGACTTCGAAAAGTTAGTTCGGTGTTCGAATAAAGTCTGGTTTTAATATTACCAGAAATATCTTTGTATTTCAACCCCTTGGCCTATCGAAGTGATAGTCTCTTTCCCCTACTGGCCTGGCCAAGTGACAGTCAGGAGTTATGCTCTATCGAGCCAAAGCGCTCCAGAAAATGCCAGAGCAGTTGAATCTCCTTGTCTGGCATTTGGAGCACCTTTCCGAATTGTTGAGTGGCCTCCTCTTGGTGAGCCAGGGCACGTTGTACCCAGTCACTGATCGTATCCCGGCTCACCCCCGTGGCTCGTGCGGCAGCCCGAATGCTCCCTTGTTTGGGCAACTGGGCCAAGGCCTTGAGAACGGTCTCTCGATCGGTGTGAAGCCGGTAGAACATTGAACCGCGGGTAATCGCGCAACTCTTGCCGCAGAGGACACATACATAGCGCTCCCTGGTCCTGTCGCTGCCATACATACTACCGGTGATCAGATTACCCATTCCTGCTATGAGGTAGGCTGAGCAGGCCGGGTTATGACAGGCCAGGTTTCGTAACTCCAGGCTCCCTCCCATGCCGCACTCCGCGTAAGAACGTTGATGATCGCGGGCACCTCAGACGGCAAATGACACCCGCCTCGGTGCTTCCGCCGGCGGGATCCGCGCACACACCCAGCCATCTCCCTCCTGGCACCAGGCGCCGTTGGCCGCTTCGGCCCAATGGCTTACGCGGGGGAGTGCACGGTCATCGAGTGACACCTGCTGGCACCTGGGGCCTGGCACGAGGAGCGTGCAGGCGTGGGGCAGCGGCGGCACTTGCACACTCAGGGTGTCCGGCGGGCGAAATTCGAGGGTGAAGGAGTAGGTGGCGGACGTCAGCCCATCGTACCAATCGCACGTCACGCGCCCGGGTTTGGGGTAAAGCCGGAAGATCAGGTTCTCGTACCGGTCCATCCGGTTCCCGATCGGGCTGCCCAACTGGGGACTCTCGCC
>Ga0315284_10017699_pt1 | contig 10109 bp, 7 predicted proteins | sample YL17G09_16_MG_FD_203696 | JGI IMG/M metagenome (GOLD analysis project Ga0315284, IMG submission 203696) | Sediment microbial communities from Yellowstone Lake, YNP, Wyoming, USA - YL17G09_16 | ecosystem: Environmental > Aquatic > Freshwater > Lake > Sediment | place: USA: Wyoming | collected...
GGGCTTGCTACCGGGCGCCAGACCTCTTCGGGACTTATTTGGCCTTGGGGATGACGCTCCTGATCGCCATCCAAACCTTCCTCAATATGGGGGTGGTCATGGGCTTGCTCCCTACAAAGGGTTCAACCCTGCCGTTCATCAGCTACGGGGGAACCTCGTTGATGATCAGTTTGATGGCCGTGGGAATCCTTCTGAATATTTCATCCCAGGGAGGGGAATTGCGCGATGAGAATCATCATCGCCGGGGGGGGTAGGGGGGGGCATCTCTTCCCGGCCCTGGCTCTCACGGAAGCTTTTAAGGACCGGGACCCCAAAAATGAAATCCTCTTGGTGGGAAGTCGGAAGGGACTGGAGGCCAGCATCGTGGCCAGGGAAGGCTATACCCTGAGGGCAATCGAAGTGGTCAGTTTAAAGGGGAAATCTTTTTGGGGGAAGGTTCGAGGCCTGGTGGCTGTTCCCCGGAGCCTCGTCCAGTCGGGGCGGTTAATTCATTCCTTCCGGCCCGATATGGTCTTGGGGGTCGGCGGGTACGCCTCGGGGCCGGTAGTTTTGACGGCTTGGGCCTTAGGGTATAAGACGGCCATCCACGAGCAGAATGCCTTTCCGGGGCTAAGCAACCGAATCCTCGGGAGGTTTGTGGACCGAGCTTTCATCTCTTTCCAAGTCTCGGCCCGGCACTTCCCCCGGAAAAAGGCCGTCCTCACGGGCAATCCGGTGAGAAAAAGGATGCATCGAAGGGGGATCGTTGAGAGGTCAGGGCCGGAATCAAAGTTTACCCTCTTTATCTTTGGGGGGAGCCAAGGGGCCCATCAACTGAACCAAGTCATGGAGGAGGCTCTAACTCATCTAAAGGAACTCAAGGGAAGGTTACGGATCATTCATCAGACCGGGGATCGAGACTATGTCGAAGTGAAGGAGGCCTACCGGCGAGAAGGGTTTGAGGCGGAAGTTTCTCCCTTCATTCACGAGATGGATCGGGCGTATGCGATGGCAGATTTGGTTTTATGCCGCGCCGGAGCCACCACCCTTTTTGAGTTGATGGCCATGGGTAAGCCGGCGATCTTGGTGCCCTATCCGTACGCGGCCAATGACCATCAGACGCTCAACGCCAGGACCCTGGTGGATGCCGGCGCTGCCATGATGGTGGCGAATGGGGACCTGAGCGGAGCCCGGCTTGGCCAAATTGTACGGCAGCTCAGCGCGGATCCGGCGCGGTTAAAGGAGATGGGGGAGCAGGCCCTGGCCCTGGCCAAACCCAATGCCGCGCAAGTGATCGTGAACCTCTGCTATGAGATGGTGAACCATGGATAAGGCCACCTTCGGGATGAAGCGCAGAATCTCCCGAGTACACTTCGTGGGCATCGGCGGGATCGGCATGAGCGGGATCGCCGAAGTCCTTTTAAACTTAGGATACCGGGTGGCCGGCTCAGATCTGGCGGAATCGGAAACCACTTTGCGGTTGCAACGTTTGGGAGTAGAGGTCTTCATCGGACATCGGCCGGAGAACCTGAGAGATGCGGATGTGGTGGTCATCTCTTCTGCGGTGGGGAAGGATAATCCTGAGGTCATCGCCGCTCATGAGCGCGTGGTACCCGTAATTCCGCGGGCCGAGATGCTGGCGGAGCTGATGCGTATGAAATACGGAGTGGCCATTGCCGGGACCCATGGCAAGACCACCACCACTTCGATGATCGCCACTGTACTGGCCCACGGGGGGCTCGATCCCACGGCGGTCATCGGGGGGAAGTTGAACATTTTCGGGTCCAACGCGAAACTGGGGCAAGGAGAACTTTTGGTGGCCGAGGCGGACGAGAGTGATGGCTCATTTTTGAAGCTTTCGCCGACGATTGCCGTGGTGACGAGCATCGATCCGGAACACCTGGATCATTACCGGGACCTGGAGGAGATCAAGGGTGCCTTCTTGGAATTTATCAACAAGGTACCCTTTTATGGGCTGGCCGTACTCTGTCTCGACCATGAAAACGTCCAGGCCTTGATCCCCCGGGTCCGCAAACGGTATGTGACCTATGGCTTGAGCACCCAGGCAAACTTTCGAGCGGAGGATATATCCTTCCGTGGGTTGACCACTTCCTTTCGGGCCCTGGAAAATAACCGGGAACTGGGCCAGATTTCCTTCCAGATGCCCGGGCTACACAGCGTTTACAATGCCTTGGCCACTCTGGCTACGGCTTCAGAGCTGGACCTGAGTTTCGAAGTAGTGAGGGAAGGGCTAGGAGCATTCAGTGGGGTCCAGAGAAGGTTCCAGATCAAAGGGGAATTGGCGGGGGTGATGGTGGTGGATGATTACGGACACCACCCCGCGGAGATCAAAGCCACCCTGAGCGCGGCTAAGAGCGGATGGGGACGGCGAACCGTGGTCATCTTCCAGCCCCATCGTTATACCCGCACCCGGGATCTGTTCAAAGATTTCCTGACTTCTTTCCACCAGGCGGATGTCCTCGTCCTGACTGGAATCTACCCCGCCGGGGAGGATCCCATCCCAGGGGTGGGCGTTCAGGGGCTTTACGAGGGGATCAAGGGGCATGGACACAAAGATGTGACGTTGGTCCTGGACAAGAGCGAGATTCTCGAACGACTTCTCCCCCGTCTCCAGCCCGGGGATATGGTCTTAACCCTGGGGGCGGGAGATATTTGGAAGGTGGGCGAAGCCTTGATTCAGCGGTTACAAAAGGAGGGGCGACCCCGGCCCAAAATACCCGCGCATCGCCGAAAGCGTAGAGGGCGCTGAGAGGTCCGGTTCATCATCAGGAAATGAAATGGGTTTAGAAATAGATTCACTGGCTGGGAAGTTCAAAGGGGAAATCCGGTCTTCAGTTTCCATGTCCGAGTGCACTTCCTTTCGCGTGGGGGGACCGGTTGATTATCTGGCCTTTCCCCTGGACCTGGAAGACTTGCAAAACCTCTTGCAGTGGTGTGGCCAGCATGGGGTCCAAACCATGATTCTCGGGAATGGGACGGACCTGCTGGTGCGAGATGGGGGGATTCGCGGCATGGCCATTTCTTTGTCTCGGGGGTTTCTCCGGGTCGAGGAGGTAGAGAGAGGGCCGGAGGGAGGCTTGATCTTTGCCGAAGCCGGAGAGTCCTTGGAAAAGCTTGTGGAGTTTTCCTGGAAAAGGGGACTGACGGGGTTGGAATTCGTCGCCGGAATTCCCGGAACCATCGGCGGAGCGCTCTTCATGAATGCGGGAGCATTCCGGGGAGAGATAAAAGACGTCCTGGAGTCTGTTCGGCTGATGGATGCCGGAGGGGATGTACGCGAAAGGGGGAAAGAGGAGTCGAAATTTTCTTACCGCTCCATGGAGCTGCGAAAAGGGGAGATCATTCTGGGGGGAAAATTTCGATTAAAACCAGAGAATGGCCGCCAGGTAAGATCGAAGGTGGAAGAGATTCTGCGGCGGCGGATGGAGAGACAACCGTATCATCTCCCCAGCGCCGGGTCGGTATTCAAGAACCCTCCCCAGGGCCCAGCGGGGAGATTCATCGAGGAAGCAGGATTGAAGGGCCATCGCCTCGGAGACGCCCAGGTCTCCGAGAAACATGCCAATTTCATCGTCAATCGGGGCCGGGCGCGAGCCCGGGATATTTTGGCTCTCATCGAATTGGTGCGGCAAAAGGTTTTTCAAGAGAAGGGTGTATGGCTGGAAATGGAAATTCAGGTGGTGGGGGAAGATTAAGATTAAAATCCAAAATCCAAAAATCAAAATCCAAAATTTAAAGATTGAAGCCCCGGGTTTAAAAAAATCATTTTATTCATTTTAGGCACTATAGAGCAATTTCGGCATTTTGGGTACTTTTCATATGATGAGCAAAGCAGAATTGAAGGGCAAGCGCATCGGCGTTCTGATGGGTGGAATGTCCGCAGAGAGGGAGGTTTCGCTGGAGTCCGGGCGAGCGATTTTAGAAGCCCTACAAAGCCTGGGTTATCATGCTTGGCCTGTGGAAGGCGATGAGCAGCTGGCCCTAAGGTTGACGGAAAAAAAGGTCGAGGTGGCTTACATCGGGCTTCATGGACGGCTGGGGGAAGACGGGGCCGTGCAGGGGCTTTTGGAAACGATGCGTATTCCCTACACGGGTTCAGGGGTTTTGGCCAGCGCCCTGGCTATGAATAAAATCGTCTCCCGAAAGATATTCATGTTCAACGGCCTCCCCGTGCCCCCGCACGTGGTTCTGAAGAGCGAGGAGAAGGAAAGATTTGACTGGTCCAATCTTCCATTTTCTCTGCCCATCGTGATCAAACCCTCGCAGGAAGGCTCCAGTGTCGGGGTGACCATCGTTTCCAATGCCGAGCAGATTCCCGCAGCTTTGGAAAAGGCCTTGGCCTACGACCCGGAAATATTGGTGGAGGAGTACATCAAAGGCCGGGAAATCGAGGTGGGCATACTGGATGATGTCCCCCTGGGGGCGATTGAGATCGTGCCCAAGGTGCAATTTTACAGCTACGAAGCCAAGTATACGGATGGGTTGGCCGAGCATATCCTGCCAGCCCCTTTACCCAAAGTGGATTATGACCAAGCCCTGGATTTAGGCCTTAGGGCTCACCGTCTGTTAGGGTGCGAAGGGGGCACGCGGGTGGATATGCTTTATAAAGAACCGGGGCGAATTTACCTTCTGGAAGTGAACACCCTGCCGGGAATGACGAGGCTGAGCCTCCTGCCGGAGATCGCCAGGGGAAAGGGGATCGACTTCCAGAATTTGGTGGAGCGAATTTTAATCGGGGCGCGTTTGAAGATTCCGGTAAAACCGCCGGGGATCAATCAAAGGTAAAGGAGCCATTGAAAAGCTGAAAGGATGTCTCGCAGGGGCCGTATCAAACCGAACCGACAGGCCCGCCAACACCCAAAGAAAAAAGCAGGCCGGTTGCGAGTCTGGGTGGGGCGGGTGGGGAGAGGAGCCATCAGCCTGGCCATGCTGGCCAGCCTGACCCTGCTGGGATTTACCGTCTACCAATATTTCCAGCGCTCCGCGCGCCTGAATGTCGGGGAGATTAAAATCATGGGGTGTATGAACGCCACTGAATCCGAGCTGCTTTCCCTGGCTAAGGTGGACTTTCAAGCAAGCCTGGCCCACCTGGACTTGCGGGAAATCAGCCACCGGCTGGCGAAGCACCCCTGGGTGGAAAAAGTCAAAGTGAAGCGAGATTGGTCCAGGAAGGCATTAATTATCGAAGTTCAAGAACGGGTTCCCCGGGCCTTGATCCTCCTGGAAGATCTCTACCTGATGGACCGCCATGGGGAAGTTTTCAAGAGGGCAGAACCTAAAGACCGCCTGGATATTCCCGTTCTCACCGGGCTAAACCGAAAGGCCATCATGGAGCGGGACAAGAGGGCTCTGGAATTAATCCGCCAAGCGCTGGAACTCCTGGAACTCCTCGGGCAAAGGAAAGTTTTTACACCGCGGGAAGTCTCCGAAATCCATCTCAGCAAGCAAAATGGGCTCACCCTCTTCACCCTGAACGGAGGAATCCCCATTCGCTTGGGTTCCGGGGAGATGGCGGATAAATTAAATCGCCTGGAAAGGGTGCTGCCGGATTTATGGCAAAAGTCTAAGGAGGTGGAGTACCTGGACCTTAACTATCCCCGGAAAGTCGTGGTCAAAATGAAGACGCCTGAGAGAGAGAAATCCCGGAGGTCCTGATCTGCGCAAGAATTTGGGAACCGATTCACCGCAGAGAACACAGCGCGGCAGAGCCGCAACCAAAAAAATCACCCCCTCCCTCCCCTCCCCCCTCGAGGGGGAGGGAGAGGGTGGGGGGGAAAAATTCTTAACAAAATTTAGAGATTCTGAACGTTAGTAGTACAGAGAGCGCCGGGGTGAATTGAAAATGAAAAACCAAATCCCGCGGGACAAAATGCAAAAGGACAATGAAAAATTAAAAATTTTATTCATTTTGAATCTTGGTTTGTAATTTTGATTTTTGATCCTTGACTTTTGGATTATTTCTCTCTGCGTTCTCGGCGGTCTCTGTGGCGGAAAGCTTTTTGAGAAGGGGGAACCCCCATGGGCAAGAAAGGGAAGAAGGAAAACATTATTGTCGGTTTGGATATTGGGACCACGAAAATCTGCGCCATTGTGGGGGAGGTTCGCGATGGGGGCGTGGATATCGTGGGCATCGGCACCCATCCCTCGAAAGGGCTGCGCAAAGGGGTGGTCATCAACATTGACGCCACGGTGGAGTCGATTCGGAAAGCCGTGGAGGAAGCAGAATTGATGGCCGGAGTGCAAATCACGTCGGTCTACTGCGGGATCACCGGGAACCATATCCGGGGGTTCAACAGCCACGGCATCGTGGCGGTTAAAAACCGGGAAGTCTCGGGGAACGACATAAAACGGGTCATCGACGCGGCCCGGGCAGTGGCCATTCCCATGGACCGCGAAGTCATCCATGTTCTTCCCCAGGAGTTTATCGTGGATGAGCAGGACGGAATCATGGAGCCCCTGGGAATGTCCGGAGTTCGGCTGGAGGCCAAGGTGCACATCGTCACGGCGGCTATGACGTCGGCCCAGAATATCATCCGCTGTTGCAACCGGACGGGGCTGGAGGTGAATGACATCGTTTTGGAACAGCTGGCCGCCAGCGAAGCCGTGCTCATTCCCGACGAGAAAGAGCTCGGCGTGCTCCTGGTGGACATCGGCGGCGGGACCACGGACTTCGTCGTTTTTTCCCAGGGAGCCGTCCGGCAAACCGCCATATTCGGCCTGGGGGGCAACCATCTGACCAATGATATTGCCGTAGGTCTGCGGACGCCGCTGGTGGAGTCGGAGAAGATCAAGACGAAGTACGGGTGCGCGCTGGTCTCTATGGTCAAGAAGGAGGAGACCATCGAAGTGCCCAGCGTGGGAGGAAGGCGGCCGCGGGTGATTTCTAGGCAGATCTTGACCGAGATCATCGAGCCCCGGATGGAGGAGATTCTAACTCTGGTTCACCGCGAGATCCTCAAATCAGGGTACGAGAACCTTATTCCTTCAGGGGTGGTGCTCACGGGAGGGACCGCTTCCTTAGAAGGATTGCCCGAACTGGTCGAGGAGATTTTCAACCTTCCCGTTCGGCGAGGGTATCCGTCGGGGGTGGGCGGCCTGTTGGACGTGGTGAACAACCCCATGTACGCCACAGGCGTGGGTTTGGTTTTGTACGGGAAACGTCACGGCTCAGAGGGCCGTTTGAGAGACAGCGACCGCGGACTCTGGAGCAGGGTGAAGCGCTGGTTCAGCGAATTTTTTTGAGGATTTTTCCAGGGGTTATTTCGTTTCGAAATGTAGATTACAGAATGTGGACAGGGGAAGGGACATCAGAATCAGAAATTCCAAATCTGCAATTGGGAAACTGAAACCTGGCCGAATTTTTTATCAGCTCCATTTTAATTTCCGGGAGGTGGGGGAATGATTGAACTGGAAGAGAACACGAATTCTGGGGCCAATCTGAAGGTGGTGGGCATCGGCGGCGGAGGGTGTAACGCCGTCAACACCATGATCAAGGCCGGCCTGAGCGGGGTGGAATTCGTCGGGGCCAACACGGATGGCCAGGCCTTGGCAGGCTGCGGCGCACCCATAAAAATCCAGCTGGGAACGAAGCTGACCAAAGGACTGGGGGCGGGAGCCAATCCCGAAATCGGGAGAAATGCCGTCTTGGAGGATAAAGACCGGATCCGGGAGGTCCTGATGGGCGCGGACATGGTCTTCATCACGGCCGGCCTGGGAGGCGGAACGGGGACGGGCGGAGCGCCGATCCTGGCCGCCATCGCCAGGGACGTGGGGGCTCTAACCGTGGCCGTAGTCACCAAACCATTTCTTTTTGAGGGCAAGAAGAGACAGCGGCAGGCCGAGGAGGGGCTGAAGGAGCTTAGGAAATGCGTGGATACGTTGATCACCATCCCCAATCAACGGCTGCTGAATCTCGCCGGCCGGGATATGTCTCTCCTGGAGACTTTCCGCAAAGCAGACGAGGTTCTCCTGCAAGCGGTCCAGGGGATCTCCGATCTGATTACCGTCAACGGCTTGATTAATTTGGACTTCGCCGATGTCCGCACGGTGATGTCCGAGATGGGATTGGCCTTGATGGGGACCGGGGCAGCGAGTGGGGAGAATCGAGCGATCGAAGCTGCCCAGCGGGCTATCTCCAGCCCTCTGCTGGAAGACATTACCATCTCTGGAGCGCGGGGGATCTTGATCAATATTACGGGAGGGACGGACCTAACCCTCTATGAAGTGAACGAGGCATCTACTCTCATCCAGGAGGAGGCCCACGAAGAGGCCAACATCATTTTTGGGGCGGTGATCGACGAGACTCTAAAGGAGGAGATGCGCGTCACCGTGATTGCCACCGGATTCGGCAGGGCCGAGGAAATGGAAGAGCGCATCCCCGAATCCCGAGCTGCCTCCCCTGAGAAGGAGAAGACAGTCGTCAGCTTTACCCGCAGGGAGAGCAATCGGGACATTCCTACGTTCATTCGCCAGGAAAAAACTATTGAGGTCCAGGAAAAACAGGCCAAATCAGCCCGGGGCCGGATGTCGGTTAACTTGAAAGAGGAGGAATACGACATCCCCACTTTTTTGAGGAAGCAGGCGGATTGATCCGATAAACATGGATTTACCGCGGAGCGCGCAGAGATCGCTGAGATGTATTGAAAATCAAAACTCAAAAATCAAATGCAAAATGACAATGGAAAATTCAGAAATTTTTTCCATTTTGGATTTCGGTTTGGGAGTTTGATTTTTGATATTTGACTTTTGGACTATTGCCCTCTGCGTTCTCCGCGTTCTCTGTGGTTAATCATTCCTTCGAATAAAACCGTGTCTAACAAGCTAACCGAAAAAGCCAAGAGCCTCCTTTCCGAAGAACGGAGGATCTTTCCAGCTGGCAAGCCGTTCGCGGCAAAGGGCCGAAAAGGAAAGTTGTCCGTTGCCTTGGCCTATCCTCATCGGTATTACACGGCCATGTCCAACCTGGGGTTCCAGGCGGTTTACCGGCTTTTTAATGAACAGCCGGACACCGAGTGCCAGCGAGTTTTCTTGCCGGAGGCAGAAGATTTCCAAGAGTACCGCCGAACCGGGACTCCGCTCTTTTCCCTGGAATCTTTGCGTCCGGTCCATACCTTCGATGTCCTGGCCTTTTCCATCTCCTACGAGAACGATTATCCCCACCTCCTCCAGATGATGGAATTGGCCAGGATTCCCATCCTGAGAAAGGATCGAAAAGAGGGCGATCCGCTGGTCATGGCCGGTGGGGCCACGATATTGATGAACCCTGAACCGCTGGCAGATTTTGTGGACCTTTTCGTGGTCGGAGAGGCCGAGGTGGTCGTGGGCCCCCTCACGGAGATCCTGCAGCGGGGGAAGGAAACGGCGAAGGCCAAAGAAGCATTAATGGCCGAACTGGCGACGTTGGAAGGGGTTTACGTTCCGCAATTTTACGCCGTCACCTACAAGCCAGAGGGAACGATTGATTCCTTTCTCCCCCAGGGGTCTTTTCCCGGCCGGGTGAAGAGAGCCTGGCTCAAAGACCTGAATGACTCCCTGACGATTTCTTCCCTGGTGACACCCAACACAGAGCTTTCCCGGATGCTTTTGGTGGAACTCAGCCGCGGTTGCCGGAGGGGGTGCCGATTCTGTGCGAGTTGTTATACCTATTTCCCCCATCGCGTGCGGGACGGCCCGCTTCTGAGAGAGGCAGCCCTTAAGGCCTCAAGCCCGGCGGACAAAATCGGGCTGGTGGGCGCGGCCATTTCAGATTACCCCGAACTGATCCCCCTCGGACAAGAGATTCTCCATATTCCCAAACCTATCTCCTTTTCTTCCTTGCGGGTAGATTCCCTCACCCCAGAATTGGCTGACCTCGTTTTCGCCAGCGGACAGAAAACAATCACTCTCGCCCCGGAGGCCGGCTCTGAGCGCATGCGTCGAGTCGTGCGTAAAGGTTTTACGGAAGAGGAGATCCTCCGGGCGGCGGAGATCCTGGCCGATCACGGAGTCAACAGCTTGCGCCTTTACTTCATGATTGGCTTGCCCGAAGAAAAAGCTGAGGATGTCAAAGCCATCGTTGACCTGACCAAAAAAATTAGGCATCACCTCTTGAAAAAAAGTCGCGGCCAAAA
>Ga0315284_10017700_pt1 | contig 10109 bp, 5 predicted proteins | sample YL17G09_16_MG_FD_203696 | JGI IMG/M metagenome (GOLD analysis project Ga0315284, IMG submission 203696) | Sediment microbial communities from Yellowstone Lake, YNP, Wyoming, USA - YL17G09_16 | ecosystem: Environmental > Aquatic > Freshwater > Lake > Sediment | place: USA: Wyoming | collected...
GTGCCTGTGCCTTTGAACTGCAGGTTCGTCACGGCTGCGGCGACGCCCCCGGTTGCAATCGGGTTGTAGGTTGTCAACTGCCCGCTGAGCTTCAACGGCTTGTTCACGTAATTCGGTAACGTTTTCTGATCCGCCAACGCCGGAATCAGCGTCCGGGCGTTCGGCGAGCCCCAACCCGTCGCATAGTCCCAACTACCAGCAACCCAGAACGGCGCCGGCTGCGGCAAACGGAACCGCTGCGTGATGTCGTTGAAGTACTGATCCCCGCCTCGCGAGCCAAGCCTGTAGATCCGGTCCAGCAGCGTGTTCCCGATCTTCCCGAGCTTGTTCTGGGCACGAACCTGGTTCGCCAACGCAACCATCGCCGCCACCTGGGGCGCGCCACAGCTCGTCCCGCCAAAGCTGAACCACCCAGCGAACCCTCCATTGCCCGCCGTGCTGAACACGTTGACCCCGCCGAAATCCGGCGTCGGGTCCGCGGCCCACGCCAGATCCGCGGTGCCCCGCATCGCTGTCGTCTGCCCAATGCTCGTGTAGTAATTCACCAGGCGGTTCTGCTGGTATGTGGGCTCCGGATAAAACGCGCTTGGCCCGCCCCCGCCGAAAATCCACCAAGCCTCTCCGCCCGGAACCTGGTTGTCCATCCTGTCTCCCACCACCGGGTCCTCCCCATCCCACCACCACCGCGGCTCCAGTGAAATCGGGTCCAGCGTCGCCGACGGGTTGTTCCCGCCTCGCCGCGTCCCGTAGTCATCCAGGAACAGCGTCGTCCCACCCACCGACAACACGTTCGGATTCGTCGCCGGCCACGATGGCTGCGGCGTATCGCCCGCCGCCGCCACGAAAGAGATGTTCTTCGTGTAGGCGTTGGAGAAGGTGCCATCGAGCGCAAGCTGGCTGGAGTTTTCGGCGAAACCCAGGCTCAAGGAGACGACCCCGCCTCCAAAATGCCGGTTCAATAGCTTGACCCCGGTATCGATGGCGCTGGAAACATCGGCGTGCAAGGGTGAATCGGCCTCGACGAGAATAATGGTCGCTTCGGGGGCGATGGCATGAGCCCATTCAATGTCCAGAAGCGCTTCGCCGGACCAGTTTTCGTCCTCGGTCGGCTTGCTGCCGGAGGCATAGACCTGCCAGAAGGTCTTGCTGGTGGGAGCGGGAAGCCCAAACTGCTTGGAAAACGCGTTCAAGTCGCGTTTGGCGGTGGGGGTGTGGAAAGCGTCAATAATGGCAATGGCCTGCCCCTTGCCGCGATTAGTGTAGTTCTTGTCGGCCAAGTCGCCAAAGCCATAGGCTCGGCGCATCTGGAATGGGGTGTAAGCGGTCGGGGTGCCAGTCCAGGTCTCGGTGGGGAAGTTGGGCTGGAACTGGCGGTTGATGGTGTCCTGGCCGCCGCCCGGGATCACCTTGTCTTTGCCGACTACGGCCTTGGGGCTGGTGCTGATCTGATTGCGGCCTCTGCCGCCATAGATCGTATCAGCGCCGTCGCCACCCATAATGCGGTCGTTGCCGGGGCCGCCCACGAGGATGCTACCGCCGCCGCCACCGGAAATCAGGTCGTCGCCGGAGCCGCCATCGATGATGTCTTTGCCGAAGCCGCCACCGAGGGTGTCGTTGCCCGGGCCGCCGTGGATGGTGCAGGGGATGGTAATCCGCTTGCCAATGTTCTCAATGACCACGCGGTCGTTGCCGGCGTTGGCATCAATGTAGATGCCTTTGACATCGGCCTCGTCAAAGAACTGCTTCTGTTTGTTGACGTTCACCTGCAACTTGCCGGCAAACCGGGGCGAGGGAAGGATGGTGATGCTCTCTGCGGCATCCGTGCCTTCGATGGCAAGTATGCCGTTGTGAAGTGATACGGAAAGGAGCTGTCGCTGCTCCAAGGACTCCACCACAGGCGTGACGGCAGAGTCCAATCGGTTGGTCCGCAAGGTGCATCTCAAGAGGTGTCCCATTACTGCTCCTAACCGTGAATCCTCGGCGTGGCAAATCCGAGGGTACTATTACAATCACACCAATATACTAACGCGACTGCTCGCCCGCAATAACCTTGCGCCAGAGAGACGACACGGAATCCATCAGCGTTTCAAACTACGGCATCCTAATTACGCATCCGGCAATCGCCCATTCGCCGCCGCAGGCTTCACCAGGCTATCCGGACCCTGGCTGTCGCGCGGGGGTGAGTTAGATTACCCCGCTTCCAAGCAGTTTTCATCGGGCGCGTCACACTCGTCTCGAAAAAGAATTTCCATCGAATCCCGCACCAATTCGAGCTCAATTGCATTTGGCTGTAGTGTTGCCCGAAGACGCCGCACACTCCACCCCGGCAACGGGCGGCGTGCTGGCCACCGGCACCACTTGCGTCCCCGGGTCCGTCCGTGCCAAAGCCCGCTTTCCCACTAATCGACGCCTTCGCCAAGATTTGCCCCAATAGCGCGTGACTCGGCAGACGGCCGGCGTTACAATGCAAAACGGTGTGGTGTATGGTTGGCTGATCCGCGGGCAGCAGACAGCACGCGCGGGCGGCGCCATCGCAACAACAAGGGCTTAACTCCTTCGGACTGAGCTTAGCATCACGGAGAATCGCATGTCGTATCCGCATCTTGCCAATAACCACCATGTTGTCGTGCCACTTGCCATGATGGAGGAACTTGAGGAACGACAATTCCTCACCGTTGCCGTGCAGGATGGCGGCCTGTTCGTAATGGGGCTCTCCAGCGCCAACAAGCTCATCGTTTCCCTCGATCCCCACGACAAGAACGTGCTCGTGGTTGACGACAACGATAAGATGTACCGATACGAGATCCACCAAATCACCCTCGACATCCGTTTTATCTACCTGATCGGCGGCAGCAGCGACGACCTGCTCCAAATCGACGAAAGCAACGGCCGCATTCGCTTATCATGCAACATTATCGGTGACGCGGGCGACGATACGCTTATCGGCGGCTCTGGTCCCGACATGCTCCTGGGCGGTGATGGCGACGACTCGCTCAGCGGCGGCGGTGACTCCGACCGCCTGTTCGGCGGCAACGGCGATGACACCATCGATGGCGGCGCCGGCGCCGACTATTTCTACGGCGGCAATGGAGACGACTCCCTCACCGGCAACGGCGGCCATGACTACATCGAAGGCGGCGCCGGCGATGACAATATCGATGGCGGCGCCGGGGACGATTACATCATCGGCGGCGACGGCAATGACCTGCTCTTCGGCGACGTCGGTAACGATACCATAGACTGCGGCAACGGTGACGATCAGACATGGGGCGAATTCGGCAACGACCTCATCCTGGGCGGCGACGGCAACGACGACCTCATCGGCGGACCCAACAACGACTCCCTGATCGGCGGCCGCGGCGACGACCTCCTGTACGGCCAAGCGGGTAATGACCAGCTCGACGGAGGCTTGGGCAACGACTCCCTCTACGGCGAGGCCGGCCGCGATCGCTTCATGGTCGGCCGCGCTGACAGATCCAAAATGCAGGACTTCCAACTGAACTGGGATGCCATCGGCAAGATGACGTTCAGCAAGGGAAGGTCCCTCAGCGACATGCTTGTCCAGACGCACTACGAAGACCCTGTTGCCCCCATTCCGCCTGCCAGCAATGCGATGGCCAGTTCCACTATCAGCAACAGTGGCAACCAGCGACTCGTGGGCGCCATCGACAACTCCACCTCCGTCTTCGCAGCAAAGCCAGAGGATATGTTCATCCGGTAAGTCCGACCCTTCGATCCGTCGGAACTCGCACATCCAACTGCTCGGGCCGACCAATCGCCCGAACTACCCGTGGCTGTGCCTTCGCTGGCGCGCGATGACATCCCCCATTCTCGGCACATTACGGTCCTGAGCTTCGTTGCACACCGGCGCGCCCGGATTCCTGCCTCGCAAACCGCCGGGCCAACGGGCGATCCTATCGATGGCGGAGTGCCGACTGGAGAGGGGGAATCAGGGTTTGGGGGCGGGTGGAGCTTTGAGCATCTCGGCCAGGTTGTAGTGGGTATAGCGGGTGTGGGCGGCGGGGTTTTTCGAGTCGGCGTTGGCAACCCAGAAATCGAGGGTTTCGGGGGCGAACAGGACGGAGTGGATGTTGGAGGTCATGGCAACGGGGCGCAGCATCAGGTTGCGGGCGCCTTCGGCGTCCAGTTTGCCGTAGTTGTCTTTGACGCGTTGGGCGAGGGTTTCGTAGCGGGAGCCGGCGGAGATCAGAACCGTGTCTTTCATGGGATGATCGAGTTGGGGGTGAGACTCGCCCGGGCTGACCGTGACAAATTTCGTCGGGGTGCATTCGAGTGCGACCGCCTTCTTCGTGTTGCCGTCGGAGATGACATAATAGTATTCGCAGGTTCGGGGGGCTTTGCGGAAGATCTCGACCGCTTCTTCGAGGGTCGATGCTTTTTCCATGGCATCGCGGACGAGTTGGGCCATGGGTTTGCCGTCCCAGTTGCCTTCGCCGCGGCCGCCCATTTCGCCGATGGAGATGTGCTTTTCGTTCATGGCGGAGACGGAGCCGACGAAGCCGGCGTAGCCGATGTTGACCCAGGCGTTGCCTTGATCGGGTTGGAAGACCATGACCGTGGCGTTTTGTTCGAGGCCCACGCCTTTGAGGTAGTCGAGGATTCGACCGTGGTACATGGTGCCGTTGACGGTGGCGTCGCCGAAAATAGAGAAGCCGGAGCAGTGGAAAAGCTCGGGGAAGAAATTCGCCAGACGCATTTCGTATTTGCTGATGTCGGCCGCGGTGGCGATCGCGTCAATTTCTGCGAAGTAGCGCTCGGACATGTGCGGTTCGAGCCGTTTGTAAGCGCCTTCGATGTCGGTGAAGAACCAGGAGCCTTTGGCGAAGGAGCTGGCGACGCCGACCCCATAGAGCATGCGGTCGGTGACGTCGCGAACCTGGCGTCTAAGGAGTGTGCCGTGCTGCTGGCCCATGGCTTCTGGGCTACCCTTGAGGAAAAGAACCCGCGTGCCGTCCCAGATCTCCAGGCGCCCTTGGCCAGTGGAGGCGACCAAGGCGCGCTGGCCGGTGGCGGGGCCGAGGGTGGGGATGTTGTTGCGAAGGGTGGATTGGGCGACGTCGACGAACCGGGTGAGGTGGGACAGGGCGACCTGTTCGATCTTGTCATTGGGTTTGCGCTGGAGCTTCCACTTGTCGGCAGGCCATGGGTCGGTGAGTCTTGTGTCTTGAAGCTCAATTTCGACATTGATGCGCTTGCCATCGGTGAAACGGATGCGCGTCGGGAAGGCGCCGGGATCGGGCATCACCAGTTCGAGCTTGGCGGAGGGCAGGTTGATCAGTTGGGTAACGGCTTTGGGGGGGGTGAGCGAGAGCGTGTCGTTGGCGAGGAGTTCGACTTGCCAGAGCAGCGGCAGCGCGACGGCCTGGGCTTTGATCGAAAGCGGGAGTCTGAACGGGGGCAGGACGGTGCGGTCGATGTCGGTGGGGTCGCCGGCAAAGCGGAGGAGATTGCGGTCGCCGATGAGGCCGAATCCCTTCTGGGGGAGATAGGTCCAGAGTTGCTGGGCGTTTCGACAGAGGGCGTAGGTTTGGTTGCGATAACTGGCCGTTAACAGCAGGTGGTCGGGCGCTTGATAGGCGAGGTCAAGCGTGGCGTTCAGGAGGTCATTGGGGAGGCCGTCCGCTTGGGTGATGACCAGGCGAGTAGAGAAGGTTCTTGGGGGAGTGTTGTCGGCCGGCTCGATGAGCGCAAGGGTGCGAGTGATGAAATTGGCGAAGACTTGGGACGGTTGCGTGGTGGCAGGCTGTTGAGCATGCAAGAAGTTGGAGACGAGCAACAGGAACACGATCGCGAGTGTTGGACGGGCGATGCGCATAGACCACCTCAAGTTGAAGATTTGAGAACTATAGCCTGCCGCTCCCGGAACCCCAACTCCTCACCCACGTCTAACCCCCCATGAAATACACCCTTCTCCTCTTGCTGGCCCTCCCCTCTTTCCTGCCTCTGCCCGCCCTCGCGTTCACCCCCGACGACTACTCTGAACACATCGCCAATCTCAAGAAAACCCTCCCGGCCGGCTTTACCGTCGTCGTCCAGCCGCCCTTCGTCGTCATCGGCGACGAACCCCCCGCCACCGTCCGCCGCCGCGCAACCTCCACCGTCAAATGGGCCGTCGATTGCCTCAAGCAGGACTTCTTCACCAAGGACCCTTCCAACATCCTCGACATCTACCTCTTCAAGGACAAGCAATCCTACGAAGAACACACCAGACAACTCTTCAACCACACCCCCACCACCCCCTTCGGCTACTACTCGCCATCCCACAAAGCCCTCATCATGAACATCCAGACCGGCGGCGGAACACTCGTCCACGAAATCGTCCACCCGTTCATCCACGCCAACTTCCTCAACTGCCCCGCCTGGTTCAACGAAGGCCTCGGCTCACTCTACGAACAATCCGCCGACAACGACGGCCACATCATAGGTCTGCCCAACTGGCGACTCCCCGCCCTCCAGAAAGCCATCAAGAGCCGATCCCTCCCCTCCTTCAAGGACCTGCTCTCCACCACCACCGACGACTTCTACACAAAAGACCGCGGCTCCAACTACGCCCAGGCCCGCTACCTCTGCTACTACCTCCAGGAAAAGGGCCTCCTCATCCAATACTACAAATCTTTCACAACCAACCAACAATCCGACCCCACCGGCTACCAAACCCTCCAGAAAACCCTCAACAACCCCGATATGCCCGCCTTCACCAAAAACTGGGAAACCTTCACCCTCTCCCTCCATTTCCCCTGACGCCCCCGCTTTGCCCCACCTTCCCGCGCCTTCCCGAGCGGCGCCCGACCACCTGTAGCGGCCACCAGGCGGAAGGCAGAGCGTTTCCCGTTTGCGTGTGCTCGCTCGCGTACAGCGTAAGCCATGCGCCGGCCAGGCCGTTATGGACGCCGCCCTCCTCTCCGCCACCCAACGCTGCTGGGGCAATAGGTTTGCCGCCATCTTGCAATACTCTTATCTCGCCTTTTCCCCGCAGTTGAGTGTGTCCCCTCCAAGGGTTATAATATTTCGCTCTGACCGGGGCCGTAGCTCAATTGGGAGAGCACTGCCTTTGCAAGGCAGCGGTTGGCGGTTCGAGCCCGCTCGGCTCCATTGGGGATGATTAAGATCGTGTACCGAGGATTTCATGGCCAAAGCCCGAGCCATTCTCAAACGCCGCAAAGCCGTCCGAAACATCCGCAAGATCACCAAGACCATGCAGATGATCGCCACGGCCAAGTTCCAGAAGTCGCTCAAACGTGCCGTCGGCACCAAGCCCTACACGCTTACCGTCAGCCAGCTCGTCGCCGAACTCGCGGCCAGCGTGGGCAATGTCGAGCACCCGCTGCTCCGACGCCCCACCGACGAGGACCGCACCAACCGCATCGCGATGATCGTCATCACCAGCAACCGCGGCCTCGCGGGCGCATACAACGGCAATGTCCTCCGCGCTACCGGCCGTTTCATCCGCGAGCGGGAAGCCGCCGGAAAACAGATCGACCTCTACATCTCCGGCAAGAAGGGCATCGCCTACTTCAACTTCCAGAAACGCCCCATCACCCAGCGTTACGACCAGTTCGCTGACCAGCCGCGCTACGCCGACGTCGAAAAGGTCGCCAGCTACTTCATCGAGCGATTCACCTCCGGCCAGCTCGACGCCGTGCACGTCGCCTACATGAACTTCATCAGCACCAGCACCCAGAAAGCCGATGTGCTGACGCTGCTGCCGCTGGCCAGCGTACAGGAAGTGAGCACGCACATTGCTTTGCAGGTCGCCGAAAAGGACGCCCAGGCTCACGCCGGCCTCGCCGACACCGCGCGAACCGGCCTCGATGTTCGCGCCGAGTCGCCAGCCGCTCACGGCGACGTCATCTATGATTTCTCGCCGTCTCCCAAGGAACTGCTGGACGATCTGCTTCCGCTGATGGTGAAGACGGTGTTGTTCCAGTGCTTCCTCGACGCCACGACCAGCGAAAACGTCGCGCGCATGGTGGCCATGAAGAGCGCCACCGACAACGCCGACAAAATGGTCAAAGCCTTGACCATGCGCTACAACCGCGCCCGCCAGAGCCAGATCACCACCGAGCTGTCAGAGATCATGGGCGGCGTCGAGGCGATGAAGGGATGACCCCACAAGGCGAACGGCCGGACTCTGCACAAATTCAGACATTAATCGGAGCAGGCTCACTCGCGGGCCGCCCGGTTTGGCCGCCCAGGCGCTGCACCAACGGTGCGATCAACTCCACCGCCTCGGCCAGCGCGCGCCCGATTGGGTCCGGTAATCCAGACAATCACAGCAGAATGCGCCGCGTCAGTATTGCACCTTGAATCGCCCTTCATTCCTGCCGATACCCGAAATGGAGGTTCAGAAATGCGCGCCGTTACTCTTTGCATTCTCGCCACTTTGGTGCTCAGCAATCGCCTGCCAGCTCAGGCCACGCGGCCTTCAGCCGACCCTTGGACACAGACTGTCCAACAGTTCGCGCAGGCACTGGCGCAGAGCGATCCCGCAGCGCTGGTGCCGCTGCTGGCCGACAATGCCTCGGTGCAGGCGTTTGATGCCAAGACCGCCGATGCCGCGCGACTGCTGTCGCGCACGCATGGGGCGGCGATAATCTCCGCTCACGCTTATGTGCATGCTCCTTCGCGGATGGCAACCGACATTGTCGAATCATTCGCTCAGGCACAGCAGGTGCCGGACGAGCTGAAGCGATATATGACCCCGCAGAACGAGGCGCAGATGGCCAAGGCCAACACTGCCGCGGCGAAGTGGCTGACCCAGACGCTGGCCGCCAAGCCGGGCGATCCGGTGGGCGTCGTGGTGTTGTGGTCCGCGCCAACGGCAGCCTTAGGCCTGGTCGAAAGCGCGCGGCCGGAGATCATCTTCGTCCTGCTGAAGGGCGGCATGGCCGGCGGCAGCCCACGCATCGAGGCGATCGCCTTTGGCAACCCCCAGCGGCAGAGCCTTGCGCCCAACTGAGCATTCTGAATCCGCAGACTAAAGATCACCGACAACCCAAGCCCCCGCGAGGACCATCTCGCGGGGGCTTGGTTCTTTCGGGCCTTTGCTTTTCCCGCCGGCACACCTATGCTCCAGCCAAGGAGATCATCATGCGATGGGTGTTATGTTGGCTGGCGTTGTTGGGGATGGCGCTGCCCAAGGCCGAAGCGTGGAGCAACAAAGAGCACATCCAGTTGACGCGTATCGCCGCCGAGCGGTTGATGGCGGATCCGACGACACCGGCGGACATGAGGCAATGGCTGGCGCGCGCAGCCGGGCCGCTGTTGGATGCCGCCGGTGAGCGGGACTATCTGCTGCACAAGCGAGTGGGGTTATTTCCGCGTGGGGTTGATGGGATTCTCTTCTGGTGCACCGTGCCGGACATGCACGCCATAGCCGACAAGCCGGAGAGCAAAGTCGATCCGTTTGGCGTGCACGAGGGCAAGCTCCACTACATCGACCTGGAGTTGTTCATGTCCGATCCGGCGCAGCGGACCTATGCGGATGATCTATCGCATCAACCGAAGCCGAGCGACATTCCGCGAAACATGGCTGATCCGAGGTTCAAGACCGCCGGCATGTTGCCGTTCACGATCGACCACGCATATGGGCAACTGGTGAAGGCGATTCGCGACGGCCGGCTTGATGATGCTCCGGGCAAATACCCGCGGGACGAACATGCGGCCAGGTGGGCCGGCTATCTGGCCCATTACCTTCAGGACAACACGCAGCCGCACCACGCCACCGAGGACTATAAGAGCCGGTCGTATTTCCCGGGCATCGACTCGAAGCAGGCGCCCGACATCCATGCCGACATGGAGTACCGCCTGGTCGATGACGACCGGAACGACTACGCGGACCTTCGGCTGGCGCTGTGGGATTCGTTCAGCGAGGAGTTGCGGCAATTCAAAGACCCGGTCCGAACCAAGAACCTTTGGCAGGCGACGCTCGAGGTCTCGCTGATCAGCTACGACGCGCTGCCGATCATAGGCCGGGCGGCAAAAATCGCTTATCCGCAGGCCGGACCCGACGGGCCAGGACCGTGGAACGCCGAGGCGTTCTTTCAATACACGGGCCAGTGGCGGGGCGAAAAGGTGACGGTGCTGAA
>Ga0315284_10017701_pt1 | contig 10108 bp, 12 predicted proteins | sample YL17G09_16_MG_FD_203696 | JGI IMG/M metagenome (GOLD analysis project Ga0315284, IMG submission 203696) | Sediment microbial communities from Yellowstone Lake, YNP, Wyoming, USA - YL17G09_16 | ecosystem: Environmental > Aquatic > Freshwater > Lake > Sediment | place: USA: Wyoming | collected...
CAAGCGCCTGCGAGAGCTCGGGTACGAAGAGGCCGCCGCGGCGATCTTGGGGGTCCCGTTGCCACCCCCGCCCCCTGCTCCGCCCCCTGCCCCGCCCCCTCCCTCTCCCCCTCCTTCGCCGGTCCCCCCTCCTCCCGAGGAGGTGAGTCCGCTCCAGGGAACGCCGATGATGCTCCCCTACATGGATCCCGAGCTCGCGTTCAAGACGTTGTCGTTCGAGTGGCAGCGCGCGAAGATCGGTAGCCCTCGTGACGCGTCTGGAAGACCGATCGAAGCCGATCCGCCGTTCGCTCCTCTGCTCGTCGCCCGCGGGGGGCCGCTCGATTCGGGCCAGCAGGTCCCGATGGGGGCGCTCCGTTCGCTCAACGCGTTCCTCGAGTGGGCTAAGGAGAGCGGTTTCGAGCAGGGGATCAGCTTGCGCGTCGAGGGTCTCGTCAAGGCTCCTGGTCGGATCGCGAAGACCCGGGGCGCCTGGTCTCCTTCTCCGCTCGGTACGGACGGGCCCGGGTATCCGGATGTTCTAGGCAAGCCGCCGTCCGACAAGCCGTCCGGACAGGGCGGCAAGTCGTGATCGCCGGGGTCGTCCACCGCGATCTGAATGGGACCTTCTGGTTTGATGATCGCCCGGTGCGCGGCCCTGAAGACATCCCGTCGGGTCGCGCCTGGGCTGGGACCGTCTGGTATGCGGCTCCGGGGATCCACTCCTACGAGTGGGCCTCGCTCCTCCGGGAAGGGGATGTCGCGTTCGGCCCTTCACCTGGAGAGGTGATGGGCTGCAAGATCCGCACGGGCGCCGCAGGTCGCGGCACGATCCGGGTCTTGGACTCCCGCTGCTGGGGGGTCCCCGATCGGGACCCGAACGTGTGTTTCCGGGAGATCCAGTCGATCCGGGCCCAGGCGCGAGCTTGCGATCTGGAGCCGAAGAACTCGGCGGCTGCGACAGCGATCTCGGCCTGGATGGATCGCTTCGACGGGAAGGACGACCGGGTCTCCCTTCGTCAGCTCCCGCCGCGGTGGCGCGGCCTGGCGCACGCCTGTATGCACGCGGGTCCTGCCGCCGTGCTCCGTGCGAGCGCGCCGTTCGCGGTGCACATCGATCGCAAGAAGGCCTACCTCGCCGCCCTGCGAGAGCCGATGCCGGTCCTCGGGCTCAGGCACGAGGGAAAGTCGGGCGGGTTCTACACCCACGACGATCGCCGCTGGTCGAAGATCCGGAAGCTCGAAGGGTTCGTCGAGGCCCAGGTGCGGATCAGCGGAGATCCGAACGATCCGGCAGGCCTCCCCTCGCTCCCTGTTCACGCGACGTGCGGCACCATCTACCCGAAGGGCTTCGTTCGGGGGACCTGGACGATCCGGGCGGTTCGGGAGGCGGAAGACCGGGGGGAGGTCGAGGTCGTGTCCGTCGAGCAGTTCGCCTACGCTCCTGCGACCGAGCCCATCTTCGCCGAGCTGGCAGATCTGTTCGAACAGCTCCCGCAACCGCTCCAGAAGCGTCTGTATACGCGGTTCTGGGGGAAGCTCGGGAGCCGCGGCGGCTACGTCGCTACCAAGAGCGCAGAGCCGATCTCGGGCGCCATCCCGGCGAGCGGGCTGTGGTGGGCCTGGGAGGGGATCGAGCCCTGGAGTCCCAAGGCGCGTCCGACCTACCGGCCGGACATCGCGGCCTTCGTCCTCGACGCGAACCAGCGCGCGGTCTTCCGAGATCTCCGGCGTCTGGCTCCTGGGAGCGTCGTCGCGACCCATGTCGATGCGATCTGGACGACCGATCTGGTCGGCGCGTCGACCCTCATCGCCGAGGGATCGGGCCAGACGGGCTCCTGGCGTAGCAAGCGTCACGGTCCGATCCGGTTCTACGGCATCGGGATGTACGCACACGGAGACCGTCTCGCGTGCAGCGGCTACAACCCGGTGTCGCGCGGTCCGCTCACGCCCGAGACGTTGGCTGCGTTCGTGCGGAGCACGGAAGGCTCCCAGGGCCGAAACCTGCTCCTCGCCCGGGAGTGGAGCGCAGATCCGATCACGGATGCTTCGGCGACGAGCCGACCCCTCGTCTGCGATCTGTCTCACCACCTGCCCGTCGATGGTCCCGACGTGTACAGCGAGGACTGGACTCCGGGCGGCTGGTACCGGCAGGCCGATGAGATGCTCGCGCGGCAAGCGTTCGCCGTGGACGAACCTCGGGACGCGATGGTCGCGGCGGGGTGATGGCGATGTTGATGCTCTGTCTCACCTGCAGCGGTGCGGGCTACCTCGGCGCCGATGATCCGATCGATCCGTGGGGGCCGTGTCCGGACTGCCAAGGTGGCTACCAGGCAGATTCGGGCAACCAGGAGTCCGAGATCGGCCTCGATGAGCCGAATGATCCTGAGCCGGGCTCATCAGATCTTCCGGAAGAGACAGGTATCCCCCCTTGTCATTTTGGGGCTCGCGGGTCGTTGCCGTGCGCGGGGTGCGAGGAGAGCTGTGCGCACTACCATCCTGACGCTCAGCCCGGCTGTCTGCAAGGGCGGATCATGTTCCTTCCATGCTTTTCGTGTCAACCAGGTTGCATCTGGTACCCGCGATCCCTCGCGATCTTCCGGGCGCGGAGTGTGGGTTGGCCCGAGGGATCCTGTTACGACGACAACCCGAACGGATACCCGCCTGCGGCGCTCCGTGCCGTCCTGGTCGGCGCGTCGGCTCCAGAGGAGCCATTGGACGACGAGCCGTCTCCGGCAAGGACGGGAGCTGTTGCCCCCTTTCAGCGGCCTGCGCTCTCCGAGGCCCAGGCCGCGGTCGTCGGACACCTGGATGGTCCTGCTCTCGTGGTCTCTGGGGCAGGGTCGGGCAAAACCCACGTTGTAACGCAGAGGATCGTTCGGCTCTGCGAGCGCGGGGTCAAGCCCGAGCAGATCTTGGGGCTCACGTTCACCCGCAAGGCCGCGAAGGAGATGCGTGAACGTGTCAGCAAGCGCCTGCCGAGCCTCGGCTCCAAGGTCACGCTGACGACGTTCCACAGCCTCGCGCTGGCCATCTGTCGTGAGTACCCGACGCTGATCGACCGCCGACCCCGGTTCGGGATCTGGGACGACAAGGTGATGCTGGCCGAAATGCGCCGCATCCTGAAGGAGCTCGGGTCGCGTGCGGCCGGCGATGAAGACCCGGAAGAGGGTGAGCTCCCGGAGGGCGTGACGCCGGCAGCATGCCTCAAGAAGATCGAGAGTTACCGAGAGGCGGGCGAGAAGGACATCCAGTCGATCTCGGTGGGGAGCGAGGCGGCGTTTACAGCCATCTGTGTCTACGAGCAGAACAAGATCGCCGCGAACGTCCTCGACTACACCGATCTGGTCTGGTCGGCCTGGAAGCTCCTCGACGAGCATCCCGAGATCCGCCAGCTCTACCAGGCGCGGTGGACCCACGTCATGTGCGACGAGTACCAGGACACGAACGATCTCCAAGAGCGGTTTCTAAGGCTCCTTCTGGGGCCCTCCCAGAACCTCGTGGTGGTCGGGGACGAAGATCAGTCGATCTACCGATTCAGGGGCTCGAACGTCAAACATATCCGTACTTTCCCTGAACGGTATTCGGGCGCCAGTCTGTTCCCGTTGGGCCAGAACTACCGGTCGAGCTCGTCGGTCGTGATCGCCGCGGCGAACGTGATCTCGTTCAACCTCGCGCGCCGCTCCGACAAGAAGATCTGGACCGAGAACCCGGAGGGCGCGCCTGTCGAGGTCGCGCGCTGGTTCGATCCGATGGCCGAAGGACAGGCGATCGCGGAGCGGTTCGAGGCGTCCATCCGGTCCGGCCGCCTCCCCGAGGACCACTGTGTCCTCGTTCGCACCCGACGTCAGTTCGCGCACCTTCAGGCGGCCCTCCGAGGTCGGGGGATCCTATATACGACCGTCGGCGGGCTCGACGACATGCAGCGTCCCGACGTTCGTCGGGTCCTCGCCTGGTTCCGGTTGATCTTGAATCCTCTCGACTTGTCGGCGGGGGCCTCCTGCCTGTCGCACTGGCCGAAGCTCGGTGCGGTGTTCGTACAGGCCTGGATGAACCTCGCGTCACGCTCCGAGGGAGCTGGGTTCCGTCACCTCGATGCGCTCTACAAGCTGCCGCGGTGTGGCCGGGAGACGAAGAAGGGTCAGAGCCTCGCATGGCTGCAACAGACGGTCATCGATCTGCAGTCGCGCGTCCACCAATCCGGGGAGTCGATCCGGAGCCATGTCACCTGGCTCTACGAGCGGATCGGACTGGATCGGGAGATCGATGGATTGACGCGATCGACCGAGGACAAGGCGGCCTGTCGTGAGGGGGAGTCGCGGAATGAGCTGAAGAAGGCCTTCTTGAGCATGTGTCCCGACGCTCCGATCGAGTCCTCGGGGATGCTGGCGCTCCAGTCGTTCGTCGACCTGTTCCTGTCACGAGCGCTCGAGCGGCGACGCGAGACGGGCAAGGTCGTCCTGTCGACGATCCATGGCGCCAAAGGACTCGAGTGGCCGGTCGTGGTCGTCGCAGGGTGCGTCGAGGGGCTCTTGCCGTACTCGGCGGAAGATCCGATCCCCCGGAAGCCCCCGCCGGGGCTGTCTGCGGATCCGGATGTTCCCGATCGCCTCGAGGCTGATTTCAGCGAGAAGCCCGAGACTCTCGAAGAAGAGCGGCGGCTCATGTATGTAGCGATGACCCGGGCGCGGGAGGTCTTGATCCTCTCCTGGTTCGAGTTCCTCCCCCAACCAAAGGCCGACGGGAGTCGTCAGCATTGCTCCAGCTCCCGCTTCCTCGACGAGATCGGCTTGACTCAGGCGCAGTCCGTGGAAGCCGAGTGCCAGGAGATCTACGCCCGGCTCGTCGCCCGGTATACCGTCGTCGATGACGACGAGGCGATCGATCGAAAGGACAAGCAGGAGCTCCTCGGGAAGGTCGAAGCGGCGTTCGCGCTCCGCGACCGGGAACGGTTGCTCTTCCTCTCCCAGAAGGACGACATCCCGCCTGAACCCGAGGTCGGGAAGTTCACGGTCCGTCGGACCCCTGATCCCCAGGAGCCCCCGGCTCCCCCCGCCCTCCCGAAGATCTCCCTGCGAAAACGCTACCCCTGAACCGGAGGACGTCCCGATGCTGATGAACCCGCCTGAACAACAAGAGCTCCCCCTCGGCCCCCTGCCGATCTCTGGATCCGAGTGGTACGAGGTATCAGATCTGGGGGACCGGTTGCGCCAGCACTTCTCCGGCAAACCCGACCCGTTCGTCGCGCTCGACCTCGATCGGCTCGAGCGCCTGATCCCCTCACAACGTCTCGCGATCGGCCGCCTTCGCGCAGCGGTGCGTCGGCCGGACCCCTTCGCCGAGACCGACCTCGAAGAGGTGCTGCGCACCGCCGCGACAAGCTGTCGCTTCGACTGGTGAAGCAGCCTTTCCTTCTTCCGGCGCCTTGCGTTATGCGGTATTATCGTATAGTCTCGCATCATGCGTTTCGCCGTCATCGACACTGAGACCACCGGACTCCCGGACGATCCGAACGCCCGGGTCATCGAAGTCGGGATCGCCGTGTTCGACCCGCAGGTCGATCCGGTCCGCCCCGTCGATCGTTGGTCGTCGCTCGTCCGTCCCGAGGTGCTGACCGATGAGGGACGGGCGGTGGTGGCGATGGTCAGTCAGATCCCGGAAGCTGATCTGCTTGCTGCGCCTGAGGTGGACGAGGTCTGGTCTTCGCTCGTGTCCTTCCTCAACGGACTCCCGGTACGCGCCTACAACGAGGAGTTCGATCGGACGCTCCTGGACCGGACGTTCGTCCAATCGCGGTGGGAGCTCGCCTGGGGCCCCCCGTGCGGCGACAACCTTGCCTCCTGGCGCAAGTCCCCGGGCTGCATCATGGAGGCGTTCTGTGAGCGCTTCGCGGCCTACAGCCGGATGAAGGACGACCTGTCGGGTCCCCGCCCGTTCCGGCTCGTCTCGGCGGCGGCAATCCTCGCGCTGTCCGAGCCCGACACGTCCCATCGCGCGCTCGAGGACGCCATCCTGGCCGGTCAGGTGGCCCTCGCCCTCGATGCGGGTATCATGCCCCCTGAGCCCGAGATCCTGGCGCGGATCACGGTCCGGATCGATCGAGGTCAGCCCGTGTTCCACGCGGCCTCGGCTGCTGTGCTTCCGATATTCACGTCGACCCGCTCTCCGTTGCAGGCGAGCTTCCGGTCGACACCGGCGACGGACGTGCCGCTCCCGAAGATCTCGCTTCGGAGGACGCCGTGAGGTCGCATCCTTCCATCATGGTCCGGGTGATCGCATCCTGGCTCGGTCTACGGCGGGACGACGGGCCGGGCGGCTTCGTCGGGCCGTGGCCCGACGGATCCGACGGCTGCTGCTGGATCAGCCGGATCGAGGGAGAAGAGGTCGGCGGATGGTATCGGTGGAGCGAGACTCACGCGTACGATCCGCCAGATCTGATCAGTGAGTTTTGCTTTGTCGGCCCGTTCTCTTCCGAGGACGCAGCCATCCTCGACCTCGCGAGAGCAGTGTGGATGCCGGCGTACAACACGCCGCTGTCGAGCAGCGCGCGGGCGCGGATATGAGCGTCGTCCGGCCGCGACTCATCGCGGCCAAGAAGGCTGAGGAGCAAGCAACATGGCTCGAGGCCCAGACAGAAGCCAGCCTGGGAACCGTGGATCGCGGGGTCTTGATTCAAGCGCTGCGAACCTTCGCGGCCGCACTCCATCGCGAGATCGCCGAGATCGTCGACAAGGAGATCCCATGAGCTTCGCCGGCGTCATCGTCGACAAGGAGATCCCATGAGCTTCGCCGGCGTTGTCCTGGCCCGGATCGGCGGGCTCTTGAAGGGGAAGGAATGAGCTGGTTCGGGCTTCGGGATGCCCTCAAACGTCGAATCTTCGGGACGCCGTCGGCGGTGGTGCGTCCAACGTCGACGCCCCCATCGGTGGCTCCGATCCTGCGTGAGCCAGAGACTGCTGAGCGGACCCTCACGTCACTGGCGCCGTCGATCCCGCGTGAGCCGGAACCTGAGCTGACCCCCGCGCTGACACCGAAGCGTCGGCGGATCGTCGCGGCCTCTGCGTCCACCCCGCTCCCGTCCGGCGTCCGGTTCCGGGTCCTCGTCCTCGATCCGCCCTGGCGCTACGAGGATCGGCTGACGATGTCGGACGTCAAACGCGGGGCCGACGCGAACTACCAGGGCACGATGTCGTTCGCCCAGATCCAGGCGCTCCCGTGTCGGTCGCTCGCGGACGACGACGCGATCCTGTGCTTGTGGGTCGGGAACCCGATCCTGCACTGGGGCTTCGAGCTCCTCGCGGGCTGGGGCTTCGAGTACAAGCAGCCCTGGCACTGGGTGAAGACCACGAAGGGTTTTCCTGAGAAGGGCAAGCTCGAGGATCTGAACGAGAACGCGCTCGCCTTCGGGATGGGCCGGCTGTCGCGGACCTGCAGCGAGACGATGTTGGTCGGTACCCGCGGCCGGATCTACGACCACCTGCAGAGCCGGCGGGAGCGCAACGTGATCCCCCACCGGGCGCTCCCCCACAGCCGCAAGCCCGAGGTCTTCCAGGACCGGCTCGATCGGATGTTCCCGGAAGGCGAGCGTCTCGAGCTGTTTGCTCGACGTAAGCGTGATCCATGGGTTTGCGTGGGCAACGAGGCGCCCGACACGCTCGGCGAGGACGTCTTCGTCTCCTGCAACCGCCTGCTCGGTGTGCCGTTTGGCACACAGGAGAGCCTGTTTCCTTCCTCGGAGGTGTCACCATGAAGCGTGTCCTTACCCCCATCGGTGATCCGGTCATCCTCGTGGACCTCGACGCCGTCGTGATGGCCGCAGCCGAGACCTCGGACGGCCGAGATCGAACCGTCTTCCGGCTCGACGGTGGTGCCTCTACTCCGTTCTGGATCGACGTGCCGTTCGACGAGTTCAAGGCGTTGCTCGACAACCCAGCCGATCCAAAGCGACGACACGGCAAGCTCCTCGCCGTTCTTGGCGAGAAGCTCAAGCACATCGATCCGGCCGTGATCGGCGACATCGCGTTGGCGATCTTGCGGATCCTCTGATGCCGACGCGCGTGGTCAACCTCCGAAGAGAGCTCTGCGACGTCTACATCGGACGTCCAGGCCAGGGGCACTCAGGGCCGTTTGGCAATCCGATCCGCGCTGGTGAGCCCTGCGCGGAGTGCCGGATCACACACGACCACGCTCGTGAGACGATCCCCTGCTTCGCTCAGTACTTCGCGCGGCGGGTCGTGAATGATCGGGCGTTCCGGGAGGCCGTGCTGGCTCTTCGGGATCAGCGACTCGGGTGCTTCTGCGCGCCGGCCGCGTGTCATGGGGACGTGATCGCCGCCTGGCTCGATGGGAAGGTTTGGACGCCACCCCTGTCTCCACAGATCTCCCTGTTCGGAGGCAGATCGTGAGCGTCCAACGGGGTCGTCCGCCGCGCTCCTCCACCAAAGCCGATCGACGGGTCGTCATCCTCTTTACGGAGGAGGAGGTCGCCGAGATCGACCGTCTACGGGGTGACCGGTCTCGTGCTGAGTTTCTTCGCAACAAGGCGCTCGAAGGCCGGGATCCCGATCCGACACCAGAGACCCAAGCGACCGAGGTTTCGCCTCCGTCATTCACGGCGACATACACCGACGATCTGTCGAGCGACGTCTACGGAGTGGATGTCTTCACCCTCGCCGGCGACTGGACTCACGACGGGGCGGCGGCAGCTCTCTGGCGCCCGTTTACAGGATCAGGAAACGACAGGATGGACGTTCGGAACAACCTTCGTAACGTCCGGGATCAGAAGTACGCGACTCGAGCTGCACAGCGCGCCAAGCTCGGCCTGGAGACGCCTCGGAGCGTCCTCCTCGATCTGTCCGGGATCGGTGGGCTCTCATCTTGGGGGGAGCGGATCTTGTACGATTTCGCCCATGAATCGGTCGATGGTGGATACCGGGTCGCCCTACGCACGGAAGCTCCGCTGGCGGGGGCACGTACGGATGCGAGACTGGCTGGTCTGAAGCTCCTCCTGCAGCCGATCTCCAAGGTTCACTTCTTCGAATCCACGCGCCGAAAGGCGGTTCTCTGGTTGTACCAGAGGGACGATTGGGAGACGACGCCTTGAAGTACCCAACGCTCGATCCCGAGTTCGTCAGGAGCCAGATCGAGCACCTCGCCATCGGGGTCACCGATCTCTCCTGGTACAAGGGTCGTCGGCGACTCAAGAAGCGCCTCGCCAAGAAGGTGTTGTCCCGCGCCCACGCGTCCACCGTTTACCCGGGGTCCACGATCATGGCGGCCCTCAAGACGGTACGCCGACCCCAGAACCGAGCTGCGCGGGCCGCTTGGAAGATCTTGTCCGAGTCCGAGAAGAACGCGCGACGCGCCAAGGCCGCCATGATGCTCGCGATGCCAGTCGGCTTCGCTGCGATAGGGCTCCTCGAACACTACCAGAACCCCTGACTCGGACCTGTGATGACATCCTGTCCCTGCTTCACCTGCCAGGATCATCCCGAGCTCGGCCTGCAGAACCCGACGGCGCGACGAATGATCGTGTGCCCGACGTGTGGCAACAAGCGGTGCCCTCGTGCGACCCACCACGATCAGGCTTGTACCGGCTCGAATGAACCTGGACAGATCGGCAGTCGGTATGCTCTGGTATCCTCCGATCCAACCCGTGAGCCTGACGTGAGCCCTTCCTCTCCACCCCCGCCGCCCGCCGACTTCCTTCCCCTGACTCTCGACGATGGAGCTGTAGCGAAGTCGTTCGGCCTGCGCGGTCCTTTCTACACGTTCCTGTCGCTGCAACCGACCGGAAACCGCCCTGTCCTCGCGGTCCGGGCCAGCGGGACGATCCCGTTGCGCTTCCTGTCGCGCTCCTGTTTCTGCGGTCTTCTCGGCAGCCCGAACCTGTTCTGGTCCCGGGACGACCAGAACCCTCGGGCCCCCGATCTCCTGTCGATCGTCGACACGCTCGAGGACCTGTTCTGCGGTCGGACGATCCGGTTGAAGGGGGGCCTTCGAGCGTTCGCTCCGAACCGGTTCTTCCTGGCAATCGACGGAAAGGGACTCCCTCCGCTTCAGATCGAGGCCGGCTTTGGTCCGTTCGGCCCGGATCGGCTCCCGACATTGACACGATGACCTGTTGTGT
>Ga0315284_10017703_pt1 | contig 10108 bp, 6 predicted proteins | sample YL17G09_16_MG_FD_203696 | JGI IMG/M metagenome (GOLD analysis project Ga0315284, IMG submission 203696) | Sediment microbial communities from Yellowstone Lake, YNP, Wyoming, USA - YL17G09_16 | ecosystem: Environmental > Aquatic > Freshwater > Lake > Sediment | place: USA: Wyoming | collected...
GTACGCACAACATACCCCGCAATAGCCGACTTGTCAAGCCCGCGTTGGGGTGCTCAAGCCTGTGGTCAGACAAAATCAGGTATTATTACCGGGCAAATCGGGATACACGGCGAACAGTTTCGCGCCCCGGCTCTCAAGCCTCAACCTGATCCTTGCCCCAACCAGAACCGACAGGTCGCCGCGCCCGCGCCAGGTAAGCATATGCGACGTGTCGTTGCCCTGGATTCGGTCGCTGTCCTCGATGCCGAAGCCGTCGATCTCGGCGCCGGATTCGTCCAACAGGGCCGCGCGCGCCGCCCCACTCGCCGAGGTATCGATGTTGACTGCCAGCGCATCGCTTTGAAGCGCAAAGGGCGCGGTCGTGAGCCAACCGCCGGTATACGCGCTGTCCGCCGATACGAAGCCGTCCATGCGCTGCTCGAGACGAAGCGCGATCGGATCGCCCATCTTCGGCTCGTGGAACCCGGCGCCCTTGAGGTTGTCCGCCGTCCTGCCTTCGCCGTGCGTCCGGCGGCGACCTGTGTAGTACTGGCTCAGCGTGTGCCCGTGCGGAACAAGTCCGACCAGCATGTGCATCTGCTTTGTGGCGAGCCCGCCGGGCAAGTCCAGCCTGACGTACGGCCCCCGGAAATCTCGCTGCCAGACCGTGCCGTCGCGGCTTGCGGCGAAGTGGATGTCCAGCACCCCATCGTTGAGATAACCCTCCGGCAGCCCCGGATAGTGATAATACAGCGTCGGGAAAGCGACGTAGGCATCCGGCGCGTAGTGGACCGCAGCGGCCTGATACATGTCGCATTCGGGCGGGTCCAGGTCATCGCAGCGCATCGCGGCAGGCAGTTCGCGGTTGATCCCGGCAAGCGGGCGGATAGTCGTGCCGTCCGGGCCGGGCCGCTCCATCCCGGGCGAATGCGGGTCCGGGGCGTTCTCGTCGATTGCGATCGGTTTGAACAGGTCGTCCGTCTCCGCGTAGACCACCATCCGGCTTCCCGACCAGCCCAATACAGGCCGGCTTCTGTCGCTGCCGCGAAGGTAGAGCCGGTATCTGCCGATCTGCGGGTCGTAGAAGGCCGACATGTGGTTGTCGGCGCTGCACGTGAGCAGATAGCCCTCTGCCCGCCGGAACCGGACGCCGTCCGGCGAAGTCATCAGGTAGACGCCCTCATACGGATGGTGACAGATCAGCTTGAACCTGTGCTCGTCCGGGCCGGTGGGATCGACAAAGACGCAGGTCTCGGCCGGCCGCATCTCCCCGATGTCCACGAGGTTGTTGGCGGTCGAGCCGTCATAGGATACCGCGCCGAGGTTCGGGCGGGTCCAGGCAATGCCGTCACTGCTCTCGGCAAACGCGAGCGCCTTGCGCCCGTCATCGAGATCGAGCGAGTAGTACAGCCGGAATGACCCCTGCCAGGACACGATCGATGACGCGCGCACCAGCCCCATCTCCCATTTCTTCTCGATCGACAGGCAAGGGCCGCACTTGACGGGCGGATTGAGAGTGAGCGTCACGGACTCGCTGGAGCCGATCTCCCGCCCGTCGAAAAACAGCACCCTCCGATCCTCGAAAAGCAAGTCTATTCCTCCTGGTGAGACTGTTCAGTTCTCCGGGAATCAGAAACACCGTAAGTGCTGAGTAGGTCGGGTCTGGCGACCGTATCGAAGCACGTGCTCCGGCCACCGCCCTTCGATACGGCCCACAAACCGGGCCACTCAGGGCTTACGGGGTACGAAATTCCCGGAAAACTGAACAGACGCCTCCTGGTGATCCGTGTCATTCTGAGCGTAGCGAAGAATCTCGGAGATTGTTCGCTACGCTCAGAATGACAGTTCTTGAACACTCCGCTACTTGCCGGGCGACGACAGCGGTGCGAGCCTGGGTTGAAGCTCCGCGCAGCGCTTGCTTACCTGGGCCTCGAGTTCAGGCTTGTCGGTGAAGATCAGCATCTGGGCGAGCTTGATGTCTTTGATCTCGATGTTGAAGACTCCATTGACGGCCTTTGCCGCAATGGGTGTGACGCCGTCGATTGAAAACCCAAAGACGTGAGAGGCGCGCATCCACGGCGGCGTTTTGAACGTCACTCTGGATTTGGCTATCGGCGAATACACGGTACCTACGCGGTCGGAGGCCAGGTCCTGGTTGATGAGAAGCACGATGGCCGTGTCGGTTCCCGCGAGCAGCGTCCTGGTCATCAGCCAGTAAGGCGCTGCGGAGACGAATGGATCGACCTTCGCTCCCGGCGCGGCGGCCGGGCACGAACCGGCAAGCAGCGGTTCGAGAGACCGCGCCTCGATGTTCAGCCGCGCCATCTCGATCATCAAGGCCCGCGCTTCCGGCTCGTTCGAGCCGCAGCCGTGACACTCGCCGTATGGAGCAAACCACCAGTAGGATATGCCCTTGGCCCCCGCGGCCAGGGAATAGTAGAACTCGATGCGCTTCTCCTCCGGCGTGGGAAACCGGAATTCGTAGGTCTTGTCCCGGTAGGAGGTGGAATTGAGGATGACGTGCGTGGGACGCGGTTCGGAGGCGTAGCGCGCGATTTCGCTCGCGGCAAGCACGTAGTAGGGGTGGGTGGAGTCGCCCAGTTTGTGCGGATGCTTGCGATACGCGCTGATCAGAATCTCGGGGTAGTAGGGGTCCAGCGCGGTGATGTCGGCAAGCGCGCCGTAGGTGAGCCAGTTCTCCGGCTTCCAGGTATTGTCTATGTTGAGCAGGCAGAGGTTTCGCTCGTCCACCGCCGTCCACTCCTTCTGCAGTCTCACCACTCCCTGCCCCAGGCTGCCCAGTCGGCGTTCCACCGGCAGCTCACCCACCGCGTAGTCGTGAGCGTCCGGCTCATCCATCAGAAACCGCGAGTATACGTTGGCACTGCGCAGGTTCTCCTCACTGGGATCGCGTGTGTTCACGCGCAGGCCCATCTCCTCCAGAAGCTTCATGCCTGGGATACTTCTCATATAGCTGCTCTGGTCTCCGCCCACCATCAGCATGTGGGTGTTGAAGAGATGGTCTCGATACGCGCCGCACGTATCGCGGGCCTGTTCGGTGCCGGTGGAGCCGATGCTGCGGTAGCCCCACATTCCGAGAGCGAAGAACGCGTCCCGGGCGCGGATCACCGATGCCGCCGTTTGACCGTCGTCGGTCGCGATTTCGATGCAGTGAAACGAGCCGAACGGCCAGGGCTTGGAAAGCGCGATTTCGATCGGGAGTATGCCCCCGGAACTGGTCGTTGGCGCGCCCGGACGCAGTTTCGCCTCAACGCCGTCCAGCAAGACCGACTTGACCCGGAAGTCCCCGCCGTCCTCGCGGCGCGCGTAGATATAGACGCGGTCGATGGCGTCGCTGAAGCTTATCGAGGCAAGGCGCAGTTGGGACGGCTGCTCGGCCCGAATCGGGACCGCAGCAAGCGGCCCGCCGGCCTCGCCCACGGCTATCTTCAGTTCCCTGGTTTCGGGGACCCTGCGGAGCCTGATGGTCACCTCGGTAGACGCGCCGGCCGGCACCGGGTTAGGCCGAACCTGGTACCAGACCGGCCGCCCCAGTTTGTCGAGCGCGTCGCGCACGTCGGGCGGAGTGGTGGCGGCATCGTTGAGCAGGTAGCTTGCGGAGTTCATCCCGCCGCGCTCCTCGTACTTCGGCAGGATGTGTTTCGCCAGGTCGATGCCGTTCAGCTCCACCCGCGAAATGTCAAGTGGTTTGGCGGACCGATTGCGCAGGCAGACCCGAAGCGCGGCTCCCTGCTTGACGAGATCGTAGTATGGCTTGTCGTTTCCCAGCTCGTCTTTCAGGCTCCAGCCCTCGGAGAAGTAGGACAGGAAGTTGGTAAACGCGCGGTCGGGCATGTAGGCCGCGGAGACCAATGTCAGATCGGCTCCCCAAACCTGCTGCCCGCAAACCGCAAACACCGACACGAGCGCGCACGCCGCAACAAGCAACACGCCCGGCCGCGCCATCGCCGATACACGCACTCTGGACATAGCTCCCACCTCACTGCACTAGGCCGCCATCGGCGGCCGATGATACTGTAATGCTACCGCGTCGGCTGCTAATTGTCCTGCCCGTCGTTGACATCCTTGCGCGACTGCGATATATTTCCGTAGGCTGATTTACGGAGTGCTTCGAGGAGACACGCGATTGGATGACTGCCTTGCGGACAGGCTGCGCCGAATCATGGACGCGGCGGCGACGGCCGGTATAGTGGTGCCGGCGTTTAACGTACCCTATCTGCCGATGGTCGAGGCCGTGTGCGACGCATTGGCCCGGCATCGGACTCTGGGCATGGTCGAGGTTGCGCGGCTGGAGCTGACCAAGTTCGAATCGCGCAGCCTGGCGACGGTCGCCGAGCACTACAGGCAATATGCCGACCCGCGCTATGTGACCCTGCACCTCGACCACGTGCCGGTGATAGACGAAGATGGACTTGCCGTCGATTGGCGTTCGCTCATCGAAGATGCTCTGGAACTGGGATATCATTCCGTGATGATCGATGGGTCGCGCCTGCCGCTCGACGAAAACATAGCGGTGACCGCCGAGGTGGTTGGAATGGCGCACGCACGGGGCGCTGCGGTCGAGGCGGAGCTCGGCGCCGTGCTCGGACACGAGGCCGGCCCGCTGCCCCCGTATGATGAGCTCTTCGCCAGCAAGAAAGGTTTCACGGACCCGGACGATGCCGCCAGATTCGTGCGGGAAACGGGCGTGGACTGGCTCTCTGTCTCGATCGGCTCGATCCACGGCGCGATCTCCCCGGCGGCCAGGGACAAGGCAAAGGTCGAGGCCAGGCTGGATATCGACCACCTCAAGCGGCTCAGGGCGGCGACGGGCATACCGCTGGTCCTGCACGGCGGCTCCGGAGTAAATCAGGAGTGCGTGGACGAGGCCATACGCAGCGGGATAGCCAAGATCAATATCGGCACCGATATCCGGCAGCCCTACGAGCGCGTTCTCTCGACCGGCGGCAGCGTGAAAAACGCGCAGGAGGCCGCAATGGAGACCATGAGCAAGCTGATCCTGCGTTATGCAATCGAAGGCTCCGCCGACAGGTTCGAGGCTCTGGTGGGTGAATCATGAGCTTGATGGGAGTTGACGTCGGCACAACCGGCGTGAAAGCGGCCGTTTTCGGCCGAAACGGCGAGTTTGCGTCCAGCGCCTACCTGGAATACGACCTTCTGTTCCCGTTTCCCGGCGCCAGCGAACTGGACTCGCGCCGCGTGCTTGACGCTGCCTATAAGGTGATAGCTCAGGCCGCGGGCGAAGTGCGCGACACCGATCCCGTCGAGGCCATCGGCGTCGCGTCGCAGGGGGAAGCATTCACCCCGGTGATGTCTGACGGCGAGATGCTGGCCAACATCATGACGTCGTCGGACAGCCGGGCGCAGTCGTTGGTCGAGCCGTGGGCGGCCGCGTTCGGCAAAGAGAAGCTCTACAGGATAACGGGCCACACGGCGTACCCGATGTATTCCCTTTTCAAGCTGCTGTGGACCAGACAGAACCGGCCGGACGTCTGGCAGCGCGCGTGGAAGTTCCTTTTCTGTCAGGATCTGATCGCTTTCGGGCTTACCGGCGAGACCGCCACAGACTACACGATGGCGGCGAGATCGATGCTGTTCGATGTCGGCGCGAAGCAGTGGTCGCGCGAGATTTGCACCGGCATCGGGCTGGACACGAATCGGCTGCCGGCTGCCGTGCCGTCCGGGACCGTCACGGGCGGTGTCAAGACGGAGATTGCGGAGAGCCTGGGGCTGGGCAGGGGCGTCAAAGTGATCCTCTGCGGGCACGACCAGCCCGTGGGCGCGCTCGGGTGCGGCGCGGCGACCGCGGGATGCTCCAGCTACTCCATAGGCACGGTGGAGTGTATCTGTCCCGCCACCGACCGGTTCATACTCTCCGACAAGCTGATGAGCGCGAATCTGGCCACCTATCCGCACGTCCTGCCGGGCCTCTACACCACGGTAGCGTTCAACGTGACGGGCGGCAGCGTGCTCAAATGGGTGCGAGACAATCTGGCGACCGAGGAAGCCGAGGCGGCGCGGCAGTCCGGCGAGGACCCCTACGCCCGGATCATTGCCGCGGCGTCGGATAAGCCGGCGGACCTGGTGCTGCTGCCGCATTTCGGCCCCACCGGCACTCCGCACTTTGACGCCCACGGCGCGGGGGTGTTGTTTGGCCTGAGCCTTTCGTCTACACGAGCGGAGGTGCTGCGGGCCGTGCTGGAGGGCATCACGTATGAGATGAAGCTGAACCTGTCGATTCTTGCGGATTCCGGGTTCGCGCTGTCCGAAATGCGCGCCGTGGGAGGAGGCGCGCGAAGCGATATATGGATGCAGATCAAGGCGGACATCCTCGGCATACCGCTGACAACAATGCAGGTGAGCGAGGCGACCTGCATGGGCGCGGCGATGCTGGCGGGGCAGGGACTGGGCGCGCTCGACCCGGCCGACGCGCAGTCGAAATGGGCCGCGCCGATCAGGACGTTCGACCCCCGCAAGCAAAACGCGGCGCTCTACGAAGACCGCTTCGCACTCTACAAGGAGCTATACGATTCTCTCGGCCAAGCAAGGAAAATGCTCGCCGATCTGAAAGGAGAAAACTATGATTGACACTGCTAGGAAGAGCACCTTTGCCCTGTTCTTTGGTAACAGGGGGTTCTTTCCCGCGTCCCTGCTGGCGTCGGCCAGGCAGGAGATGGCCAAGGTGCTGAAGAAACTGGGGCACGAGGTCATCATGCTCGACGCTTCGGCTACGCGCTACGGAGCCGTCGAGACGGTAGCTGAGGGCGCCACATACGCCCGCTTTCTCAAGGCAAACGAGGGCAAGTTCGACGGCGTCATCCTGTCGCTGCCCAACTTCGGGGATGAAAACGGCGCGGTCGCGGCGCTTGCGGACGCCGGAGTCCCCATTCTCGTTCAGGCGTATCCGGACGAGCTCGACAAGATGGCTCCGGCGCTGCGGCGCGACGCATTCTGCGGGAAGATGTCGATCATGGACGTGTTCGTGCAGAACGACATCCCCTTCACCGCGCTCAAGCCCCACACCGTAGCCCCGTCGAGCGACACCTTTGCCGCGCACGTGGACTACTTCGACCGGGTCTGCCGGGTCGTTAAGGGGTTTGACGGCCTGGTTGTCGGCGCGATCGGGGCAAGGACCACGGCGTTCAAGACCGTCCGAATCGACGAGCTGGCTCTGCAGAGGCACGGCATCACGCTGGAGACATTCGACCTGTCGGATGTCTTCGTGAGAATGAACTCGGTGGGCGAGTCGGAAAAGGCCTACAAGGACAAGTCCGCGACACTGAGAAGCTATTCGGACTTCTCGACAGTGCCGGCCGACGCGTTTGCGAAGCTGGTCAAGCTGGCGGTTGCTATCGACGGCATAGTTGAGGAGTACGCGCTGGACGCGGTCGCGGTTCGGTGCTGGTTGGAGATGCAGAAGCATCTGGGCATATCACCGTGCGTGCTGCTGAGTGAGATGAACGACCGCGGGCTGGCGGCGGCCTGCGAGGTGGACGTGGGCAATGCCGTCGCTATGTACGCTCTGAGCTGCGCATCGGGCAACGTCGCCGCATGCTTGGACTGGAACAACAACTACGGCGACGAGGAGGACAAGTGCATTCTTTTCCATTGCGGCCCAGTTCCACAGTCCATGATGGCCAAAAAGGGCTGTGTGGTCGGGCACGCGATCCTCGAAAATGCGCCGGGGATAACCTCCTCCTATGGATGCAACGTGGGCAGGATAAAGCCGACGCCGTTCACTTTTTCGAGCATGCTGACCGCGGACGGCACGCTGCAGTTCTACGTCGGCGAAGGCGAGTTCACCGCGGACCCCATCCCCGATGATTTCTTCGGGTGCGCGGGCGTGGCGCGGATAGATGACCTGCAGGATGTGCTATTGAACATCGGCATGCAGGGGCACCGTCACCACACCAGCGTTACGCCGGGGCTTGTGGGCGCGCCGGTCTGCGAGGCGCTGGAATACTATCTGGGGTTCGATGTTTCCGTCCCGCAGGAGGAATGCTAACGCGCATTATTCACGATAACCGTCGTAACCCTGCACACTGTCATTTCGAACGCAGTGTCGTAACCCTCCACACTGTCATTTCGAACGCAGTGAGAAATCTGCTTTTCCTGAAGCTGTCGCAAAGCAGATTCCTCGCGCTGCTCGGAATGACGTGGCGCCGCTCGAAATGACACGAATAATGCAGGCTAAGCCAGACCCGGCACGAGCTTAACGGCGTTGGAGTAGTAGATCTTGCGGAGCGCTTCGTCGGGCAGGTGCAGGCCGTAGATTCGCCACCTGCAGTAGCCCCAGCGGCCGAGGTAGTCGGGGTAGGCGAAGTATTCGTCGGCGGTCTCCAGGAAGCGAAAATAGCAGCGGTAGACGTCCGGCGAGGGCGGCATATCAACGCCGAAGAGGATTCTATCCTGGTATCTGATCATGAAGTCGCGGGCGGTGTAGGGCTGCCTGCCGAGTTCGTCGATTCTTGCCGAGAAGTCGATGTTGACGTTGGGATATGTGTCTAGCAGTTGGGACACCGAGTCCAGGTCCTCGGGGTTGTTGGCCACGTGGGGCAGGATAAACGTCGTGTTGGGATGCGCCGCTATCATGCGGTTCCGCTGATCGAGTATCTCCCATTTCGAAAAGAACGAGTCCTGGAAGCTCCAGCCCGGGAACTCCTGCAGGGTGGGGTAGTGCTCATTACGGGCGTCCATCGGCAGGAAGAACCCCACGGGGTCCGAGACGTGCATCAGCACCGGAATGCCCAACTCGCCGGCTCTTGCCCAGATTCCAAACAGCCTCTCATCGTCCACGGGGATCATCGCGCCCGTGCTGTCGCGGAAAGCAAGCCCCAGTTCCTTGGTTAGCTTGAGGCCGCACGCGCCCTTGGCCACATCCGCTTCCAACTGCTGAATACACCGATCCGCGAACCCGTCGTCCTTGATGAGCGTGAAATCGCCCCACTGCGCGAAGTCGGCCATAGTAAACGCCGCGAACCTGCCGGGGTAGGCCTTTACGTAGTTGTCCACAAAGACATCTATGTCTTGCCGCCGGATGGTGTAGCAGTTGTTCTCATAGGGCAGAGTCGTATTACCGGAGACGTTGACCCACGCGCGCACCCCGACCTCATCCATCACGCCGATAAGCTTCTCGGCAGTGCAATCCCCAAACAGGTGATTGTGCGCATCTATGACGGGGTACTTCGCCCGCTCCGGTATGTGCTCCGGGCGCTTCAGCAGGGGCTCCGGTTTGAACTCTCTCAGGGTAAGATCCCTGGGCCGATGCTCCATCGGATTACACCCCTACGGCAGTATCGCCTTGATTCCGGTCGTCTCGCAGAAATCGACCAGCGCGGCGTATAGATGCTCGCCGTATCCCAGGCAGGCGTACTCGTTGGTCCAGTGCTCGAGCATCTCATCGATGTCGCAGTGGGCGGTCACAAATCCGTGCGGCCAGAAGGGTATCCCGCACTCAAGCTGTCTTGCGGCAAGCTGGTCTGCCGGGGGCTCGACGACGGTCGCCCGGGTGATTACCATCTCAAACTCGCCGTCCACCCTTCCCAACCTGGCCAGAACGCCCTCTCCGACCTTGCACACGAGCTTCACCGATAGCCCGCCCGCCTCGCCTTCGGTGGGTATGCCGTGTTCCGCGAATCCCGCGGGGCCCAGTTTGCCGGCCAGAGAAGGAGGACAAGCGCCGTCGCCGATTATCTTGATCTCGTTGTTGGCCTTGTCGATGTGCTGCAGGTCGCCGTAGTAGACCGGCTCTTTGCTCAGCTTGGTCAGCAGCAGGACCGTCAGGGCGGTGTTGAAATCGCCGAGCGTGGATGTTCCCCAGCCGTCCTCCAGCATCATGCTCTGGGCAAAACAGGTCGCGGAGTAGTCGTCACCGAGGCCGGGAAACGATTGGATCGTGTAGAAATCCCAGTTCTCTTTGGTCACTATCTCCTTCATCGCCAGATACAGCCTTATCGACCGCTCGTTCACCACGTTCATCTCCGGCAGCGCGCCGAAGAGCTGTCGAATCCGCGGCTGGAGGGCTGTGATCTTCTCCTGGGGCATGTTTTGGGCGGTTCGTATCAGGTCCGCTGTGTCCCGGGAATCTATGTCTATGCCGAACGTTTTC
>Ga0315284_10017704_pt1 | contig 10107 bp, 9 predicted proteins | sample YL17G09_16_MG_FD_203696 | JGI IMG/M metagenome (GOLD analysis project Ga0315284, IMG submission 203696) | Sediment microbial communities from Yellowstone Lake, YNP, Wyoming, USA - YL17G09_16 | ecosystem: Environmental > Aquatic > Freshwater > Lake > Sediment | place: USA: Wyoming | collected...
AGTAGCTCACCTCATGCCCCGGCCGCAACGGGTCCACTACCGTCACATGCAGGTCAGATACATAGAACGGAAAGTCGTTGTTACCCCCGTCCCATAAAATGACATCACAGCCCTTCGGGTCCTTCTCCGCTGCCCGCAGTATGGCTTCATAGTCCACTCCGGCATAGATCACATTGCCGCGCACGACATGCGGCTCATACTCCTCCATCTCCTCTATCGTGCATTTGTTCTTCTTCAGGTCGGATAGCTCCGCATAACGTTGTACCTTCTGCGCCACCAGGTCCCCATACGGCATCGGGTGGCGTATCGCCACTACCTTAAGCCCCTTCGCCATCAGGATCTCGATGATCCGCCGCGAGGTCTGACTCTTGCCGCTGCCCGTCCGCACCGCCCCCACCGATATCACCGGCTTGTTGCTCTTGATCTGCGTGTCCTTGGGTCCTAACATCATAAAACAGGCCCCAGCGGATTCCACAATGGCCCCAACCGACATAACATGCTGGTAGGATACATCACTGTATGAGAACACACATTCATCCGCCTTCAGTTCCTTGATCAGCTTGGGCAGGTCCTGCTCCGCATAGATCGGTACTCCGTTGGGGTAGAGCTTGCCGGCCAGCTCGGCTGGATACTTCCGCCCGGCTATGTCCGGGATCTGCGTGGCAGTGAAGGCAACTACATTAAAATCCTCATTGTCTCGGTAGTAGCTGTTGAAGTTGTGGAAATCCCTCCCGGCTGCCCCTATGATGATCACATTTCGTTTCTTTGACATAACTTCCTCCAAATTTTTTTATATAGAATGTATTCAACCTTCCAACCAGCAGGAGCTAGCCCCAGCCGATCGGTGAAGTTTTCAGTGAATTAGCAGATTTGCGCTTAAAACCCCTTGACTTGAAGAGGCAAATAATCCTCCAGTTTACCCTCACGGTAAACATCCGCCGTAGAACAATGCAAACCACCCCCAAACGGGGATACATCATAGAATGGCACCGGTATGGGGTTGATCCCATGCTTGGTAAACAGTTCCATCACCGGCTCCTCACTGGCTTCAACAAAAACGTTCTTATGATCTAACACCAAGATATTTTGATTAAGCCAGATACTGCAGAAGGTCATGGGCATCTTCTTCGGAAGCACAGATTTCGGGCCAATGATGATCTCCCAGCCGTTCTTTTCGAATAACCCCCGTTGTCCGGGTTCAAGCGGGGTACGCACCGAATTGAACATCACCAGGCCAGGGCGCAGCGGAACCAGAGTTGTATCCATGTGCCAGGGCAGGCTTTCCTTATATCTCACCATATGGACGCGATGGTCTGGGTAGTGGCGCCGCAGCCAGTCAAAGCCGCTATTATTCGTCACCATCGATTTCTGCACAAACAAATCTTTGCCAAAACGAACCACATCCGCGGCATCAAAGCAAGGTTCTTTCTCGGTTAAAATCCAATCGCTGGTCTCGATGATCTTGTTCTTCTCAGCCTCACTCATAGTCTCCCACTTTTTATAGAAATCCTTTTTGTAGGTAGCGTCAGTAAGGCGCGGCTTGGGTGCAGCCTCATAGCGGAAGTTGGGATCTTCCTTGAAGTACTTCTCCATCAACGGCCGATAGCACAGATACTCAAACCAACGGCTGCGGAAAGACATGGTCGCCTCAAGGATTTCATGCCCCACCGTCAATAGCAGATCCCGCGGAGGCATACACCCAAACATTGTTTCTTGTTTCCAATCCGGGGTTTGCACAGCCTGGCTGAAGTCAAGCGGTGTAGGCCGGTCGACGCGAACACCATTGCTTTCCAGAAGCTTGGCAAAGTGATCCATCTGTTCGTTGGCCCTGTCTATCATTTCTTGTGGATATTTGCCATATTTCCCCAGAGGGAATCCTTGATCTGGCCAATTGCGCTGCACGGCAAGTTCAGGGGCCTGCACCATGGTATCGTCTGCCCGGCCAACAATGATGTGCTTCAGCGGATCCCATTCATTCCACGAATTGACAATTGTTTTTTGTGTAGCCAAAGTTCACTCCTTTGATATGTGATATATATTATAGAAGAATAATGTTTTTCCAAACAGGTGATACTTTTTTGTTCATTTATTTTCGCCCATCCTCTTTAACGCGGGCAAGACGCTGATAATAACTATTATAAGTGTAGAGAGCAGCAACCGGGTTATGACCTGTTACCCGGTCTTTTGCAACCAGAACGGTGGCTGGAGCCTGGGAATATTTCAGGAATAAAGAATCATGCCCAACACACAGACCAACCAGGATATTTAAATCCGTTCCGGCTAGATTAAGCAGGCTCGCCTGACCAACCGGATTACATAGGGGATCAAAACCGCCTTCAGGAAAAAGGGTTTCCTGTTGTGTAAGACCTATGCCTGTTTTCGGTATACTGCCAACCTTACAACATATACTGGAGACCTGGAAATCGTTAGCCTCCAGTATTTTCTGTAGAATACGTGCTTCATCGATCAGTCCAATACAATGAGCAATTCCTAAATGTTTGGCACCAATCCGCCAGGCAAAATCCATTACCTCCTGAACCCGCGGCCATCTTAAATAACCCGCAGCCTCAGTCCTGGCAGCCTCCATGGCAATCTTCCGATCCACACCCTCTTGAATATAGTGTACAGCAGCCTCTTGAAGGGCCTTAACGATTTCCTCGTCATCAGAAGCCATAGCGCAATAGGTTGGAGGACTTTTACTGCCAGGTTCACCCAAGCATACCTTGACTTTGCACTTTGCGCACTTTAAATCCATAGTAATATTCCCAAGAATACATGATTAAAAAGAGATTAACCACCCAGATAGGCTTTTTTCACTTCCTCATTGTTAAGCAATTGAGAGGCTGCGTCTTCAATTATAATAGTCCCTGTCTCAATTACATAACCGCGGTTAGCCACCCTTAATGCTTGAAATGCATTTTGCTCGATCAATAAGATCGATGTGCCCAATTTCTGGATCTCAACAATGACTTTATATACTTCTTCGATCAGTACCGGCGCCAGGCCCAGGGAGGGTTCGTCTAACAACAGCAATTTAGGATTTGCCATTAAGGCTCTGCCGATTGCTAACATTTGCTGCTCACCACCACTGAGGGTACCCCCTGCCTGATCTTCACGTTCTTGCAGGCGCGGGAATAGCTTATGAACTCGCTCCAAATTCCGGTCGAACGTCTTCCAATTCTCGGGAAGGATGGCACCCATTTCGAGATTATCTAGGACGGATAATGTAGCAAAAATACGCCGCCCCTCTGGCACCTGACAGACCCCCATAGAAACAATCTTGTCGGGAGCCGTCTTATGCAATGGCGCATCGTCATAGAATATAGTTCCGTTTTTAGGGCGAAGTAAACCAGAGATCGTATTAAGAAGCGTGCTCTTACCGGCGCCATTACTGCCGATGATGGCCACAATCTCACCCTCTCTAACCTCAAGGGAGATACCGTGAAGCGCTTCGATAGCGCCATAAGCGACTACCAGGTCTGAAATCTTAAGCATGTCTACTCATCTCCTACATCTGTTGTGCAATATAATCTCTACCTAGGTATGCCTCGATGACTTCTGTAGAACCCTGCACCTGGCCTGGCGTTCCTTCGGTGATCTTTTTACCCATATTAAGCACAACCACCCTATCCGCCACGGGCATGACCACCCGCATATTGTGCTCGATTAATAAGATAGTCTTCTTCAATTCCACATTTAGCCATTTGATAAAGTCTGTCAGGGTATGCGATTCACTTATATTCATCCCCGCAGAAGGTTCATCCAGGAGCAATAACTCCGGCTCTGCCGCCAGCGCCCGCGCCACTTCCACCCGGCGTTGGTCCGCATATGGCAGACTGCTGGCTTTATAGTCAGCTCTATCGGCCAGACCTAACAAATCCAGATAATGGATTGCCTTTTCTTTCGCACGCTTCTCTTCAATCATTGTGCCGGGCAGGCCCAACAAAGCATCCACTACATTACCCTTACATCGAGTATGCATACCGATCAGCACATTCTGAAGCACTGTCAGGTTCTTAAAGATGCGCAGCTCCTGGAAAGTGCGGCATAGGCCCTTGCGAACAATCAAGGGCTGTTTCAGATGGGTTATCCGCTCCCCTTTGAAGTAGATCTCGCCGCTGGTGATTGGATATACACCGGTGATGCAGTTAAATAAAGTAGTTTTACCAGCGCCGTTTGGTCCGATCAATCCCAAAATCTTTCCTTCTTCAATCATCATGTCTACATCATTAACAGCAACCAGCCCACCAAACGCCTTGGTTACTTGTTCTGTACGCAATAGCTCTGTCATTGCATTTCCTCCTTATTTTCTTTAACGTCTTCCTCTTCGCGCACGAACAGTCTTCGGATAGGTTCCAGAGAGATATAGACAGGATCAATAGACATGCTTGCCATGCCTTGAGGGCGAATGTTCAACACAATGACCATGAATAAACCGACCAACGCTAAACGGAGGCTGGCAACTCCAGCTCCAGTCGTAAAGGGGCGAAATATTTCAGGCAAAGCCCCAATGACGATCGCGCCAGGGAAGGTACCCAGCAGGCTGCCGATGCCACCCAGGGTATTCATAATCGAAATCATAATGGAATCGACAAGCTGGAACGAATCCGGGCTGAACAATGTCGTCCAGGAGGCATAAAATACACCAGCCAGTCCGGCATAAGCCGAAGATATACAAAATGCCAATACCTTATACTGGTAAGCCTCAACACCCATAGCAGCCGCAGCCGATTCGTCATCCCGAACAGCCAGGCATGCCCTACCAAACCTGGAGAATAACATCCGTTCGATTGTCACGTGGGTAAATATGATCAGAGCCAGGAGCAGATAGTAGTATGGCACATCGCCATGGAAAAGGTAACCAAAGATTTGGGGGCGTGGGATGCCGGGCAGACCCATAGGGCCTCGGGTAACACCCACCAGATTGATAGCTACAATACGGATGATTTCTGAAAAACCCAGGGTGACCATGCCCAGATAATCACCGCGCAGACGTAAAGAAAGCACACCCAGTACTAATCCGGAAATAAAACCCGCTACTCCTCCAGCCAGGAGAGCCATCCAGAATCCCCAATGATTATTGAGCATCAGCAGCGCGCCGGTATATCCGCCGATAGTAACAAACGCAGCAACCCCCAATGCCAGTTGACCGGCAAAGCCGGTCACAAAATTGAGCGCATCTGTCAGAACCACATAGATTCCCAGCAATATAATGACATGCAAAACGAAAGGTGACCTTACTACTACCGGCACCAGTAGGGAAGCAAAGAATAATATCCACTTTAAGTTGACTTTACGAGGAAACCATTTCATTATTATGAACTCCTTTGCTAGAGCGAGCTCTTTTGTTCCCGGGCGATAATACCCATCGGCCGGAAGATCATCACCACGATGAGAACTGTAAAAGCAATGGCATCCCGGTAACCTGACGACAGCAAACCTGCCCCCAAATTCTCACCCATCCCAAGCAGCATACCACCCAGCATGGCTCCAGGGATACTACCAATTCCCCCGGTCACTGCACAGATAAAGCCCTTCAAGCCAGCGATCCATCCCATGGTTGGGTAAACCGCACTATAGTAGATACCCACCAATGTTCCAGCCACTGCAGCCATGGCGGAACCAATCGCAAAAGTGGTTGAAATTGAACGGTTCACATCGATGCCCATCAAGAAGGCCGCACCCATATCTTCCGAGCACGCTCGAATAGCTTTACCTTGACGGGTTCTGGTGACAAATAATTGGAGTAGGATAAGCAACACTAAACCAGTCACAAACATGAAAATCTGCTGACCGGTGAGAATCGCTCCACCAACGTGAATTTTTACCCCTGGGAAAAGTTCTGGTGTCCGTCTGGGTTGTGGCCCAACCAGGAACTCCATGGTATAGGTAACGATCAGAGCCATGCCTACTGAACTCATAAAGGTCGTCAAGCGGCTCTTACCACGTGTTGGGCGGTAGGCAACCCTCTCCATCAACATTCCAAAGCATGCTGTGACGACCATGGAGATCGAAATTGCAAGCAAGAAGCTCGGCCAGACCCCCCAACCCGCATTATTTATGAAAAATAACCAGACAAAATAGCTGACATACGTCCCAAACATGTATACAGCGCCATGGCCGAAATTGATAAATTTTAAAATGCCGTATACCATCGAGTAGCCAATAGCGATAAGAGAGTACACTATCCCGATCGCTACGCCACTAATAAGCTGTTGAATTAAGAAAGATTGGGACATTAATTACCTCCACTCATTGTAAAGATAGTTACTTATATAACCCCTACCTACCCCTGGCCCCTCCCTAAAGGGAAGGGAACTTGGATATCTCATTCTAAATCACTCCTCCGGGTTTCCAGGGTGGTTCTCAGGTTGAGAACCACCCTGGAAGTGCTTAACCCTTGCGATAGGCCAAGTGGCGGTTCTGTGGGCAATCACATATCAACATAAGCGTCCCACAGGGAAAACCATCTGCTCTTATTTGACTTCCACCCACTTGCCGTCTTTGATCTCGATGGGGGTGTACATACCCGGAGCGAACATGCGCTCACCCTCTGCATCGAGGGCGATTGTTCCGGTCACACCCTTAAACTCCGTAATGTTCTCGGCCAACCATTTCTGTAAAGCTTCACGGCCGGCGCAGTTGGTGGCTTCCAAACCAGCAATGACGACATTAGTCGCATCATAGGCATAACCCGCAGCGTTGGTCGGGTCCTCGCCATAGGCCTCGCGGAAGGCTTTCACAAAATCCGCGACAATCGGGTCGGTCGAATCGGGCATATAGGCCGCCACTGTGCGAGCGCCCTCGACAGCTGTACCACCCAGATTCACAATTTCAGGTGAGAACAGACCGTCTGAGCCATACAGGGGTAGGTTGAAGTCGATATCTTTAGCCTGCTTGGAGAAAAAAGCCGCTACCTGGTACTGGATCAGTCCAACCACCGCTTCGGGGTTTGAATCTTTGATCTTGGAGACAACCGCGCTCAGGTCCGTCTGGTCTTTGAGCACTGCCTCGGCAACAACGACCTCGCCGCCAAATTCCTTGACCTTGGCTACGAACACATCTTGCAAGCCTAACCCATAGTCGGTGTTCTCATAAAGGGTAGCGATCTTCTTGTAACCCAGTTGGTTGACCAGCCAGTCAGCCAGGTAGATTGACATATTTTCGCCAGGAGGATAGATGCGGAAGGTGTAGGCGCCGCCCTTTTGAGCAATACCTGGAGCAGCACAGTAATAGACGACCTGGGAAACCTGACATTCATTGAATACAGGCGCTTCCGCCAGGCAGACAGAGCTGTTGTAGTCAGCAACCGCACCGAAGACATTTTCCGTATTGCAGAGCAATGTAGCAATATTAGCGCCCTCTTTCGGGTCAGACTTGGTGTCATTCGAGGTTGTCTCGAGCTTGACGCCGCCGCATACGCCGCCTTTATCATTGGCCTGCTTGACCGCTAAATCAGCAGCCTTAGCTGAGTTCTGGCCATCGAAACCATCGGGGCCAGTGAGTGGGCCAACAAAGGGGATCAAAATCGAGGCCGGCATCGCCGCTACTGGTTCTGCAGGAACCTCTGTCGCGGCTGCTGGTTCCACAGGAGCCACAGTTGCGGCTGCTGGTTCAACAGGAGCCTCAGTGGGGGCGGGTGTAGCCGCCGGAGCGCAGCTGGTGAGCAGCATAGAGGCGATCATTAAAAAGCTTAAAACAAACATGATTTTTGAAGTTACTTTAAACATTTTTTATCTCTCCTTCTTATTTGGATTTTTCGGTAAAAATTTTCGATATAAACTTTGCCTCACGTTGGTTCTCTCTGCTTATGGTATCACCTCCTTTTTCTAATCCATTAGAGATATGATTAATTATCCTCTATGGTAACTTCCCAAATATTAACGCCAGTATCGCCATACGAACCGCAACCCCATAATTGGCTTGTTTAAAGTAAAAAGCGGCATCCATGGTATCCACATCCGTGGGTAATTCATCAACCCTGGGGAGCGGGTGCATCACAATGATACCTTTCTTAGCACGGTTTATCTTCTCCCGATCGATCACATAGGGTCGAGGGGTTTGAGGGCGATCTGTCTTTACTTCAGTGCGACCTTCTACGTAGGAAGGCGTTTTGGTACCCATCAGATAGATTACATCTAATTCTTTAAGAATACCTTCTAAATCAACTCGTTGTTCGTAACTCAACCCAACCTTATTAAATTCGTCTAACCAGAGCTGGGGCATCGCCTGGTCTTTAGGGGAAACAAAATAGACATGCGTTTCAAACTGCGCCAGCGCCAGAGGCAACGAGTGCATCACTCTCATGTTTTGATCCCCAACCATAGCGACTTTAAGACCATCCACACTACCCTTTGCCTTCAGCACAGTAAATATATCCTGCACGGCTTGGGTAGGATGTTCATTATAGCCATCGCCAGCGTTGATCACTGGAACTTCAGCAACGGCTGCCGCCTCCGCCGGTGCACCGCCTTGCGGGTGGCGGATGACGATAGCATCGGCATAACCATCCATCATACGCATGACATCCTGTAAGGATTCAGCATAGTAGTCACCCGCCCGGGTGGTTTTTGGGTCGGCAAAACCGACCACCCCTCCCCCCAAACGCGTCATGGCACTTTCAAAACTCATGCGCGTGCGGGTGCTGACTTGAAAAAAAGCCACTCCAAGCACCTTTTCATGCAACAGATCAGTCCTGGTACGTTTCTCTACGATCTTTTCCATCTTGTGAGCAACATCAAGAATGAGCTCCAAATCGGCGTGTTTAATTCCTTTAAGGGTTACAAAATCTTTTCCTACAAAGGGGTTACCCATGAACAATTATCTCCATTCATTACATATTAGCACAATCTTTCCAATCATAGTAGAAGATTCGAACAGCTTATGAGCACGGGCAATTTCTACTAGGGGAATACGTTCAGCTACGATGGGTTTAATTTTTCCTTGGGATAACAACTCGACCAACTTTGCCAGATCTTGATGGTACCAATCACGGTGAGCCTGGTTCTCTGGGAAAACTTCCTACCATCTCACCACCCGACCACCCGGAACTAGATTCAACAGCCCTGGCAAGTAATGATGCAACCACACCTCACTTTTCTTGGGTTTCTGAGCTCCAGTGATTGCCATCTCACCGTAAGCGATCAATCTACCCTTGGGGCGCAGTGCCCTGAAGGAATGCCATATATGCGAGCCTCCCACAGGATCAAAGACAGCATCCACACCCGCACCAGTCAGGCTGCGAATACGTTTGACAAAATCCTCGCTCTGATAATCTATCGGTGTTCCGCCAAGGTCTGAGATCATTTTATGTTTTCGCTGGGTTTCGGTGCCATACATCTTTAACCCAGCCAGTTTTCCTAATTGAAGCTGGATAATCCCAACACCACTGCCCGCGGCATGAAATAGGACTTGCTCACCAGCGCTAATCTTTGCAAAACGGAATAACATTTGATAGGCTGTGATTCCATTCAGGATGAGGCAGACAACCTCAGCAGGGTCTAGACCCTCAGGCACAGCAACCAGATCTTCCTGGCTCAGGCAGACATATTCCGTATACCCTCCCACTTCGGTCAGGGCAGCCACCCAGGCACCAGGCTTAAACTTCGTTACTCCCTCACCTAAATTGTCGACGATACCGACAATGTCATAACCCGGTGTAAATGGTAGTGGGGGCATACTCAGAGGATATTGCCCCCTGCGCATCATCATGTCTGCACGACCCACACCGGCGGCCAATACTTTGACAAGCACTTCTCCTGGTTTCGGATCAGGGATACTCTCACGTATGACCTGGAGAACTTCCGGGCCACCAGGATGGGTAATAACGATACGTTTATACTCCATTAAAACTATTCTCCTATCAGACGCGATGAAGGTCTCGGAGTGCTGTTGAGATGGTGTAAACCGGTTTGGCAGGGTTTTCGACCGGCAAGCGAATCATCGAACCCGTATGAAAAACCGCTAAACGTTCACCCAATTTATTTGCCATCTTTCGTAGACCCTCAAACCCTGTACAATGCCCTGCAAAAACCCAATCCACTTCACGAAGCGCCTCAATCGATTTATCAACCTTCTCCTCACTGGCATCAATGAGGTGTAGCCCAC
>Ga0315284_10017706_pt1 | contig 10107 bp, 10 predicted proteins | sample YL17G09_16_MG_FD_203696 | JGI IMG/M metagenome (GOLD analysis project Ga0315284, IMG submission 203696) | Sediment microbial communities from Yellowstone Lake, YNP, Wyoming, USA - YL17G09_16 | ecosystem: Environmental > Aquatic > Freshwater > Lake > Sediment | place: USA: Wyoming | collected...
AATTATAGAATTTTATTTTAATTTTTTATTTTAAAGTTTCCTTTTTCTCAAAACCAGTTAAATAAGAAAAAAGAATTCTATTCTGGCGTTTTTAAGAATTTTTTCAAATTTTCAAACTCTTCGCCATTTAAGGCGTTTATAATGCCAGAAAAAACGTCCAACTTCTTATTTTTAGAAATTGCCATTAATACTGCGGAATCGTTAATTTCTTTAACCATAACATAACAAATTTCTGATTCGTAAACAACGGTTGAAAGAGCTAAAGGAGATACGTTTTTTATATCTAATAATTCCATAATTCTTTGATAGATTTGGTATAAATTACTATCTAAAGTCGACATTTCGAATTTCATAAATTCCAAAGGTTTGCTTTCGAATTTTCCAAACGTAGAAGCAATTAGTAATCCGTCTGGTTCGTTGAATAACAAATATTCTGATAAAGTATTGATTTTTAATTTATCCAATAGAGCTCTTATTTTACCTAATCTTTGCATCATTAACGTGCTTTTTTGAATTTCAAAATCCAATATTTCAATAAGTCTATGTTGAGCGCTTCCTTCTTTTACGGAAACGGGAGTAAAAGCGAGTTTATATCTTATATCGTCTGATAAATTATCGGATAAAAGTTTAAACACGTCGTCTTCCCTTGATTCTGGTAAATCTATTTTGTTTAATAATATATATATTTTATCAACGTGAGGACTATACTCAAAGACATATTCTAAAAATTTGTCAAATATTTCTCTTGCTTTATTTTCGACTACAGTACTATCCACCATAAATATTGCAGTAGCAATCTCAGAAAAAATTAATTCTCTTTGGTTCTCTGAAAAATACCTTTCAAGATATCTTTCTTGTCCACCTGCGTCCCATATTGTAAGTTCCATTATACCCCGAAAAATAAAGTTTTCTCTCGATATTCCTTTAGTAGGTTTTATATTTGCCACTTTCATGAAATTATATCCTAAACAAGTTGTCCTCATTAGGGACGTCTTACCTGCTCCACCTGGGCCAAAAAGTAAAATTTTCATGGATTCTTCAGTTATGTTAAATTGATAATTATTTATTGTGATTATATATTTTAGATACCTTATTTTTTATTTAATTTTTTGTAAATATATAAGGTTAATCAAATTAATTAGAGTTAATCAAATTAATTAGAGTTAATTATCGATCTAAATAAATTTAATTTTTAATTAAAATAAATAAATCACCGTTAATATTTAAAAATAAGTTGGTTTTAAATAATGGACTTGGAAAAATATATACGAAACGTGCCTGATTGGCCAAAACCTGGAATCCAATTTAAGGACATCACTACTCTATGTAAAGTAAATGCTCCATTTAAAGAAGCTTGCGATCTAATCATAAATCGCTTTAAAAGCAAGGGAATAAAAAAAGTTGCTGCTATTGAAGCTAGAGGTTATGTTTTTGGAGGAGTAATTGCGTATCAATTAGGAGCTGGTTTTGTTCTTTTGAGAAAACCTGGAAAATTACCCTATAAAACGATAAAAGAAACTTATGAACTTGAATACGGTACAGACTCCATTGAAATGCATATAGACGCTATTGAAAAGGGTGAAAAAGTATTAGTTTTTGATGATTTGCTAGCAACTGGAGGTACAGCTAAAGCTGCTTGTAATCTTATCGAAAAGGCTGGCGGAAAGGTTATTGGAATTGCGTTTATAATTGAATTAACAGGAAGCTTACATGGGAGAGACAAATTAAAGGGATACGATGTATTATCTTTAATTAAAATCCCCGTAGAGGAATAATTTATAAAAACTAACAAAAAAACATAAAAAAATTTTTTTTTAATTTTACTTTATTCTAAATAAGTGCGTTTGTTAGGCTATGACGGCAAGAACAATATCTTTCAGTATTTATCTTAGGGATAGTTATTTCTAACAATTTTTTAAGATTATCAGCGTTTTCTTCCATCGTTTTTAATACTTCTTCGACGCTGACAGTCAATTTTTTAATCGGGCTTCCACAAGAAGAACAAAAAGGCCCATATTCTACTATTCCGCATTCAGAGCATTCCGCTGCCCAAACGTCAAGATCTGTAACCATCGCAATGCAACAATAGCACAGCTCTTTTTCAGCAGCTAGAACCACTTCAGGATACGTTGTCATTCCAATGATATCTCCACCCCACGATCTGAACATCTTTGATTCCGCTCTCGTAGAAAATCGCGGGCCCTCTATGCATACGTAAGTTCCACCATTCTGAATTTTTAATCCAGACAATTTTTTCCCGTTCTCGTAAAAGAGACTGTTTAAATAGTCACAATATGGATCTGCTTGCCCTATGTGGCAGAGTTGACCCCCTTCGTAAAATGTGTCAGATCTTTTTTTTGTTCTATCTATATACTGATCAACCAAAATAAATTTTCCCTTATTATGCTCTTTTTTTAAAGAACCAACGGCGGAAGGAGAAATAATATATTTTACTCATAGTTCTTTTAGAGCCCATATGTTTGCTTTGTTATTTAAATTATGTGGTGGAATATCATGACCTAAACGATGACGAGATAAAAACGCTACTTTTTTCTTATTAAACATACCAATTTTAACGAAATCAGAGGTTCCTCCATATGGAGTATATACTTTAATATCTTCAACATTTTCTAATTCAATATCTGAACCAGTACCACCAATTATACCTATTTCCGCATTTCCTTTGCATTTCATAATTATTTAACAAAATTTAATTATTCATCTTACAAAATAAAAAAATTGTTCTATAACTTATCTATAATTATTTTATAAAAAAAATAATTTATAAAATTATTAATAATATAAATCAAAAACTCTAAACGATGAATAAAATGGTTAAAATTGGAATAATTGGTGGTTCAGGCTTAGATAATCCAGATATTTTAAAAGAAGCTAAAGACATTAAAGTTAAAACAAAATACGGAAAACCGTCTTCTCCTTTAAAATTAGGAAAGATTAGCAATGTCGATGTAGTACTTCTCGCAAGACATGGACGAGAACATACTATTCCTCCAACGCAAGTTAATTTTAGAGCTAATATACAAGCGTTAAAAGATCAAGGTTGTACGCATATTTTAGCTACCACAGCATGTGGAAGCTTAAAAGAGGAAATCGGGAGAGGCGATCTTGTCATTCTTGACCAATTTATAGATTTCACGCGTTTAAGAAAATTGAGCTTTTACGAATCGTTTCCTCCTCACGATGCTAAACATACTGCCATGGCTCATCCATTTTCAGAAGAACTAAGAAAATGTCTCATTGAAACAGTTAGAGAACTCAAACTAAAGCACCACGAAAAAGGTACTGTGGTTACCATTGAAGGCCCTAGATTTTCTACGGTAGCCGAATCTAAGATGTTTAGATTGTGGGGCGCTGATGTAATAAACATGAGTATTGCGCCTGAGGCAATTTTAGCTAACGAAGCTGGTATTCCATATGCTGCTGTTGCTATGTCTACAGATTATGATTGCTGGAAAGAAGGAGAAGCTCCCGTGACTTGGAACGAAATTTTGGAAATATTTGGTAAAAATGTTAAAAATGTTATAAATTTAATAGTTAATGTAGTAAAAAAAATAAAATAAACTTTCTACATTTAAACAACCTCTTTTCAATTTCTTTTTTTTACATTTATAACCTAAATTCTTTCAAATTTTATTAATTAATTAGATAAAATTGAAATCGTAGGTTTATTTTAATTATTTAATAAGATATTAATTTCTTTAGTAGAGACAATAAGAATTGACATCGATTACTTTTCTTGGAGCATGCAGAGAAGTCGGACGATCTGCAATATTAATTGAATCTAATAATGGGGATAAACTTCTCTTAGATTATGGAATTCGGTTTAATAGCGAAGAGAGACTTCCACTTGATTTTAACAAAGAAAACCTAAAAGCAATTGCGTTAACTCATAGCCATATAGATCATTCGGGAGCATTACCGTTTATTTATAAATCAATCTCTGTACCTTTTTTTACAAATCCAATTTCTCTGGCTGTATCTCAAGTTTTAATTAGTGACATGATAAGGATTTCAAATTACTCTTATCCATTTGGATTTAAAGAATTGAATAAACTCATGCAACATACTGTTTTTCTCGAAAATGATAAGCGACAAAAAGTCAGCGACGATATCTTTATTTCTTTTCTAGATGCTGGGCATATACCTGGAAGTGTTTCGATTTTAGTTGAAGTGGACGATAAGAAAATATTATATACGGGGGATATAAACAATCAAGAAACAAACTTAGTTTATCCAACTAATTCAATTAATGTTCCTGAGATTGATGTTTTAATCACTGAGAGCACTTACGCTTTAAGAAATCACCCTTCTAGGGACGATCTAGAAAAAAATTTTGTAGAAAGCGTTATAAATGTTACAGAAAATGGCGGGAAAGTGGTTATACCTGCTTTTGGTCTTGCTCGATCTCAAGAAGCTCTATTGATTCTCAATAAATATAGGTATAACGGGAAAATCTATATAGACGGTTTATCTAGAAGAATTTCAAGAATTTTCCTCGATTATCCTCTTTATTTAAAAGACATTAATGTTTATAGAGAAATACTAAGTAAAGCAATATTCGTTTCTAAAAAATCCAGAACAAACGTAAAAAACATTAAAGGGGTAATAATAGCACCTTCAGGTATGTTAAAAGGAGGCGCGGCTATCAATTTTGTAAAATCAGTTTTATCTGATCCTTTATCAGCAATATATTTAATAGGATATCAAGTTGAAGGGAGCCCCGGGAGGGAACTTTTAGATGACGGATATATTACATTTAATGAAAATGAAAACGAAGTTTACAACGATTATATAAAAGAAAACAAAATTAAGGCAAAATGTCATTACGAGTATTTCGAGTTTTCCAGTCATGCTGATGGAGATCATATTCGAAAATATATTAACGAAATAAAATTTCGAAATAATTCGAAATATATTTTTACAATACACGGAGACAACGAGGCGGCAATTAGCTTAGCAAACGAATTTGCAAAAAAATCTTATATATCCGTTGCTCCGGAAATAGGCGAGGTTTATAAAATATAAGATTTTAGAAAATAGTATTATTTTCTCTTCCCGACTCCAATTGTTTTTTTACTATCTCGTCGCAAATTTTTAAAAAATCGTAAATTTTATCAAAAGGTATTTTTGTACCGGCTGCAGGAGGATGTCCCCCACCTAAAATATCTAAATTCAAACGTTTTAACGCTTCTCTTATTACTTCCGATAAATTCACACCCTTATTTACGATTTCTTCGCGAGCTCTTCCCGATATTTTGAAGACTTTCTCTTCCTCTCTTGTTGCAATGCCAAAAAGGGGCTTATTTTTAGCAATCGCGTCGCTTTTATCAAGAACTAACATAGACGATATAGTACCAATTATAGTTTCTGGAATAACTTTTTCACCAAAAAAATATTGAATATGATCCATTTCCTGAATTTTATTTTCTTGTTTAATCCAATTAAGCGCTTGAAGTAAGGTTTTTTTGTAAACAACTAAAACCTCTAGCGCTTTTTGATAAGAATTTTTTCGATCCCCCATTGCGATAGCAATACCTAAAGATGAGTTGTTCGTTCTTCCACACGCATTTAATATATTGGAATACTCGTTTGAATCGTGTAGATCCGAGTATTCTGCTTCTCGCTTTAACAAGTAGCGTTTGACGATTAAGTTTTTAACTATTTCATTAGGTGTTATGTCAAGTTTCAGAGAAGCGTATTCGATTATTGCGCTTGAAACTTTTTGTTTTTCGTCTTTATTTAAATCGTTTAAAGTTTTTATATTACCTTTAGAATTTTCCATTAATATACCTATGGTTTGTAAAAATTTTAGCGTCTTATTAGCATCTTTTGTTAAACCCGGTAATTCTATCTCTTTTGAATACGCTATTGCTTCGTTTAAAGGTTTTAGAGTTGAAAAGTTTAAATCGTCAATTATTTCAAGAAAACCATTGTTTTTAGCGTCCTCTACAATTAAATTATTTAGCCCGCTAAACGTTTTATTTGGGCTTTGATTTTGGATATCCCCAATTGCTCCAACAATCGCTATTTGCGAAAGATCGGAATTTAAGTCATTCAATTTTTTAGCAAAAAAATAACATAAACCTGCTGCAGAAATTTCGTTGCTTCCGTTTACATCGTAAAAATAAGAATTTACGTGCCAAGGTCTCGTTTTATTATGTACTTCTTTAATTAAATCAATTTCGTCTTTATTTGAGATATTTTGTGGTAAGTGATGGTCTAATATAATAAACGGATAAGAATTGTTATTAAAGTGAAATTTATTTTGAAGTTCGAGATATTGACCGCTTCCAAAATCTGAAAAAATAATAAAATTTTCATAAGCACTTGCTTTTTTTGTTATTTTTACTATTTCTTCTTTTTCTAATTGTTTAAGAACGGTAATTTGAAATGGCAAATTTTCTCTATAAAGCGCTTTACCTAAAATAGCTCCAGAAGTTATCCCGTCTGAATCGATATGCGTAAAGATTTGAATTGGAGATTTCAATTCCTTAACGTGTTCAAGAAAGAACTGTTTTGTATTCTCTAAATCGGAATTTAACTTTTCTAAATTTTGGATAATTTTATTCATTTTTAAAAATATTGCATTTAATCCTTTATTTTTTGATTAATAATTATTTATGAATATTAAAAATTAAAAATCACGATTATTTTTTAAATCTCTTTTTAGTAAATAAGTTAAAAAAAGCAGAAACAACTCGAATTAATTCTATACAAAATTTTATTACAATAATGTTATTATTATATTAGTATCCGATGAATTTAAATAGAAATTAAAGGATTTTAAGATTTAAAAACACGACCACCGAAATAATCAAATGAAAATTAATGTTAACGTTGATTTAACGAAGGTTTTTAATTATTTAAAGCTTGTTTCGTACATTATTAAGAACGACTACTTAAATTTTCAAGATAAAACCAGTAAAAAATACAATAAGCTTCAAATATTAGGTCAAACCCTTGATTATTTTTTAAAGAAGCACGAAAATATTCAATCGTTAATTAAACCTCGGATTGAAAAGATGTTTAACGTTAAATTTAAAAATCCAAATTTAATTACTATTACATTATTTACTCCAAGTACTAAAAATACATTTATCGCTTTAGGTAGTTACGTACAAGATATTCATCCCGACTTATATAAGGAAGATATTTTTGAATTCATGGCCTCATTCGGAGATGTTGCTCAGGGATTGGCAACACTAGGCGATTCTGCTTTAAAATTATCGATTACTCACATATTATGGGACGACGGAATTATAGACAAGGGAAAAATCACTAAAGCAAAAGAAAGAATTGAGCAGAATTCGAATCTAGCAAAATATTGCGATAGATTAAATTTATTCAATCATATGATTTATGTCAAATCAAAATATTTTGACCCAAAACCTAAGACAATAGATCATATTAAAGGTACTCTCGTTGAATCGGTCCTTGGAATATATTATTTAGAGAAAGGCCTGCCAAGTGTTCTTGACTTAATCAAAAGTTTAGAAGCGCAACAAAAAGAGTTTGATAAAGAAGAAATTAAGTCCGACGAAAAAGTGCAAACAGAAAATTAAATATTGCTTCTTTAACGATTTATATAATTGAATTTTAGTAGTTTATTATTCCAACTAAAGTTAAAATTTAATAAAACAACTATTTAATATTTGTAAATTTTTTACTAAATAATATCTAAATTTTTATGAAATTAAACAATTGTAATGAAAATTATGAAAATAAACGATCTTTCTTTAAAATTGGTCAATAAATTAATTGAAAATAAAGATACTTACGGTGTCAATGTAATTAAATTAAAAAGCGGCTCAACGGTTTTAGATTGTACGAATGGATCGTGGATTGCGGGAAAGCTAGTTAGCGAGATTTGTATGGGTGGATTAGGATCTGTTGAATTTGGTGCGTATAATTTGGACGAATATTATCTTCCTGCAGTTAATGTGTATACTTCCGAACCAGTTGTTTCTTGTATGGCATCTCAATTAGCCGGTTGGAGCGTTAAATTAAAAAAAGACGTTGAAAAAGACGGAGAAATAAAATCAAAAGTTGTTTTTCAAGCTCTTGGATCTGGACCCGCTAGAGCGAAAGCAAAAGGCGAAAAGATATTCGAAGAATTAAATTTTAACGACGATTCAGACTGTGCTGTACTCGTTTTTGAAACTCGTAAAATGCCTGACGAGGAAGTAGTAGCAATTATTTCAAATAAATGCAAAGTAGATTCAAAGAAAACCTACGCTATTGCTGCTCCAACTGCTTGTTTAGTTGGTTCAATTCAAGTGTCCGCGAGAATTGTTGAAACAGGAATTCATAAGCTTCACGAATTACATTTTCCTTTAGATGTTATAAAAAATGGATTTGGTACTTCCCCGATAGCACCTATAGCAAAAGATGATTTTGCTGCCATGGGTACAACAAATGATTCAATAATAGCTGCCGGTAGAACTTATTATAATGTTAACGTTGAAAAAGAAAAAGAAGATAAACTATTTGAATTGCTTAAAAAAGCTCCTGCAAACAGTTCTTCGAGTTATGGAAAACCGTTTAACGACATATTTAAAGAAGTTAATTTTGACTTTTATAAAATCGATCCTGCGTTATTCGCTCCAGCTAGTATAACTGTAAATAATGTTCAAACGGGGAAAACAATAACAGTTGGAAAAATAAACCATCAACTGTTAAAAAAGTCTTACGGATTAGCTTAGATTATTAAAAATATATACAAAAAATCCTTCTTTTTTATTTTTACTCCTAAAAATAGAATAATTACATATTAGTTAATTCAGTCTCGTACTTTAAAACTTCATCTAAAGAAATATCGGAATCAATTTTTAATTCTATGTGAATCCCTAAATAAGCGCAAGCAATCCTTGCTGCCGCAGCTATTTCAGCTTTCTTTAAAGTTATGGAATAGCTATCCTCGTGAAATTGAGACGATCTATCTAATTTCATATTATATAAAAGAGACGCCATTTTATCAGCAACTATAAATTGTAATTGGTTCTTCACGATTAATCTAGTAATATTATTAACGTCAAAATAGTTAAGATTTTCGTATTTTGAACGCATGTAATTTTTTAGATTCTCTGCGTTTTTCTCGCACTCTATTTCAGTCCAATCATGAATAGCTAATTTTCTTCTAAAGAAAATTAATTCCCAATTAATATCTATTTCTTTTAAGAATTCTAATATTTTATCGTCATCAGAGGTTTTTGATTCAATAATTAAATAAAGTTGAAGACCATAATATTTATGCTCCTGTTGGAGAAAATACCCTCGCTGCTGCATTGACGCTAATACTTTTAACTTTATTGAATAAATATTATCTGAAACGCTTTTTTTCACGCAATTTAGATAAATAACATTTCCTTCTTCGTTAATATATTCGCGATCTAAGAAACCTAATATGCTCTCGTTGTTTTCTCTGATAAAATCCATTAAACCGCTTAAAGTGGGATTGACGTCAAACCTTCGTAAATCTAATTCGTTTATGGTGACGTAATCGCTTTTATTACCTCCAACTGCTAACTTTATAGATTCTAAATTCAAATCGTTAATGTCTCCGAATACCTTCTTAATCGCCTCATTTATAGGAAATATTATTTCTTCTAATATTTTAGGATCTGCCAACGAACTTTCGTACGGTTCAGGTTCACTTAAAATTTTATTTAGAATTGGCGCTTCGTTGGGCATTACCTCTACTTCGTAATCTTTTGTTAAATCGTTTCTAATAATATAATACGAACGATCCCCTGGTTTATTGTAGATCGATAGAGAAGTATTTTCGTCTAAAACTGCTCTGAACTTCTCTACTATTTTATCGTCAGATTTTGTTTGTCGTTTTTGCATACTGTTATTCTAATTAAAAAAATTTTTTCTTAAATTCTTATCTAGAATTTTTTATAAATATATAATAATCGATAAATAAACTATTAAAAATAATAGATTATAGAAACTTTTTTTTCATCAATTTCTGTTAAAGAAGTATTGCCACTAATTTTTTACTTTAATAATAGTTTTCAATTAAAATTTTACAATAATACCTAAAAAAGAAGATTATTTTTCATTTTCCATAGGAAAATAATCCTC
>Ga0315284_10017707_pt1 | contig 10107 bp, 11 predicted proteins | sample YL17G09_16_MG_FD_203696 | JGI IMG/M metagenome (GOLD analysis project Ga0315284, IMG submission 203696) | Sediment microbial communities from Yellowstone Lake, YNP, Wyoming, USA - YL17G09_16 | ecosystem: Environmental > Aquatic > Freshwater > Lake > Sediment | place: USA: Wyoming | collected...
TTTAACACCAAGAATTGTTGCTTTAAATAAAAATCATCATGAAGTAAGATTTAAAGATTTATATATTAGTTGTGAAACAATAGATGATGTATTTGAAATGATGTTAAATATTGCAACAACATTATCATTAGCAATAGATAATAATAGAAATGCAGTTTTTGATTTTAAAAGTCGTAATAAATTGTTTTTTAATTTTCAAACAATTCATAAAGAAAATCATAATTTTATACAAAAAAATATTGAGGACAAAATTAACAATATTAATTTTAATAATTCTGAACATATAGAACTTATGGGAGATTTACACAATATACAGTATTTTAATCATAATCGAAATAAAATAATTCAATATTTTAAATACTTTGATAATACAGAAATAATTGATTATTATAATAAAATAATTGAAAAATATAATAAAAATACTATTAGTATTTGTATAGAACAAAATGATATTTTAGATGATAAATTTTATATAAATGCCATTCATTCATTTCCTAAAAATTATACATATATTATTTTAACAGATAATATAGAATATTGTAAAAAAATAGATTTTATATCTAAATTAAAAAAAGTTCATTATCATACATTAAATGATTATTATGATTTAATTTTAATGTCATTATGTAAAAATAATATTGTTTCAAATAGTTTAAAAAATTGGTGGGGTGCTTATTTAAATGAAAATTCAAATAAAGTTGTTATTACAAAAGAATTTAATAATAATTTAATATTAAAAGAATGGATTGTTATTTAGGAATTATGAATTTTATTTAATAAAAAGAAAATACATTTTATTCTATTTAGATAAGTATGATTATCTCGAATATCTTCCATTAAAGGAATTAAAACATTTTTTTTATATTCTAAATCCATTTCTTCAAATTCAACGCCTTTTTTCATTAATTCTTTAACATTTTCATCATAAATAATTTTTTTATGAAATAAATTATAAACATACTCATTATTTGTAATTCCCATTTTTCCATAACTAATATTTTTAAAAATACGGCAAGGAACATAATGATTATCAACTTGCCATTTGCATTGTATTGCAGGTGCTAAATAAGATTCTTGTATTAATTTAATATTTTCTTCAGGACTTGCATTATTTGAAAATCCACCTTTTTGACGATATTTAATATTATTTTCAACACAATATTCTAATACTAAATCCCATGGATAAAGAGGCATACCAATAAAATGAAGCGCTTTTGGATCTTTATAAGTAATTTCATCATTTTTTACTTTATTAATATTTTCATCTACTTCATGAGGTAATAAATCAGTTCCCCAAGGAATAAAAACACAATCACTGTAATAATAACATGAATTTTCAATTAATGTTGCATGTTTTGGAATAGTATTTGTATATACTTGTAAAGAAATAAAATTTTTTTTTGGTAAATGTTTATATTTATTAAAATTACAATTATGCAATACATAAAAGCAATTATCTTTTAATGGAATATTTTCATCAACTTGTCCTTCAGTAATAAATAATGATTTATCAAAATTAATTTGAGATACATCATCATTTTTATCAAACCATAAAGTTTTATAACCTAAATGTTTAAATGTTTTAACAAATGCATAATGTATATAACTATGTGTATGAGAATGTAATTTATGTCCCCATAAAACGATTTGATTAATTTGATTTTCAATCATATATATAATTATATATATAATTTAAAAATAGTTAATCGCATAATTGCGTAATTATATATAAAATAAATAATATAATATAATTATAAAAATGGCAAAATATGTAAATAAATTAGAACAATACAAAGATTATTTAGAGAATGGTATTAAACCATATTTTGATAATATGGCATTTATTCAAATTTTTGATAGAGTACCAAAATCAAGATATCATTCATATAAATATTGTTTTGAAGAATTTGAAAAAAATAAAATGTCAACAATTGTTGAATTAGGAACATCGAGAAGTTTTGTAGATGGACGTTTTGAAGGATGTAATTCAAATGAATCAAAATATTGGGAATATAATAATCCTGATAAATGGGATTGGAGTTCTGGATTTTTTACTAAAGTTGCACCAACTTGTTTAAATCATTTATCTAATTTCAAATTACATACTGTTGATTCTGAAATTGAACATATTTCAAGAAGCAAGCTTATGAATAAAGAGAATAGTAAATTTATTAATTATTACATTAGTAAATCAGAAGATTTTTTAAATTCATTTACACAAAATATTGATTTATTATATATTGATACTGGAGATCTAACACCTGTTAAAGTAAATGCTTATTTACATTTAAGAGAAGTAGAAATTGTTGTTACAAAAAATCTTATGAAATCAGGAGGATTAATTGTTATTGATGATGTTAGAAATTGTGTAAGTCATCAACACGGAGAAGATATTGATAAAGGTATTGGATATTTAGCTATTCCCTATTTATTAGAAAATGGATTTGAAATTGTTATGGATGAATACCAAACAGTTTTAAGAAAATTATAAAATCTAATTAAATATTTTGTGGATATAAATCTTCAATATTTGGTGGTATACCAAATAAATCAAAATCTATTTTAAAATTTTTATAAACAATATCAATTAATTCTTGATTATAAAAATGTTTATAATATGGTGTTTTAGTATCAATAAATTCAGAAAATTTAATATTATATATTTTATCTTTAAAATTTGATAAATCATTTACATAAAAAAATTCTTGATTACCTTTTGGCAATAGAGGTATATTATGTTTTTCTACAATTTCTTTTAAATTATTTTGAAAATTTTCAAAATGTAATATTTTATAATTTGTATTATTTTTAATAATATACTCAACTAATGGAGAATGATATTTAAAATTCCAATCTTTATTATTTTTAATAAATTCTAAAAATGTTAAATTATCATGAACATGATGTGCAATAGTTGATGATATTAATCTATCATATTGAGATCTTATCATTATATATACTGAATAATCTTTAATAAATTCTTTAATATAATTATCATCAAAAGTATTTAAACACATATCTTTATTTAAAGAAGCTTCGTTATGATTATTAGGTCTAGGATTAATATTATTTAACTCAGCAATCCAATTAATTATTGTTTTACTCCAACAACGTGAATAAACAATAAATATGCATTTATATTCTTTTATATAAAAAATATACATTATAATTTATATATTTATTATATATGTAAATTAAAAACACGATTATTAAATATATAAAAATTTATATATATTTTTATATATATATGAAAGTATTACATTTAAGTTTTCATAGAGGTTGTCAAAACGATATTGAATATATTTGTGATCAATTAGGATATGATTTAACTTTTATGGAATTTAATGATGGTGAAACTAAAACAAATGCGAAATATAATATTGGGCATGAAAGAGCTTTAAAATGTTGGAATTTGAATAAAGATTATTTTTATAAATTTGATGTTGTTATAACTTCCGATACTGCACCATTATCAAGAGTTTTTCTTCAAAATAATTTTGAAAAAAAATTAATTATTTGGATTTGTAATCGTTTTGATTATTATGATGCCGCAAGTTTAGATTGTGATTTTCCCGATAAAGAATATTATGATTTAATAAGAGATGTTAAAAATAGATCTAATATAATTATAGCTGGATATACACCATTTGAAAATTATTATGCGAATAATATAAGAAAAGTAGATATTGGTGATTTAGTTATTAAACCTATTGGAAAAACATCAACAATATATAATCATTTTACTGAAACACTTGTTGAAAATAAATCAAATACATTTATTGTTCCACCCTATCATAATGATAATATTATGATGAATTTATCAAAAAAATTAAATGAATTAAATATACCCAATTATAATGGTAGATATAATGGTCCATTAGATTTACAAAAATTTAAAGGTGTTATTCATATTCCATATGCTTGGTCAAATTTAGCATTATTTGAAGCAATACAACTTGGAGTAATTTATTTTATTCCATCAAAAGATTTTTTTATTTCTATAAAAAAAGATAAAGATTTTTTCTGGTCTCCTCCTTATAGAGAAGAAATTTTGGAATTATCTGAATGGTATTGTGATGATTATAAAGATATTTTAAATTATTTTGATTCATGGGAAGATTTAGTATATAAAATTAATAATTTAGATTACAATAATTTTTCTCTAAAATTATTAGATTTTGGAAAAAAACATGAAGAAAAATATTTAAATTTATGGAAAAATATTTTATAAATTTATAATATAATTATATATTTTACTGAATATTTCATTTTGATATTCTTTAGTTCTACGGTCCCAATTACCACCACTTCTAATATGTAATATTTTATTATTTAATAATAATTCTTTATTACAGCTTTTATCTTCTCTTAATTCACATAATTCTAATAATAATTTTGAAAGATTTTCTTTAATATTTTTATCCTTATTAACAGTTTCTTTATAAGTATAAATACTATGATTTATATATTTTAATTTAATTGAATTCTTATATTTATTTAAATAAAAATAAGAATGTCCACCAACATCTACAGGATTTTTATTAATAACACCACAATCAAAATTATATTCATTTAAATTTTCTAATTTTTTAAGATCATAAATTATTATTCCATTCCATAAATATTTCACATCATTTCTTGATTGAGAAACACCAGCTAAATTATATTCTTTCATATGTGTTTCAATATCAAATTCTTCAATAAAAAACATATCAGAATCAATAATTAGTAAATAATCATAATCACTATTTTTATAATAATTAAAAGCATATTGAATAGAATCGGCACAGCGTGTAACAGCATTTTCAGTAGTTGGCTCTATAGTATCTGGAAATAGTATTGTTCTTTCTTTATGAATATTTTGTGGAACATCAATACATTTTATATCTAATTCATAACATTTTAATTTAATTGTTTCATTTAAATTATTATTATTATAATTTGTATAATCACAATATAATTTTGCATCATTAAACACTACATATTCATAATCAAATTTTAAAAATTTTTTAAAACTTTTATATTGTAAATCTATATAATCAATATTATTAAAATGACAAGATATTATAATAGTTTTCATATATTTATATAAATATATTTATATATTTAATAATAAACATATAAAAGTTTATTTAAATAAAATAATTTATAATTTATATATATTATGAACATTAAAACAGATTTTTATATTTATTATATTAATATGAATAATCGACAAGATAGAGATAACTCGATGAAAATATTATTAAAAACTTTTGATCAATTTAATATAAATTATGAAAGAATAGAAGCCATAGATGGAAGAGACTTAGATATAAATGAATTAATATCAAATAATGTAGTTAATAATGATTATATGAAAACAAATTATAAAAGAGATTTTAAACGTGGTGAAGTTGGATGTGTTCTTTCACATATTAAATCATGGAAAAAATTTTTAGAATCTGATTATAAATATGGAATATTTTTTGAAGATGATATCGAAATTAATAAAGAATATTTTGATATCATTTTTCCAAATATTTTAACTGAATTACCAGAACATAATTTTGATTGGTGTTATTTAGGTATGAATGGATTAGGATTTGTAAATGATTATTATAAAAAAATAATAAGTAAATATTTTTATGAAACTGAATCAATATCATATGGATGTCATGCATATATTTTATCAAGAGAAGGTGCAAATAAAATATTAAAATATTATGATAAAGTTAAAATATATCATCCTCTTGATTTTAATTTTAGAGTTATAAATGATTATCCAATAAATTTTAATGAAAAATTTAATTTTATTATGGTTAAACCTGATTTTCTTTATTATAAAGATGATTCTTATAATAAAGAAAATGTAATTTGGAAAAGAGGAAGAGAATTTATTATTTATTCAAAGGATTGGAGTGATTCAGATACTTCAAAAATTAAATAAAAATATAATTATTTTGTTGTTTTAAATCATTATAAAATGTAATAAAATTATTAAATGTTTCTTCTGTATTTATATAATATATTTCAATATTTTTATCGCTAAATAAATCTTTTAATTTATTTAATTTATTAATAGCATCTTCATCTGTTGGATATGGATTACCATGAAACAGATTTACAGATAATTTATTATCTCTAAAATCAACATTAGGTGATACTCTTAAAAATAATATAGTATCAGCTTCATTTATTTTTTCATAAATTCTTTTAATTCTTCTATTATATTTTTCAATAATATTTTTTTTATCAAAATAATATAATTTTTTTTCACTATCAAATGTTTGATCATGATTAAAAATTATATCATAATATTCATTTCTATATGCAACAGGTGAATCAAAATAATTACTTGGTATAATATCTTCATTGATAAAATTATCAAAATTATTTGAAAATAATTCAACTATTTTATCAATACTTTTAGAACTATTCCATTCAAATGGAGAACGTTCATATGTAGAATTATGAATTTTTTCTAAAATTACAGTAACTGAACAATTAAATCCAAGAGGAATTATTGTATATTTTTTCATTTATATAAGTATATAATAAAAAAATAATTTATTTTTATATTTATATGTATAAAGTTAAATTTATTTGTCAATTTATTGAAGAATATATAAATAATGTTTTATATAGTGAAATACCAATTATTATTTATGTAGATATTTTACCAAGATGTATTATTACTGACAATATTAAAAGTTATCATGATCCATATACACATGAAAAATTAGATAATAGTAAAATTTATATGTTTTTACAAATTGAAAGTTATATTATAATATCATCTTTAATTCAAAATTTATTAAATGATAATGAAATGTTTAATTTATTTACAAAAATATTAACATATGATAATAATTTATTAAATAAAGATCCAAAATGTATTAAATTTTTACCATATGAAAATTTTTATTGGTGTAAATCTCCAAATACAAATATTACTAATTTATTTCTTAAATATCATGGTGTAAATGATAGTTATTCTTATGAAAATAAAAATTTTATTATTACATTTACATGTGGACATAAAAATTATTGTCCAGGACATAGATTAAGACATATTTTATGGAATCAACAAGATAAATTATTAAATGTAAAATGTTATTATAGTAAAAATAATGAAGGTATGATTATTAATCAAAATAATATAGCATTAACACATCCTAGAGATAAAACCATAATGTATGAAAATAATATGTTTTGTATTTCTATTGAAAATAATAAATCTTCAAATTATTTTACTGAAAAATTAATTGAATGTATTGTATCTAAAACAGTTCCGATTTATTGGGGATGTCCAAATATTAATGAATATTTTAATACAAAAGGTTTTATTATTTTTAATGATGAAAATGAATTATTTGATATTCTTAAAAATTTAACTGAAAAAGATTATTATGATAGATTAGAATATATAAATGAAAATTATAATAAATGGGTAGATAACAAATCATTTGAACAAAAACTTATTGAAATTATAAAAAATATATAATAATAATTATATATAATTATTATATATAATGAATAATAAACTTAAAGTATGTGAAAATGTATATATTGATAAAATCTATGTTATCAATTTAGAATTTCAAAAAGAATTAAGAGAAAAAATTACAGAACATTTAAAATCTTTTGGTATTTTAGAATATGTCCAATTTATTGATGCAGTTTATGAACCGAATAAACCTTCATTTGGATGTGCTTTATCACACCATAAAGCATTAAATGATATGAAAGAAAATAATTATGATTCAATAATGATTTTAGAAGATGATTGTATATTTACAGAATTTCCATTTAATATTACAGATTCAGTACCTGATGATTGGATGATGTTATATCCTGGATATTTATGTTATGATGAACTTAGTTTTAAACATAATAATTCATTTTTAAGATTAATTGATGCGAGATCAACACATTGTTATATTGTTAATAAAAAAGCATTATATTATATTAAAAAAATGTCAATAAATAAAGATATTTCAATAGACATGCGTTATATACATCCAATTCAACATGCGATTCCATGTTATGGAATTTATCCAATTAAAGCATATCAATCACAACATCAAAGTACTATTGGATGTGATAATACTTTTTGGGATCCAATTATGGATAATAAAGCAGAAAAATGTTTTAATAATGAAAAAACAGAACAAAGAATGGGAATAGCTACAGAATCTTATTTTCATTATTTATCAGTTATGAATGAACCGGATGCATATTAATATCAATCCATTCATGATATGTTAAATGTCTTGTATTATTTTTATTATGAATAATACATTTATCTATATTTTTATTTAAATATGAAGCCCACCATCCTAATGTTGATGAAGAAACAATATTATTTTTAATTAAAGAAATAATCCATAAATCAATAAAATCTCTTTCATTAGTATATTTAAATATAATATTTTTATATTTTTCATTATTATGTAATATTTCATTACAATATTCTTTATCATTAGTCATAACATAAAATACATTAATTTTTTTATGTTCTATCATATAATTAATCATTTTATGATAATCATTTGTTTGATTTATTATTATTTCTTCTGAAAATATTTTTTTAAAATCATTACCCATACGAATATGTAAAGAACATATATTATCACTTTTAATATCTGGATATTTATTTAAAATATATTCAATATCTTTTTCATTAGGTCCAAATATTTCTAATATTTTTTCTTTATAATTATCAAAATTTGAATAATTTTCAAAATAATTTTTTAATATCATATTATTTTTAAATTCATAATTATAAATACTTTCATTATGATGTTCAGTTTTTAAGACATTATTTTCATTATATTCTTGTAATAATTCAGTATTAATATTTCTAAAAATAGTGTCTTCTTTTTTTAAATTTTCTAATTTAAAATATGTTTCTAATGAAGGAACTCTTAATGTTGCATTATTTTTATTTGAATAGGCTAATCCAGAAGAAATTTGAAATAACATATTACCAACCCCATTATTATTTCCTTGAGAATACCAACAAGAAGTTGTATTATTAATATTATAATGTGTTAAAATTAAATGTATATTATCCATATATATTTATATAATAAAATTATATTTGGAGTTCCAACAAAAAATTATCATGAAGCTATAAAATAATAATTTATACATTAATAGTTAATGTTTAAAAACTTGAAAGAATAATAATGGATATTAACGATTTTTCCAATCTTTAAAACTATTATGATAATCAATATAATCAAAATGTGTATAAATAACTTTTCTTTTAACTTTAGATAAGTCTAAATATGGACATAAACAACTAAAAGAACTATCAGAAATATGTATTTCAGTTGCATTTTCTATTATCATACAATAATCAAATAAATTATCTTTAATAAAATCAATTTCCCATAAATGAAAGTATTTTTCATTTTCATTATAATAATTTATATTTGGATGAAATATTGGTAATTCATTATTTATTATAACATCTTTTCTTTTATCATAATGATTGTAAGATATATGTCTATGATCATGTGTAAAAATATAATCATTTCCATATTTATTTATTATTTTATCATAAAAATTTTTTTCTCTTTCAATATTTCTATTAATATTCATATATTTATATCTTAATTCATAATCTAAATTTGCTTGTTTATAAAAATATCTCCAAGAATTAGAATTTTTAGAATTCCAATTACTATTCATACATCCCGTTTTAATTATATCATAATTAATAAGTTTATTTTGTAAATTAATTATTTCATTATTTGGAACCATACAATTATGATGATTAGGATCATCAATTAATTGTATTTTAATATTATCATAATTAGAATACATTTGAGTTATTGTATTAATATTTCTATGAAGACAAAATATATAAACATTTTTATATATTGTACTGTAATGTAATATCATTGCATATACAGTAAAATTATCACCGGTTGATAAATGAAATAAACATATACAATTATCCATTATATATATATAATATTAAATTTATTATATGATAATCTAAGTAAACACCAAATAATAAAAGTTTTATTGAACATAGACATAATTAATTTATATTGAGTTTATTAATTAAAAAATATTATTTAATAGATAAAATTTACTTCATTTCATTTATAA
>Ga0315284_10017708_pt1 | contig 10107 bp, 18 predicted proteins | sample YL17G09_16_MG_FD_203696 | JGI IMG/M metagenome (GOLD analysis project Ga0315284, IMG submission 203696) | Sediment microbial communities from Yellowstone Lake, YNP, Wyoming, USA - YL17G09_16 | ecosystem: Environmental > Aquatic > Freshwater > Lake > Sediment | place: USA: Wyoming | collected...
AACTGGACCATGTAATCCTCCGAAAAATAGACTGAGTTCCATTAACAACGGTTCCTCCACGCCCTGATATCAGGCCCTTGGTGTCAGTATCTTTCGTATCTACCGATATTGGACCGATAACGGTAGGAGACCTCCAACTTGCCCCTACATATTTTTCCAGTTGAACGGCAATCAGGCCAACATTTGATCCATACCCAGTCTGGGCGTTGATGAGACCAACTCTCCAGATTCTAAGAACATGCGAGTTTACGTAATCTATGTTGAAAATACCGGCGAGAATGCCTGTAGCGCCTGACATATTTCCAGTTACGCTTAGAGTCCACATATTTATAGACATTGGTTACACCGCCTCGTCCGTGAACTCTATCCAGATATCCATCAACCCAGTTGAAACGTTCGGTGTATTATAGACGAACATCAGTTCTCCGTTCTTTAAGAGAAGTGGTTGCTCGTTTGCATCAGCGTATCCGGGGTCGAACATAAGTCCCAGTGGGATCATCGTACACCAATCGTCCTCCGAGGCGGCGCCGGTTGCTCCTCTGTTTCCCTCTTTTGTCGGCCAGATTGTACGTCGGAAAATATCTGGTCCAGATCCTCCCACTGCCGCCCCGCCGTAACCTGCGGTAACGGTATTAAGAGCTGAGTTATTTGTATCGTGTGCAATAGGGGTAACTGCTGTTGGGCCGCCACCCCAAGCAACTGCGTTGTAGTAACGCCGTACATCAAGAAGACATACGACGGTTGTGACAAAAGCAATCTGAGCATTGATGATCCCAACTCGACGGATTCGTATATTTCTAGCTGCCGATCCATTATGGATTCCAGCCATAACCTTGGTCACCGCCGGAATCATATTTTGGACTAGAAGAGTCCAGGTGTTGACCGCTCCCATGTCTACTCCTAAAACTTATGTGTCGGTGAATTCTGCGTAGATATCGGCAAGCCCTACGGCACCAGAGGTGTTGTAAACAAAGATAGCCTCAGTAGCCCTAAGAACAATTCCTTGACATTCAGATTCCCCATACCCACAATTGAATACGATACTGAAGGGAACAATACACTCCCACTCGTCCCATGTTCCAGAGGTAATAACAGGTTCGTCCGAGGACCAGACCCATCTACGGAAAATATTAGGACCTGCCCCTCCTCCAGGTGTTCCAGCATGTCCAGTCGTAACAGTATCTAGAGCACCGTTGGTAGTATCGTGTTTGATTGCAGAAACAGCAGTAGGTGCAGCCCAGGTTGCTACGGTGTAATAGCGACGAAGATCCAAGAGACACAGCACACCAACTACGGCAGCCGTCTGATAGTTAATCATTCCTACTCTACGAATTCGGATGACCCGGGCACCGGCATTAAGGACACCCAACATGACCGTAGTAGCAGCAAATGCCTTGCTTTGAATTAGAAGTGTCCATGTATTCGCCATACTTGCCTCCTACGCTGCCTCGTCAGTAAACTCTATCCACACATCTACGAGACCGGCAGCGCCGACCTGATTATAAACGAAGATCAGCTCCCCATTCCTGAGGGTGATAGATTGGCTACTGTCATCGCCGTACCCTGCGTCCCAGATTATTCCCAAGGGCACGAAAATCTCCCAGTCATCCATAGTAGACGTGTTGTAGATAGGTTCATCTGAATTCCAATGCAAGCGTCGGAAAGTATCCGGTCCAGAACCTCCTAAAGCATTACCAGCACGCCCTGTAGTTGTAGAAACGAGTGCAGAGTTACCTGTGTCATGCGGTACCGAAGTAACAGCCGTAGGTGCATTCCACGTAACAGCATTCCAGTACCGCACAATGTCCGTCGCACACAGCACACCAACTACGGCAGCCGTCTGTGCGTTTACCATACCGATCCGGCGGACCCTAATTACCCTGGCGCCTCCGTTGTGGATTCCCGCCAATACTGTCGTTGCCGCGAAGGATACCCCCTGAATCAGAAGTGTCCAAGTGTTCACTGTTGCCATGAGTTACCGCCTCAATATAACTGAAGTTGTGGACCTTTTGGTACTTGCCGTATCTTGAATTCCTGCAAGTCCTTCAGGGCACGTCCTAGCTTTTCCTTCTGCTCGCCGTGGGGAAGACCACGCCAGCGGTCCTCTTGGATTTTGTAGACGTAGCGAGACATAGCAATGATGGCGCTTTTTGGAAGAACTTTGTCTACGTCCACGCACCATCCCCCAAGAGACTCGTTAAAGTAGACACGCAAGGGGTCTTTCTTCGGAACAATCATCAGGTCTCCTCTCCTATCTCTGATTACGTCAGCTTGATGGCGCCAGAGGCGTTGAAGTTCAGACCCACATCTCCACCATTGGTAATGATGGGCACGTTCGTCCCTACATCGTAGTACCCCAGAAGGTCATTGTTGGCGTCGTCGTTGATGCCTCCACCACCAATGAAGAAGAGGACTACACCAAGGTTGATACCGGCGTTGATTCCAACCCAAACCACTGAGCCGTCAGTGACCTTGAGATAGGAGGCACTTGCTCCGTCATCCTCGGTTACGGTTCGTACAGCTGCGGCAATGCTCTTCCGGACGTAACCTGCACCAGCAGCTTCATTTCCTGCTGGAGTGAGGTCGTCTACTACATTGTGGAGTCTACTAAAGACGTAAGTGGCAGTCTTTACCAGAATTACGCCAAGGTCTACGGCATCGGCATCCCAGTTGTAGGACCCCATGTGAAATAGTCCCCGATTGTAGCTAGAATTTGCCATTCATAGTCCTCACAGTTCCTCAAGTACCTGCGCCATCTTAAGTAATAAAGGCAACTTACCAGTCAAACGTTCCGAAATGCGCCTAGCATCCTCGGCAAACCCGGGATTTCCAAAAAGTTTCAAGTGCTCGACCAACATTAGAAGGTCCTGAGCGTCTCGGCGTGTTGTTTCTGCCACGACGTGGCGTAAGACCTTGGCGAGCACTGCCGGATGCAGAGCCTCCAGGTCCATCCTATCTCCTTAACTTAAACCGGGTTACGGTTTAAGGAGACTTTATCAAAAGTCCCCTGTGGGTTTAGTGGAGAGTGAGGCGGGCGGTAGACCCTATTTAGTAGAGAGGGGTCTCTAAGGATGCAAATACAAACTGTACGATTGCGTCGGCAGTTGCCCCTATTCTGCGGTTGGTGAAAATGGCATCGTAGGGGAAGGAATGCTCTTGAAATAGGTGGGAATCAATGCGGCGACGAGTTTCAATACTTTCAGGGCTGTCTCCACGCTTCGCCATACGCTCCTGGAGAACCTCTTCTGAAGGAGGACGTATGAATAGCTGGAGAAGGGGTCCCCTCCACTTCGCCCTAATCTGTTTGGCTCCATAGGGCTCTACTATTAGAAGAGCGTTCAAACCCTTGTCCAGGACATCCTGGACGGCTTTCCTTTCTATTCCGTATAGCTTCCCGTTGTACTCGACCCGCTCCAAGAACTTACCGGCGTCCCATCGGGCATAGAACTCGACTCTGGAGACGAAGTGGTAGGCTATCCCTTCTACCTCCCCCGCCCGAGGAGAACGGGTTGTGGTAGATACCGCCTTGCTATACTGGGTAGGTAGGTGGGTGAAAATATCCTTGACGATGGCCGACTTCCCAACACCGCTAGCTCCAGAGATTGAAATTAGGACCCCTGACATTTGCACTCTCCTCTATAACTCTTTGCCCTGTTGCAGTTTGCACACAAGACTTGGTATCCCGGGGGAAATCCTATCTTTCGTAGATGTCTATAAAAACTATGACCGCCATAGAAGCCTGTTTTCCTACGCTCTTCCTACACCAGGAATTGAATCGTCCGTTACTTTTTACTACAGCGAACGACTCTTCCTGTAAGTTTTCTTTACACTTAGAACATATCTTCATGATACAAGTCTAAAAAGAAAGGGCTCTCCCTCTATTATAAGGAAGAGCCCCGTGGTCTTGACAACCGCCTAGACTAATCCTACCTCCACCCGGGCTTGGGTCCTTCCGAATATTGTAAAGGTTACGGACACGAAGGGTCGTAGATTATAGGTGGAGAGTCTGTGAAGATGGTAGTAGGAGGAGGTTGGGAAGCACCCTCAATCTTCCTTACCTTCTCGACGATAGTCTCTACTATCTTCTGAATGTTATCTGTCTTCTGTGTCACCTTCTGGATATCCTGAGAGGTGGTCTTATTCTGAGACTCAAGGACCCGAACTGCACGAATAAGACTTTGCAATTCATCCTTCTTCACCGCTACGTTGCGGTCAAAGTCACGGGCTAGGGTAGCGACACGAACCTTGTCTAAGATAGAAGAATTGTAGATGAACGAGTGCCCCGTCGTATCCATCCAGTCATAGATGCGCTTCAGTGGGCGAATAAGACCCATGTGCCAAATCGGGTTGATACCGGCATTTGTGATTCCGAGAAACTCGTGGGTCTTATCCAGGTAGGCGGCGCCGCCGCTATTACCCGGCACGAATTGGGCACTTACGCTCATGTAGTCATCCTGGAGCACAGTAATCTCTCCGACGGTATTGTAGGGGCGTCCTCCAAGGGAGCATCCAACTACACGGGCTACGAAGAAACGTCGAAGCTTTTCGATGTTCGCACGGGGCATCATCTTGACCGTGGGCATCTTCTCAGTGGTCTCCAAGCGAACGAGGGCGAGGTCCTCTCCGGCACCCTGCCCATACTCGGCAGGCTCGCCCTTGGTCTTGACAACCAACTCACCATCAGTATTCGTCTCGAAGAGATTGTTGTTGCTTTGGGCAACCACGTATCCCTGCACCTTCCTGCTTGTGCCGTCTGGATTGAACAGCTCTACGTAATCAACTCCGTACGCCCATCCAGAAATCTTCGGAGGGGGTCCGTAAGGACTGTTGGACGGGGCGCTGTCCTTCGAGAATACGGGCATCTCTACAACGTGATTGCAGGTCAGAATATACGTATCGAATCCGGAATTCGTCGTGTTCTCCTTGCTGTAGACGATAACTCCGCTTCCAGTCCACTTTGCCGAGCGCCCGTCAGGAAGCTCCACGCCTCCCTTGATGCGGACGATAGGTAGCACCAACTCGTCGAACTGACGCTGGGCAATCTCCTCGTCCTTGTTACCTGAGAAGTAGGGAAGAACACCCCTTTCAACAAGGAACAGACCCACAAAAATGGTTGTCGCAAGCCCGAAAATACGCAGAAACTTTAGCATACGTCTCCTCTTTAATCTACTCATGGTTCTATGTTCAGAGTATCCGGGGTAAATTCGCTATCGGCGTCCGGGTTGACACCTCCTTCTTCTTCTGATTCCTTGTTTTCGGGTTGTGACTCGGTTTTCGTGAGTATGATCCCATTTGCTTTGCACGCCTTTTGCAAATTCAAGACGTAGCAAAATACGCAAATAGGAACGGGAAAAGTCTTTCCGTCTTGATGGTTAAAGATTATCAGTAACTCATGTGCGTTTTCAACGGTAAGTTCTGGAACCGCCTCGAAAAACTTCTTCAAAGCGTTATGCCAAAAGAAGTATGCTTCAGCCAAGCTATCGATTTTGGTAAAAACGACATTCTCTTTACCTACGGTAGTTGAGGACCACAGGAAAGAGCGCTTCGTTGCCTTCAGGGAAGGATAGGCAGTCATCGTATAGTAAGGCTTCTCTTTGACCCAAATACGTCCCACCATAATCTTTAGGCTCTTATCATCCTTTAGTATTGGGACGTAGTAAGGGAACTCGAAAGACAGCCAATCTGACATCGTAGAGTTGAGATCATTCTCTAATGAGGATAGAATGTCTACAGGGGATGGTTTTTCATCCATTCTGTGTACTCCTGAGCTGCCTTATTAAAAACCCTCTGATGAACCTCAGTCTTGTCGCACTTGGCGCAAAAGGCGAAGGTGAAGTCTCTACTAGTAAAAGACCCATCCATCAACTTCAGGGGAATCACGTTAGCGTTCGATGAGATGCAATCACATCCATCACAAATATAGATTCCGTACTGCATTATCTCACCCTGTAAGTTCTAACTTTCCCAACTTGCCGTCTCTCTATCTTGTCCGCCTGTACAAGGTAATTCAACGCTCCCTCAGCCAAGGGAACGGTCCCTGCCGTCCGGACGGCTCTGGGGAACAGGCGATTCTTGAATCGTAGCGTAGCATCGGCGTGGCTAATCCACCCGCTTGCTTGTGTCAGAATTACGAGCATTTCCTTGGCGTAGATTTCTACGAATCTATTTGCCATCCTATTTCCTAAACCGCTTTCCCGGCTGCTCTTGGAGTTTAGGGACTACCTTTGCGGGGACGGGCACTGGGGATTTGGGAGCCTCTACTTTAACACCCCGATGGATTCGGGATTGGAGCCACTCTACGATTGTCTTTCCTTGATGCTCCGAGGAACGAATCTGGGACAGGGCCTCTTCAGAGGTAATCTTTCCCTTCTTTACCTGCTCTCGAAGCCCAAGTTGCTTCTCTGCCATACCTTACCTTTCCGCCTTTCGGCTTCACCAAGGTTGTGACTCTCCTATTGTAATACGTAACGATGCGTTTGTCAAGGCGTTGCCTCTTTTTATCCGGGTCAGCCACGCTACACCCGGGCGAGAGCGATGTGGTCGTTCCGAACGTCGATGAACTGAGGAACCACCTTGACCTCCTTGCGGCGGGGGGACGAGAAGGGCTCCCCGTCAGGAATGAGAAAGGCGTGCTTCACCAGTTTGGCAGTCGCCTTAGGGTTGTTCCGCACCGCGAAGACCTTGCCCGTCCACGACTGGAAGAAGGGCAGGGAACCCTTCGATATCTTGGCGACGATGACACCCTTCTTGGTGGTGAGATTGTCAACGTCCAACGTCAGGTCCGAAATATGCAACTTCATACATCCTCCTTCTCTTTATGCGAACAGGATTTGCGAGACTAACGACTTCCGGTACGACTCCGCCGCCTCCAGGACCTGCTCCCGGGTGACGGTCCAGGTTCCCTCCCTGGGGAGCTTGGAGACGACGCCGTAGACGACGCCGTGATTGACCAGGAGGGCGTGCTTCTTGTCGAACCCACACTCTCGGAGCATCGAGTAGGCGAGCTGGTGCGGACCGGCGCCGTAGTACCCGCACTCGAACCCCGTCGGGGACCCGTTGTACTCGTTGGTCCGCAGGGGAAGGCGCCGGACGACATTGCTGGTAGCGCTGAAGACGTTCACCTCCAGGTCGCTGCACTGAGACTGCCGGGTGCCCACGAACGACGTGGCCGGTCCCTCCAGGCGCTCCTCCACCGGTCCAGCTGCCTCCCACTCCGAGAGGAAGATGGTATCGACCTTCCTCCCGCTCGCCGAGAACTGGCAGATTGCCGTGTAGGGCTGCTTCCCGGCCGCCTCGCGCCCGGGGTTCTCCCTCTTGGCGTACGCCACCGCTTCCCGGGTCGTCTGGAACCACGGACCCTTGGCGTAGACGGTCTTGCCTCCGGTCATGGCGGGTTGGTAGCGTTCCAGGTTCATGCGTGTGTCTCCTTCCACCTTCATTATGGAGCATGGAGTGGAATTCGTCAAGCGGGGTTTTCGGAATTTTCCTTCGCTTCCTTGTCTGCCACATCTGTAATCAGGAATAGGAGTTCCAACATACTCTTTTGAAGCTCCTTGAATCCTGTAGGCAAAGGATCTACCTTGGGAATCTTCCCCAGTTTATTGAACAGGTCCACCGCTGTTGCCGACGCCGAGTCCTTGCAACACTCCGGGCGCCAATCCCCGGGGGCATCGAACTTCTGGACCTTCTTGCACTTAACGCAGATTGAGAACCGAGGCTCCTTGAGGGCTTCCCCGAAGTTGTAGATGGTGCTCATGCTAACTCCCTACCATTAAGTCGGTCAGAACGTCGTCCTTTGACATAAGGGGAATATTGTCCGCAGCTGACCACATCTCTTTGCGATAGCAAAACTTGTGTATCCTGTTACCCATAATAATGAAGTATGTCGGATAGCAGGGTCCTGCCCGGTTCCAGTCCTCAAGACCCACCGGGTGCTTCTCGCAGAAGGTGAAGATTACCAGATGTCCGTCCTCGGTCTCCCGGAAGGCGAGGATTGCAGGTTGTGACGTTTTTGGGTTTATTTCGTACTTCATAGCTCTACCTGTTGAATGCGCCTCTCCGCCACCGCAAAGTAGTCGGAGTTCAATTCAATACCGATGAACCTACGCCCCGACCGGACACACGCCACTCCGGTAGTACCGACACCCATACAACAGTCGAGCACCAATTCCCCGGCATTGGAGTAGGTCCGAACGAGGTACTCCATCAGTTCTACCGGCTTCTGCGTTGGGTGGAAGTGGTCCGTCCGAGATCCCGTGGACGCAACGAGGATGCTCGTCGGGTAGTATTCGTTGTTGTACGAGACGGTAGGCACTGCCCCCTCGAAATTGGTGCTCGCCTTGCCGCCACCCTTCTTCCGAACCTTCCCACGAATCTCCATCTGAGGATTGTAGGTGGGCTGCTGGCGGTAGAAGACAAGAACGTTCTCGTGCCGCTTCATAGGCATCTTCTTCGCCAGAAGGAAATTCCCACCCTTGGTCTTATCCCAAATTAGTTCGTATCGAAACAGCTTTCGGGCGCTATTTATCACATCCGTAGTGAATGGTTGGCTCGCCGTCGTAATGAAGGCGGCGGAGTCCTTCGCTACTCGAAGCCAGTGGACCCACAAAGCGTCGAAGGGGATTACAACGTCCCATTTGTTAGTGGTAGTACCGTAGGGTAAATCCGTCAAAATCAAATCTACGCTCCCCGAGGGAATTTTGTCCATCTCCTTCAGGCAGTCGCCGATCAGTAAGGTGTTAGTCATAAATTTTCGTGTACTTCAGGTGTTCCAGTCCGCAACACAGAGACTTTCCGTAAATCCACTTACTGACGTTCGGGTACCGGTCGAAAACGGTGTGGTAGTTCGATAGACGTGCCTGATGGAACGATCCACCGTCAGCGTACTTGCGCTTCCCCAAGGTCATCTGGACCACTATGCAGGGGTCGCACAGAACCACCAGCTTCTTGTGGGCGTAAATGGCGTGGAATTGCACGTCCACGTCGGAACCGATGGTCATGGTCGGGTCGTAATAGTTCGGGGTGTCCTTGAACAATCCGAAGAATCCGGACCACGTAGCCACGGGGCAGAACGTCCCTTTCTCAGCACGCTTATTATGGGCGGAGTTCTCCGACGCAGGGCGGAAAAACAGGAATCCCCCATCCCGTGCCTTCTCCGCAAGGAGGCGAATTCTCTGAACGAAGGCGTTTGGACCCATACGGCGGGAGTAGGGTACGCCCAGTCTACGTTCCTCGAATTCTTTGCGCATCTCCGAAGACAGAGCCTTGTTACGGTGTCCGTGGTTCGACTTCAGGTGAGCAACGCCACAAATTTTGTAAAAGTCTTTCCGTTCCTTCTCCTTTTTGTTGTAAAGCCGCAGGAGAGCAGGATGAATTATGACAGAAGTTCCAGGCCGAATGTCATGGTCGAGTAGGAGACCGATATCGTTCGGCTCCATCCGACTCTGGAGAATGTTCTGCTGAAGATGTCGCAGGATTCCCATGCGGGGCACTCCGTTCTTATCCAGCTCAACGACGTGCGGAACAACGACCACCGGGGGGAGCTTTCCAGGCACCTGGGACAGAAGGAGCTTCAGTTCCTTTACTTGGTGCTTCGGAACGAGAATGATTATTTCGTTCACCTTACGTAAGAGTTTCTGCTTTACCGTCTTCACAACAATCCGGGGAACGTGGGTCAGGATGCACACAACGACTCGGGGCAGGTTCTTTTCCATTTTCGGTCTCCTTCCATAGGAAAGATACCGTACCACCCGAGATTTGTCAAGCGCCTTCCTACGCATCGATATACCACGTACTTACGAAACCGATTCCAAGTCGGTCATCTTTATGACCCCGGCTAAGGTCTTCCTGTTGAAAGTGCAGGATCTTTCCAGTGAACCCCAACCTGGCGACCTCCGACGCGGCAAAGGCGCTGTCCTTGGGGAAGTCTGAGAAGACCCGGAACCACCTCTTCCCCTGGGAGACGAAGATGACCTCCGCTTGGTCCAGGGTCACTTCTTGTCCCCCTGGAACTTACGAAGATAGAGAGCGGCTTCTTCACATCGAACCGGGTCGTCCTCCTCCATTCCCAGAAGAACATTGCAATTACTATGCAACAACCCCCGAATC